>ERZ795060.4690-NODE-4690-length-11364-cov-7.223981_pt1 | contig 11364 bp, 16 predicted proteins | sample MGYA00375144_ERZ795060 | MGnify/ENA primary metagenome ERZ795060 (study PRJEB30189, sample SAMN05720157) | activated sludge metagenome | isolation source: anaerobic digester from wastewater treatment plant | place: Japan | collected 2015-05-15 ... | reverse complement strand
CCATATCGACATCGCCCTCGGGCTCTCGGACGAGGACTTCGCGCGCGCCGCGGCCGGCGCATGGCGACCGCCCGCCGTGACGGCCGACGCGGATCGGGCCTACGCCGCCGCGTACGCGAAGGAGATGCGGCGGAGCGGGAATCAGGCCGAGGCGCGCTCGGCGGGCCTGCGCAAGCGCAGGGCGAAGCTCGGGGCGTGGGCCGTCGCGGTCAAGCGTGCCGTCGCGGTGCGCGCGAAGAGGGCGACGACGGCCGAAGGGCTCTTGCTCGGCGAGGGCGCCCATGCTGAGGCGTGAGCCGTCCGCGGGGGCGATGCCCTGGTGGTTCTGGATTGCTGCCCTGGGATCGGCGTACCCTGCCGCGGTGAACGGTACGACGATCGTCGGCTCGACAGACTCTGAACCTGAACGGGAGGCACGACATGCAGATCGGGAGGCTGTGGGCGATGGTGCTCGGGGTGCTCGTGGCGGCGGTGCTAGGCGCGTGCGGCGACGGCTTCGACGCGGCGGCCGCGCCGCTCGTCGTCGACCGCGACGGCGGCGCGGAAACGGGCTCTAGCGGCTCCGGGGGCGCGGGGGGCGCCTCCGGGTCGTCCGGCGCGGACGGGGGCGTTGGCGGAGCGCCTGGCGGGGCGGACGGGGGCGCGGGGGCGTCGGGCTCGACGAACGACCCCCGATGCCCGAGCGAGGCGCCGAAGGATGGCGTCGATGCGACGTCGATCGCGGGCTCGGAGTGCGGCGCCGACGCGCCGGATCGGGACTGGTCGTGCTCCTACCCGTCCGAGGCTTGCGTGTGCACCTGGTGGTGTGGCTGGACGAACGGCGTGATGGCCTGCTCCTCCCGCTGGGAGTGCATGCCGGCGGGCGCGGCAAACGGGCCGGATTGCCCGCCGTCGGAGCCGGGAGCGGGAAGCGACGCGGCGGAATCGTGTCCCACCTGTGTCTACGGCTCGCGCCTCTGCACGTGCAGCGAGTTTGCGCAGAACGGCCAGACGTATCGGACGGCCCGCTGCGTGGGCCTGCCCTAGTCGGTGCCGGCGTCGCCGCTTGCGTGCGTCTGGCTCTCCTGCACGACGATCGAAATGCACGGCGCGGGGTCGGGCACCCAAGGGCCGCGCGCGGTGGCGCTGCCGTAGGGGGTCGCGACGCTGATCGATCCGCCGTTCGCGGGGTCGAACGCCTTGCAACTGCTCGCGAGCGCGGCGCCGAGTCCGAGCGTGACCGCGACGGCGGCGAGCTTGTGCCGCGCGAAGAACGCGAACGCGCTCCCGGCGAGGGCGAGGATCGTCGCCGCGCCCGAGACGGGCGGGTTCGGATCGCTCGGCGTGCTGCCCGAGGTCGGCGCGACGGGCCGCGGCCAAAGACGGCCGGCGAGGACGGCCAGAATCGCCGGGATCGCGGTCGCGGGCTGCAACGTGCCCGAGTGCATGAGCCACGCGAACGCCAACACGGCGGCCGTGTCGGCGAGCTGCGCAAGCGCGTGGTGGAGGGTCGAAGCGGTCGGCGTGGGGTTCATCGGATAACCAGGGGCACGAGGGCGAACAGAAGCGCGACGAGGGCGAGGGCGATCGCGCCCCCGCCGCCGCTCGCGTCGGAGGCGGATCGGTTGTCGAGGTCGAACCATCCGGGCGCGAGGGCCAGTTCGGTGTCCCATCCCTTCGCGGGGTGAGTGGGATCGCCCTTGCGGCGGCGATAGAGGACGGCCGAGCCGGGGAGCTGCGAGCGCACGACCGCGCACGTCGAGCCCTCGGCCGCGGCCGCCTGCGTGGCGTTGGCGAGCAGGCCTCGCGCGCGATCCTCGATCCGCGCGCGCGCCGTCTTGCCGCTGCCTTCGTAGTACCCGGTGCACCACATGGCGGCGGCGAGCAGCGACGCGTCGCCGGAGGCGAGCGCATCGCGCACGGTGGGGCCGCGCCGCGTCGGCGCGATCGAGCGGCCGAGCATTTGCCGCACCATGTCGAGGCACCCGGCGTCGTCGTCGGCGTAGACCTTGAAACACGCCATGTACGCCGCGCCTCCCTTGTCCGGGTCGGTGTCCTTCGCGGGGGCCGAACCGGGCGGGCACGTTCCGCCGGTGGGCACCGTGCAGCACTGGACGGCGCCCCAATTGTGCGACCCCTGCATCGGGCCGGCGGGCCATCCGCGCCCGTAGCCGGTCTCGAGGCGCGCCGTCGCGCGCGTGAGCTGGATTTCGCGCTCGGTCGCGGGCCGGCCGAGGACGGCGGCGAGCGCGCGCGCGACGATCGGCCGTGCCCAAGCGCTCGAACCCGGCGACGCATCGACGGCGAGCGGCGCGCCCGCGTCGGCGCCGGGGATCGTGAGGCGTTGGCCGACGGCGATGCGGTTCGGGTCGGCGATGCCGTTGCGCGCGGCGAGCTCCGCCACGCTGAGCCCGAACCGCCGCGCGATGGCGCTGAGCGTGTCGCCTCTCTGCACGGTGTACGTGGTCACGGCGCGGGCCTCCCGTCCTTGTCGAGCGGGATGCACCCGACGATGCCGGCGCAGGATCCTGCGCTCGCGGAAAGCTCGGCGTTCGTGTCCGCGTCGGAGCCGACCGCTTCGACCTCCCACGCGACGGCGCCGGGGCACGAGGCGAGCGCGATCGTGCGCGCACGCGCGGCGCCCGTAGACGGCGCGAGGCTCGACGCGCGGCCGACGAAATAGCGGCCATCGTCCGTGAGGGCGTAGGCCTCGACGGCGAGCGTGGAGCTGCCGGCCGGCTCGTCGTGCGAGACGTGGATCGCGAGGCCGTCCGTGGCGCGATCGACGCGGAGGACGCTTCGGATCCGGCCGAGGACGCGAACGCTCATCGGATTAGCTCGCCGGCCGACTCTTGATGGTCCCCACGATGAGGACCGCGGGCCGCGGACCGATGCGCGCGGGCAGGTACACGCGCGGGGGTTTGTTCGTTTGGGCGAACCGCGTACCCCAAAAGACGTAGCCGGGGGCGGTGACCGGCCGGATCGTCTTCGTGCTGACGCCGGTAGGGTAGTCGTACGAGATGGGACGTTGGACGTTGACAGCCATGGGCTACTCGCTCGTTCCGCCGGGTAGGCGGCTGTAGTGGGCGACGATCGTCACCAGCGCCGATTTCCAGGGAACGGGGGTGACGTTGAGCGCTTCCTTCCACCTGAACGTGAACCCGAGATTCGGCCGAGCGTTGCGCACGGTGAGCCCGGACAGAGCGTTCGCGAGCGTCTGATCGAGGCTCGCGAGCGTCACGAACTGCGAGGGCTGGCCCCCGGCGGTCGCCTGGCTCTGCTGGGTGCGGATATCCTGGTTGTTGACGTCGAGGCTCACGAGGACGTCGAAGGCGGTTGCGATCTCGGTGACGGCGGCTTCGGCGGGGTTGAACGTCGGCCGCACGAAGCACGAGAAGCCGACGATTTCGACCGGCTGCGAGAAGATCATCGGAAGCCGCGCGCTCGCCGCGAGCGAGCCGCGGTCGAGCACGGTGGCGACCTCGATCCGGTCGGTGGCGATCATGACGGGTCGCGGCGACACCGCGTCGGCGAACCGTGCGCGTGCGGCGCGCGCGAGCCGATCGAGGATGCGCGGATCGGTCGCGGTGGTGGGGTTCGCGCGAGCGGCTTCCACGAACCGATCGACAAGGGTGGCGAGGGACATCGCGGCAGGCTCCTACGGTGGGAGGCTCGCGGGGGCGCGCGCCGGGCGTTGCCGGTCGCGCGCCCCCTTCTTTCTTTTGCAATAGGCTGCGCGCTCGAGGCGCGCGTTAGTTGCTGCTCGGGATCGACAGGCCGAGGCCGTGCAGGCGGACGGCGATGTCCGCGACCACGAACACGAGGTTCGCGTAGAGGTTGGTGGCGGGCGTGCCACCGTCGTCCCCGAGCTGCGGGCAGTTGATCGGCACGACGACCGTGTCCGTCAGCTTGAGACGGACGATGAAGTCCGAGTCCGGCTGCCCGTCGCGGCGCCAGACGTACCCCTCGGGCACCTTGTAGCGGGAGGCCGAGGTCGGCTCGCCGTGCGCGCGCAGATAGCTCTTGCCGGCCCCCTCGCCGATCTGGTCGAGCGTGCCGATCTTCTCGACGCGGCTCCTGTTCCACTCGAACTCGACGGCGATGTGTGGCGCAAGCGCCTCCATCAGCGCCTGCTCGAGGTTGAGCGGGCTCATGAGCTGCGGCGGCGTGAGGATGCCGCCCGGATCGCAGAGCGGCGTCAGGCCCTGCAGCGCGTTGACGACGTTCGGGTCGGCGATGGTGCTCTTCGTGACGCTGCCTCCCTTGAGCGTCCAGATTTTGCCCTCCGACGTGCCGATGAACGAGAGCACCGACGCGCACGACGAGGACACCGCCTCGATCACGAAATCCTCGCTGCCGTTGGTCGAGCGAGGCTTCGCGATGTTGGTATCCGCCTCCGTCGCCGTCTTGGTGACCGCGCCGAGCCCGCTCATGATGCCGCTCGGTCGCGCGCCGCCCACGCCGTAGCTGAACGCCTCCTGCTGCTGCGGGGCGAAGACGAGGAACGCGCACCCGGCGAGCGGACCGTCCACGGGCTGCGGATCGACGACCACGCCGGTAAACGGCACCGTCGATTTGTAGGGCCGCGTCTGGCCGTTGAACGGCACGCCGCGGCTCTTGAGGTTGTCTTCGTAGGCGCTGAGCATCTTCTGACGCTGGGAAATCATCGTCGGCTCTCCTTGTGCGGTCGGTCGGCGACCGTCTCTTTCGACGCCTCGGCCCCGGGCCGCCGGTTTGCCGGCGACGTCGGGGCGTTGGCGGTCGGTGTCTCGGCTTAGAAGTCGTTGATCGCCCAGAACGACGGCGCGGCTCCGACGGGCTCGGACGAGCCCTGGATCGTGCCGGCGTCGGCGCCGGTCATCTCCTCGGCCGGCGTCATGCCGGAGGCGTTCGTGGCGGGCGCGGCGGGCGGCGCGGGCCAGGTGACGTTGCCGGCGTCGCCGTAGCCGCTGGCGTTCGACCGGTCGTAGCCCTCGGCCAGCTTGTAGCCGGCGAGGACGGCGAGATCGCGCGCGTACTGCGGGTGCTTGCGCGCGACGACCATCGCGGCGGCTCCGAGCGTCGCGCCCGGGCCCCACCACTTCGACCGGTAGAAGTCGAGCGGCCCCTTGGGCCCCTGCATGTACTTGTCGGCGTAGTACGCGACGGCGCCGATTCCTGCGGGCCGCGCCATCGCTTTGGCGTGGCCGACCGTCGTACGTCCTTCGGACTTCATGCGGTTCGCGAGCGACGCCTTGACTTGCTGCATTTCGGTGTGCGTGAGCATGGGAACGGGTCCTATCGGGAGAGGAGGAGGAGGGTCACGAGGCCGGCGGCGATGAGCGCGCCGGTTCCGAGGCCCGAGAGAAACCCGGGTCCGTCGTCGCTTTTGGGGGGCGTGACCGGCGGCGTGGTCGGCGCTGCGCCCCGCGCGCGCGCGTCGCGGTCGTAGCCGGCGAGCTCCCGGACGAAATCGTCCGTGTCGCCCATGACGCTGCGCGCGTCGAGGTAGTGGGTTTCCGCGCGCTCCTTGCTGAAGAACTGCTTCCACCTGACGAGGAAATCGGTCCACCGGTTGATCCACGCCTGGTCGAACTTCCCCGCGTTCCCGCCGATGCTGAGTCCGAGCGCGTTCACGCTGGCGTCGGTCTGGTCGAGGTAGCGGTAGACGGACTCGGTGTTGACGTACGTCGGGAGCAGGTCTCCGGCGTCGGTCGCCTGCACGCGCGCGCCGCGCCGCTCGAGCGCGCGCGCGAACGTCTGCGCGTCGGCGCGGCTCGGCACGTACCCGATGTGCATCGGGCGCGCGCCGGGGACGTGGAGGGCGAGGGCGACGGGCATCGTGCGACCTACGAGAGGGCGAGAGCGGCAGCGGCGGCGAGGGCGAGCGGAGCGAGGCTCCCGCCGCCCTTCTTGTCCTCGGGCGGTGCGGGCGGCTGGTCGCCGGGCGGCGCGACAGGCACGTTGACGGGCGGCATCGGCCACGGGCCGTCGGGGGTCGTGCTTTGCGCGTACCTGAGAGCGCCGAGCTTCTCGATCCATCCGTGGTCGAGGCTCGCGTGGTAGAGCGCGCCCGCCGGCAGCGTTGCCCACATCGCGGCCCAGGTGCCGAGGTCGAGGAAGCCCGGCGCGGGGGGACCGATCTGGCCGTCCACGATCTGCGCGCCCGGGCTCGTCGGCGTGACCTGCGGCGGCGTGGTCTGCGGCGGCGCGACGGGCGGCGCAACGGGCGGGGGCGGCACCGGCGGCGCGACGGGTGCGGTCGCGCGGGTCCACGTGCTCGGCCCGGTCTTCTGCCACCAAGCGCCGGCCTGGTCCTGCCAGACGAAGCCGACGGGGGCGGCGCCCCACGCGGCGCCCCACGCGGCGGCGGTGAGCCCGGGCGGTGACGGCGGTAGCGCCGCGGAGTTCGGTGGCGCGATGGGCGTCGGCGGGACGGGCGGCGGGGGCTGCGCGGGCGTCGAGCTGGTCCACGACGGCGGCAGGTTCACGACCTGGCCGACGCGCCACGGATAGAGATCCTGGTAGGCGATCTGGTCGGGGTTGCTCGGGTCCGGGATGTTGACGATCCGCATGCCCGGGTTGACGGCGGGCAACTCACGCCAGCGGTTCGCGTTGCCCGTGAACCGGTTGGCGACGGCCGAGCCGGTGTCGCCGCTCTTGACCGTGTAGGTCGCGCCGGGGCTCGTCGGCGGCGTGACCTGCGGCGGCGTCGTGGTGGGGGGCGTCGCGGGCGGCGTGACGGTGGCGGGCGCCGGGACGATCAGCGTCTTTCCCGCGAAAATCTTGTTCGGGTCGGCGATGCCGTTGCGCGCGGCGAGGCTCGAGACGGTGGCGGGCGGGAACCGCTTGGCGATGGCGCTGAGCGTGTCGCCGCTCTTGATCGTGTAGACCTGCTCGCCAGGTCCGGCCGGATCGACGGCTCCCGCGTCCGGGCTCGCGGCGAACGGCGCGGCGCATCCGGCGTCGGCAAGAGCCTCGTCAAGGCCGCGCGCGTCGGCGGCGCTGTAGGGCACCGCGAGCAGGGCCGGCAGCCGGCCCGGGCTGAACTGCCCGATCGTGCGGGTCGCGTGCGTCACACTCGCGATCGCGCGGTGCGCAGCGTCGGGCGCGGCGCCGAGCTGGCGCGCGAGCATCGCGGGCGAGAGGCGGCGCAGCGACGGCCGGCGGAGCAGCGCATCGGCGACGCGCCGCGCGCTCGTGTCGAGCGGTCGCGCGAGGACGCCGGTCGGCATGGTGAAGCCGGGCATCGGCAGCGACGGCGCGGCCTGCGAGAGCATCGCGGGCAGAGCCCCACGCGAAAGCTGGATCTTCTGCCCGGTCGCGAGCTTTACGGCGTTGTCGAACGCGTAGCGCGCGGCGGCGCCTCCGGGGAGGTTGGCGCGCGCGGCCGCCATCGCGGCGGCGGTGACGTTGCCCCCGCGCACGACCGAGAGCCCCGCATCGAAGGCGCTCTGCGCGAGCGGTCCGCCGGGGATGGCGCCTCGGGCGGCGGCGATGGTGGCCTCGGTGATCGGCCGGCCGGCGGCGAGCGCGGCGGCTCCTTGGACGGCGGCGGCTCCGAGCGTGCCGATCCCCGGCACGAGGCTCGACGCGGCGGCGACGTAGGGCGCCACGTCGTGCGCGGCGGAGCCGAGCGTGCGGAGCACGTTGCCTCCGTGCGCGATGCGGTTCGCGGCCTGCGCCGCGGTCTCGGCGACGTGGACGGCCTGATTCACGACGGGCACGGCGTGCGCGACGCTCGAGGCGGCCTTGGCGACGGGGGCCGCGGCCCGCTGAGCGAGTCGAGCGGCGAGCCCGAACGGTCCCCCTCCGCCGAAGGCGCCGCCGATGGCGCCTCCGACCGCGTGCGCGATCTTGCTCCCGAACCACCCCGCGTCTTCGTCGAAGACCTCGGGGACGTGGGCATCGCTCCACCCTGCACCGGCGCTGTCGAGTGTGTAGCCGTTCACGGGGCCGAGGCTGACGGACGGAGCCCGCGGCCGTCCAAGTTGACAGAAATCGGGACCTGTGTATCGGACGGCTGCGCAAGCGTTCAGGAACGCGTCCGGATCGTGTACGATCGCGCGCCATGCGCGAGGGATTGCAACGGGTCGCGGCGGCGCCGCGCAAGCGCGGCGCGCGCGAGTGGGCGGCGCGCAAATCGGAGCCTCGGCGGCTCGATGCGGTGCCGCTCGAGGAAGCCGCGCGGGTCTCGCTCGACGGCGGGCCGCTCGATGCCGCACTGAATGGCGGCGCGGTCGCGGGCTCGGTGCTGCTCGTCTCCGGCCCGCCTGGGGTTGGCAAATCCACGCGCTCGCTCGTGTGGTGCGAGCGCGTGGCGCGCACGCTCGGCGGTGATGCGCTCTACCTGTCGGCCGAAATGAGCGAGGCGGAGGTGCGCGCGACGGCCGAGCGTGCCGGCGTCTCGCTCTCGCGGGTGTGGGTATGGGAGGCGCGCGACGTCGTAGCGGCGCTCGCGTGGGCACGGACGCGCAAGGTCCGCGCGCTCGTCGTCGATTCGCTGCCCCTGGTCGAGGTGCCGGGCGAGAAGGGGCCGAAGGACACGAGACGCAGGGCGTTGGCGGAGCTGTTGTCGGCGCGCTCGCGCGTGGCCGTGACCTTCGTCCTGGTTCACGCGACGAAAGAGGGCGAGCCCGAGGGTGACAGGTGGGAAGAACACGCCGTCACGTGCTCGCTCTACCTCGACGCGGAAGGAGCCGTCGTGCGCAAGCATCGGCACGGGCCGAGCGGCGCGCGCGTCCGCGCGGAGCTGGGGCCGCTACTTCCCAACGGGGCGCGCGCCGGGGCCGGCGAGCCAGCGTCGGCCGGCGGCGTCGCGGGGGGCGTCGCTGGCGCCCTGGCCGAGCTCGACGCCGTGCAAGATGAGTTCGGCGAGCATCCACCGGCCGGCGCGGAACGGATCGACCTCGGCTTGCACGTGGTAGAAGCCGCGCGCCGGGGTGGCGACGGGGCGGATCCGGGCGAGTAGGCCGGCGGCTCGGCAGAGGGCGACGAAGAGCCGTGCCTTGCCGTCGCAGTCGTCCTCTCGGACGTGCAGCACGTGCCCCGAGTCGGCGAACTCCTCGATGCCGCCCGGGTCGCGTCGATAGCCGATCGTGTCGCGCACGTACCGATGAATCGCGCGCGCGCGGTCGAGCGGGTCCGGGTGAGCCGTGCTGAACCGCTCGGCGAGGTGCTGGACCTCGGAGAAGCGCGTGTCGAGCGAGGCGTTCGCGTCGAGCCGTTGGGCCTTCTCGCGGGCGTCGTGCCAGGTCTGCGGCCGTCGCTCGTCGGTCATGATCGGGGCGCTCCGTTGGGCGGCGGGTCGGCGGTCGCCCGCTCGACGATCCGTTGGCCGAACGCGCCGAGCATCGTGTCGATCGGGTCTCCGGCGGTCGCCTGGTTGATCATGTTGGCGAAGTCGAAGCCCTGCGCGAAGCCGCCGCCCCCGCCCTGCTGGCGTTGGTCGGCGAGCTTTTGGAGCAGATCGAGCGTCATCTTTCGATCTTCGGCGCTCTGCTTGGCGAGGATCGAGACGAGCGACGCGGCGCTGCCGTCGCTCGGCACGGGCGGCGGCGCGGGCCGGCCGGCGATGGCGGCGCCGATACTGCCGAGCGCGCTCGTGATGCCGAGAATGACGGCCTGCATCTGCGCCGCGCTCTGCTGCTGCGTCTGCATGAGGATTCCCATCCACTGGGGGATGCCGTCGGGCATCGTCGGCGCAACGGGCGCGGGCGCGCCGGGGGCGGCCGACTCGGTGTGTCCGCCGTCGTCGATGAGGGGCTTCGGCCTACCGGCGAGCGTGTGGATCGCGCGCGCGGCGACTTGGGCGTTGTCCTCGCTCCGCCCGATGAACTCGTAGGTGCCGCCGCCCCATCGCTGCGTCACCGACTCGAAATCCGGTAACTCGTCCGGCGCGAACGCGTGAGGGTGCTTCTCCCACTGGCCGGCGGCGTTCTTCCGGCGGACGTAGATCGCGCCCGTCGCCGGCCATTCGGTCTCGTCGTCGTCGGGGGCAAAGAAGATGTGCTGCACAGCTACGCTCCGAGGCACCGCAGGCCATCGGCCACGGTGCGAAGCAGATCGTCCGAGAGCTGGTGCGCCTCGGCGAGGCTGAGGGTGTGCTCGCGCGCCGAGCCGAAGGGCCACGCGCGAGCGGGCGCGCGCACAACGACGCGCGGCGGCTCGTCGTCGGAACCGGGCTCGAGGCGGATGGCGAACGGATGACGGGGGTTCATGTCTTCGGCTCCTTCGTGGTCAAGTGGGCGCGGACGCAAAAGTCCGCGTCGAAATCGTCGCCGTCGGTGGCGCTCGCGAGCGTGGCCGCGAGCGCGCGCGCGCCGTGCCGGCTGAGGACGAGCGTTGCCCGCGCCCCGTTGTCGAGGTCGGCGAGGGCGATCGCGATGTCTCGCTCGTCGGTCTCGACGCCGACGCGGATCAAAACCCAACCTCCTTGAGGACGGCGCGCGCGGCCTCGGCGATGTTCGCGATCGGGCGGTAGCGGCGGATGGCGCGCGCCTCGATGGCCATGGCCTTCTCGCCGCGCGCCGGGATCCAAGCGACTTCGTACTTCGCTGGGCATCCGCACGGCGCCCATTCGCCGCGCGCGCGGAACGACGCGATCCCTTGCAGGTGGCGAAGCATCGTCTTCCACGCGCGGTTCGTGTGACTCTCGCCCACGTAATCGGGCCGTAGTCGCCCGAGCCGACGCAGGATGTAGACACCGCTCTTGCCGTGCATCTTCGCGCGGAGGTCGGGGTTGTACATGCCCGGCGCGAGCAGTAGCGGCTCGAACGCGAGCTTTCGGGGGAGGCGGACGGCGTTGCTCATGGCGTGTCGGCGTCGCTCGTGAAGACGAGAAACGCAGCGAGGGCGAGGGTGACCGCGAAGAACGTCATCGCGCCGCCTTGCGTCGCCGCGGCGCGTTCGCCTCGCGGTGCAGCCGCGCGACGAGATCGGCGAGCGGTTCGCCGGGCTTGCCGTACGTCTCGAGCAGTCCGCGTTCGCCCTGGACCAGGGAGGTTTTCGCCAGCGTGAGGTCTCCGATGCGGCGCGCGATCGTGTCGAGCGCGTAGAGCGGATCGCCGAACGAGGCCGCCGAGCCGTCCCCGAGCGCGCGCGCCTTTTCGGCGATCCGATCGAGCTGACCTTTCAGCTCGTCGCACTCCCGTTCGGCGCGCAGAAGTCGCTCGCGCAGCTCGTCACGCTGGCCTATGAGGATCGACGTCTGCGCGAGCGCTTCATTGAGCTCGCTTCGTTCGGCGAGCGCGAACGCGTCGAGCGCGGCGGCGCGCACGCGCTGCCCGATCGGGGGGCGGAATAGCGGTGTCATCGCTTCGCGGCGCGCTGCGGCGCGGCGGGGATGGTGACGGGCTCGGCGGCGTGGTGGGCGATGAGGCCGAGCAGGCCGCGCGACGCGGCGTT
>ERZ795060.4688-NODE-4688-length-11365-cov-89.980106_pt1 | contig 11365 bp, 16 predicted proteins | sample MGYA00375144_ERZ795060 | MGnify/ENA primary metagenome ERZ795060 (study PRJEB30189, sample SAMN05720157) | activated sludge metagenome | isolation source: anaerobic digester from wastewater treatment plant | place: Japan | collected 2015-05-15 ... | reverse complement strand
ATCTAAGAATTTCTGCAATTTCTTCATCTAAATCGCCGTTTAAATCATTTAATGTTTTATTTGCATCCTGTAATGTTAATTCGAAAGCTATATATAAAAAATCTAAACAGGCGCGTAACTCAGCAAACCAATCTTCGTATAGTTTATCTCCTAAAACTGAATTGATAGCTCTTAAACACATAGTAACATGATCGCTATGCCACTTATTGAATTTTGCAATATATGTTGAAGGTACTCCATAAATAACTCTACCTTCATCCAGCTCGATTCTAATGCTTTCTGCTATCTCAGCATACTTAGAAATAAGATCAGAGATCACAGAGGGTATATGCTGCACTCGTTCTTCTTTTTCATCATCTGATTTTAAACCTTCTACTTCTTCGACAAATTTTGTCATTCCTTCTTGGAATACTTTAAACTTACAGTCCTTTAGGAACGTTAAGTTAATTATTTCTTTCGGCAACGGAGGATAATGGTTGTCTAGCTGTAGGAAGCCTTCTGTTTGAACGTTTCGTAGTAATTTAAAGAACTTATGCGTAGTTAATGAAAGCCTACTAGCTCCCTTCTTAGCTGTTTCTTCTTTCTTCTTTTTTGATTTAAGAAGCTTAGAGAAAAAACTTACCTTAACTCCTTTCGAAGTAGCAGTAACCTCCACTGGCTTAATAGCTTTTACAAACAATACTAAAGCTATTAATGTGAAGCTAATAATACCTGCAATCAGCATAACAGAAGCTAGCTGACTTTGAAGGGGAAGAGTTAGCCAAACTGAGAAGGCATCTGATACTGTAGAAGTTGCTACAACTCTTTCCATCATTACATTCCTTTTCACATTAAGATCTTTGAAATGTGCTTATTTTGCAATAACTTTTCTTATTATTGAAACCCCTAGAACCGCAGCTACAAAACTGTCTGCAACATATCCAGTTATGCTAGCTACATTATACCGGTATGATTCTGCGCCATAGGCTAGATATGAAATAGATAAGCCTAAGTACACTAAGATTAGTGTGATATCTAGCTTACGGCGGCGATGGTATACTTTACATTGCCAAGCTGTCCAAGCCCCCATCGATAAAAATTCACTTGCAATTAGCAGATACAGGAGAAACTGTACCATTTTTCTTACTCTCCTTATCTTTTTTATTTAAAAGTTTGTTTAAATCGACTAACGCTATCATATTATCGGGAGCTGCTGCGCTTATTGCTGCGGCTTCCATTTCTCGCAAAAATAGTAAAATCTTAGCTTTATTTACCACGCTAACTGCTCCCTCTTTTCTGACGCTTTTACCAGTTCTTGCACTACCGCTACCGGCAAAGGTTCATCATAAAATGTTGCTTTATATTTTACATATAGTATAGAACTGTACGAAAATGTAGCCAACTCGTCTTTAACTTGTAGCACCATAATATATGGGAAATCGGCGTATGGATCTTTTAATATTCTAAATAACAGGTCATCGCGTTGTAGTTGACCTGCTACAGGGCAATATAACTCAAAAGGCTTCTGCTCCTCTATCATAGAAAAACTACAAACAATCATTCCAGTATCATTGTTTTTTTCTAATCTACGCATAGGAATATCTGACATAACAGGAAGCACAATAGGAAGGATTTCTGCAGAAATTATTTTTCGAGATAAGATATCATATGTTCTAGGATCTCTCTCAACCCGGATTCTTAGCATATCCGTAGGATGTGCTGTTAGCAGTATGTTATTATCTAGTAACTTTCTCTTTATAGGATCTAATCTGCTTCCTAATCGAGCTTGCCATGCGCTTCTATGTAATCTGCGTTCAGTAGAAATGTTTCTAGCGGTATATAGGCTTACTGAAGGAGCTTTTAAATCGATTAAAAAGAGAACTGGCTCTGCAATAGATATGGTTACATACTTTTGAGCATCAACAGAAAAATTAGATACTTTTATGTGAATAAAAGCTGCAGATGGTTTACATAGAGCCCCAGTACCTTCTAAAACAGTCGACTGTTGAGGGTATAAAAATATAAAAATAGGAGTGCTCTGAACAACTATTACATCCATATTATACCTGCAGCTCTTCTACAAAACTTATACTGCCTGGCTTAACGTAAAGATACCATCAGAGGACCATTGAATGGTAAAATTACCATTTACTGAACTTTTAGATGTTCCGAAATCTAAGCATAAGATAAGCAAAGATGTTGCATTATCTCCAGTATCTTTATAAATCACGGCATATCGAGCTGTAATAGTGGAATTAGGCCAGGTAACATCATCTGCAATAATTTTGACATTATCCGCGGTATCTTGTTTAGTTACAGCTACGTTAGCTAACAGCTTTCCTCTACTAGTGTAGCCTTCTCCTGTAATCTCCTGACTGATGATATCGCTAAGATACTTGTGGGTATCTTTATTAGCTTCATATGATGCGGGCATTAGCATTACTCTTAGATCGTCGGAAGCTAAATTAACACCTTGAAGTATTAACTGATTAAGAAATTCATTATATACAATATGTGCCATCTTATGAAAACCTCCAATATATTATATAATTAGTGTACTTTTAATTTTTAAGCTTCTGTTTAAAACAATCCAAAGGTTCGCCAAGAATCATCAATACATATATCCAACATACAACTATAACCTCTTACATTATAACAAAATAAACAATACAAACATATATAATTATTTTTAGAATATAAAATTATAATATAAATCCTCCCTTTAAATTTTATTTTAAATTTATATTTTTATTTAAGTTTAAATATTATTATATATAGGTCAAGAGCCTAAGATTCTTAGACTCTTTGAATCTTAAAAATTGTATATAGAGATTTTGCTATTTAAAATAATTCAAAAGCATTTTTATATTATAAAAGCAAGAGATAGGAGATACTTTATGAAGCAATTTTCGATTAAGCATAGACCCCGAAAGTTTGAAGAGCTTTTCGGGCAAGATTTTATCAAAAAAGACCTAATAAAAAGAGCTGCTACAAAAAACTTTCCTAGAGCTATGTTACTTAGAGGCTTACATGGCACAGGAAAAACTACCACAGCTCATGTAATTGCAATGACACTTCAATGCTCCAATCCTGATAGCGAAGGAAATCCTTGCGGAGTCTGCAATTCTTGCAAATCTATTATAGAAGAACGCTTTGATAGAGATACTATGATGCTCGACGGGTCTCAGATTGGGCAAAAAGATAATGTAGTGGAATTTACATCAGTAATAAATATAAAGCCAATGTATGATAAAAATCGTGTTTTTATTATAGAGGAAGCTGATCAATTGAGTACTGGAGCAAGTAATGCATTATTGAAAGTTTTGGAAGCACCTCAGGATAATGTATACTTCATACTTCTCAGCATGGTACCGGGAGGAGTATCCCCAGCAATTCAGTCTCGTTGTCAAGTGTTTAATTTCAAGCCTATATCAATTCGTGATATGATGATGGCTTTAAAAACTATTTTAGAAAAAGAAGGCCTCTGGAATGATCCGAGCATTCCGAATACATTTAGAACTCAAGGGTTAGCGGCGATCGCTACTGCATCTAAAGGCTCTCTTCGTGAGGGGGTGCAACTTCTCGAAAAATGCGTTATAGGAGAATATTGGACACCTGAAGTAATTCAAGAGGCTTTAGGTATAGTAGATGAAGCTTCAACCTATAAAGTTTTGACAGGCTTGCTAGATTTTAGTAAAGATGAAAGTATTTGGAATACGGTTAGTTCCGCAGATCCTGCAGAATTGTATAATTATCTTACTTTGATTCTTTCTGATGCTATGATATGTAAAACAACAGGCTATGTAAAAAATGAGTTTTATGCTGATAGTACGCGATTTATAGCATCTCATCCTAACGCTGAGAAATTGTTTACTATACTAACTGAATATCCTCAGTTATCTAAGCCTTATGTACGAAAAGCTGATTTGATGGCAGCATTGGCTTCGTACTATTTGAAGTATAATAATCATCTTGTGGAGAATAGAGCCTCTATTCCCATAAGAACAATAAAACATACGTAGTATGTTTCTAATTTTTATAAAGAAATGAGAGGCTGTACATGACAGTGGACATCGATGACCTCAAAAAAGAAGAGGAAGAAGCTAATGAATGGGATACTAACCCAGTAAAATTAGCTATTCAGAAGGCTTTGCAGGGGCCGCTAAACAACGAGAATTATAGGAAAAAGAATCCTCAACAGATCGCTGAAGACTTAAAAACAGCATTCGATCAAGAAAAGAATATTAAAGCTCAGCATATTTTAGTTATGAAGAGACTTTTATGTAAAGTTACAAGAAGCAAATCAACACAAGAAGCTATTATGATTATAGGAGAGTATTTATTATCATGATTGAAGATGCATCTAAAACTTTTATTTTAAGCACATTATCCACAGATTCTTTTGTTCCTGTTAATAAAAAGCTATTGAAGTACTTCAATGGAGATGCTACGTTAGCATTGCTACTCTGTGAGCTTATATCAATATATAAATATTGTACTGCTCATAATATGGTAAACGAGGTAGATTCTTTTCCTCTCTCAGTAGCTTATTTAGAAAATAGTCTAGGTTTATCCCACTTCAAGCAACAAAATGCTTTGAAAAAATTACAAGCAGAAAACTTAGTAACGGTAGCTGTACTGGGAAAACCTGCCAGTAGATGGGTATCTATAAACTTTGAAGTATTACAAAGCATCTTATCGGAGAAGGATTCTAAGCAAGAAGAGGAAAAAGCTCAAAGAAACGAATTTTATTCAGGCATTAACGAAGCTGTAAAAACTAAAGATGATGCAAAAATATATGAAGCTCTTGGTAATATTAAAAATCCTCTTAGATCTTGCATTGTTTTAGTTTCCCGCCATATACAATATAACTGTATATGGGACGGTAAGGCTATAGGTAAGTTAAAGTACGTAGTTGCTAGTTTAAATAGAAATTCAAATGCAGATATGTTTGACTACGGGAGGTTTATAGATGTTTTGAAAGCTTGTAATGAACATAAAGATCTTATGCGGCTTATATCAGAAATGCAGATTAAATGGAAGCGTGTTGCTGAAAGACCTCTCGGAGCTAGAGTATATTCAATAACGTTTTAATTTTTAGAGGTAATTGTATATGTTTTTCAAGAAAAAACTTACGCCAAAAACATTTTTTGTTAAAAAAATAGTACCACATGCAAAACTTCCTACAAAAAGCACAGAAGGAGCGGCTTGCTGGGATTTCTACACACCAGATTCTGTAATCATTCCTCCGAACACTGTTGTTACGATATCTTTAGGTATTCAGGTAGCTTTTCCTAAGGAATATGGTCTTTTCTTTTTCGAAAAAAGTGGAATAGCTTCAAAAACGTTTTTAGTAAAGAAGGCAGGTGTTATTGACAGTGATTATCGCGGTATAGTACAGGTTGTATTTCAAAACATGGGAGACACTCCTGTATCTTTTATGGCAGGAGAGAAGATTATTCAAGGCACCTTATTGCATTTGGATGATATTGAAGTTGTAGAAGTAGATAATTTACCGAGCACCCTAAGAGGCTCTGGGGGTTTTGGTAGTACGGGGAGGTTTTAAGAATATGGCAGCTAGTAAAGTTAGCAGTGTTATTTCTAAATTAAAGAAAACATACGGGGATGCTTTTCAAGATGTAAAAATAGCTGGTAATACAAAAAGGTTATTTCTTGAATCCCCTCAGCTCAATTTTATTTTCGGAGGTGGCTTTAGCCTGGGACGCATATACGAATTCTCAGGACCTGAATCAGGAGGTAAGTCAACACTCGCTACTTATATAGGAGGCGAAATTCAAAGAAAAAATACTGATAGACCTATTGTAGTATATGTTGACTTTGAACGAACTTTTAATGAAAAATACGCTAATACCTTAGGACTCTCTACTGATGAAGATAAATTTATTTTTCTCAGACCTCTTAAAGGTGAAGATGGTTTTAAGATTTTGAAACAGTTAGTTGAGGAGCTTCCCATAGGTCTTATTATCTGGGATTCTTTAGCTGCAACGCCTTCCGCAGCTCAAATGGAATCCCCTGACAAAGCTACATTCGGAGGAACTGCAAATATATTCGCCTCTGGATTGAAGTATTTAAATCCCTATCTCAGTACTTTTGAAACCTCGCTGATTGTCATCAATCAGGAGAGGGCCAATATAGGCTCCATGTATGGTCCAGATTTTACGACAACTGGAGGGTATGCTATTAAATATTACAGTTCTTGGCGTGGAAGGATTACTCGAGTAGATGATATTAAAGAGAAAGGAATTACAGTAGGTATAATTTCTAAAGTTAGAAATATCAAAAATAAAATTGGAGTCCCTAAACGTGAAGCAGAACTTGAACTTAGATTTGCTAGTGGATTTGATAGTGATTCTGAATATCTGAAATTTATCATAGATTTAGGTATTGTTGAGCAGCGAGGAGCTTGGTTCTACCAAGAAGAATGGGGCTTTAAAGGAAACGGGCGAGATAGCGTATTAGCTTTCTTGAAAGAAAACCCTGATTTATTTAATACTGTAAAAAATAGCGTTAATATGATGCTCTGTGAAGAAAGCTCCTTAGATGCTAATAACGATGCACAGTATAATAGAGAATATGTAGAATATGATGATGATGCATCAAATCCAAATTCTCTTCAAAGCTAGCTCGATTCGTTGAAAGAGGAAGCCGTGAAATCTTAAGATTTCATGGTAGTTCACCTGGAATAATCAGCACGGATATTAAGCATAGGAGCCAAAAACATGAGCTTGCAAAACGTAATAATTGATGGAAACAATTATGTGAATATAGCTCTACATAGAGCTAAGTCCCTTATTTTAAGAGATGCTCCTGATAAAATGGACGAGTATTATGAGGGTTTGTTTCGCAAGCTCTTGTTAACTATGTTAAAAGGTCTTATAAGAATTTTCGGAGACTTTTCAACATATTATATTGTCTGGGACTCTAAAGGGGGTAGTGCTTGGAGAAAAGAGCTAGTACCTACTTATAAGAATTCTAGGAAGAGTGAAGCTAACCTACCTAAATCAGTCGAAATTGGTAAACAAGTTTCTGCAGAATTAAATATCAGCAGTATTGAGTTGCCTGAAGTAGAGGCTGATGATATTATATACACTCTCTGTACTCTGCTGGCTCACGACGAAAATGTTATTGTTTCTCGTGATAACGATTTCATTCAAATCGTACAGAAAGGCTACGCAACAAAAGTATTTGATCCTGTAAAAAAGCAAGCTTTGCCAATTCCTGAATACGATATTGTTTTGTTTAAAGCTTTGTCAGGGGATTCTTCAGATAACATACCGGGATTACCGGGAGTAGGGCCTAAAACTGCTTTAAAAATGATGAAAGGATCCTTAGATACTTCATTATTATCAGAGTCTGCCAGATTTATAGTAGAGGCCCACAAAACCGTTATTGATTTGAGCTTAAATCCCTCCTATGAAGATAACAAGAAAGCTTTAATAGCTTTATTGCAGAGACCTTCAGAAAATAAGGATAATAACTAATTGAATATGATAGCAGTAGTTGCAGATGTACATGGCAGAGAAGATCGATTTAAGCTAGAAGATAGCTATCTTTTACAAAGACTCGAGAGATTACCTGATTATGTTATAGTAGCTGGTGATTTCGGCTTACCGTGGTATTTAAACGATGTTGATGAAGAGTTAAAAAAGTGGTATGAACAAAAACCATATGAAATTATAGTCGTGCCAGGAAATCACGAGAATTACTCAGCTATAACCCGTCTACCTAAAATAGCGCGTCATAACGCTCTACTTAGAAAATATGGTACCAATATATTTTTTGTTGATCGTAATCAGGTTTTAAATCTAGAAGGTAAAACATTTTATTGTTTTGGCGGCGCTGTATCTGTAGATGCTCATGTAAGAATTCCGTACGTAAGCTGGTGGCCTGAAGAAGAAGCTACTACAGCTGATTTTCTAGCTATGAAAAAAGTTCTTAAAAATGTTAAAGAAGTTGATTATATTATTGCTCATACGGCGCCTTCATCTGTAATCGAGAGGTTATTCAAAAATGCGGTTAAGTCCTGCACCGATACTACAGCGAGAATCCTAGATTATCTAGTTGAGCAGGTGGCTTTTAAAGCCTTCCTGTTTGGCCATTTTCATCAAGATATGCAATGGGGGTTATATCGATGTTTAAATCTCGACGTAGTGCAGATTTAGAGGATAGTAAGGAGGGAAATTTGGCTCAGGACTCTTACATTAAAGCACTTTCCGTGTATAGAGAATCTATTAGCGGGGAAGCTGAATTACATTTGTTCTTGACTGGAGAAATAAATGCGAAAATTTATTCATACGATAGTTGGTATCAGGAGCTTCTTACTAGAAATCCTATTGATAGAATAGTATTACATATCAACTCCCCAGGAGGGGTGGTCGATGATGCATTACAAATTTTATCTGCGCTAAAGCATGCTCGAATAGAGAAAAGTTCTCATATTCATATTCGCGTAGAAGGTCTTTGTGGAAGTGCTAGCACAATCTTTTTAATGCTAGGAGATTCTTTTGAAGTAGAGATAGGAAGTACTTTCATGTTTCACGATATATCAACAGGCCTGTACGGTAAAACAGGAGGAGAACTTCTTCCCTTTGTGGAGTATCAAAAGAAACTCGGTAAAGAATTATTTGACACGTTTTATGCAGCTTTGCTTACCTCTGAGGAAATACAGAGAATTCAAACAGGGCAGGATATATGGTTTTCTGCATCCGAAATGAAGCCCAGATTAGCTAAAATCGTAGCTGCAAAACAGACGTTAGAAACTATTAACCGAGAAGCTCAGGAAGAACTAGAAGCTGCCTTAGAAGCAAAAACCGAAGCGTTGAAAGCTGCAGTTTTGAAAAAGGCGAGAAAAGCGTTGGGAGATTCTTGCGACATATTTTTATCGACCCTAAGATAGGAGGCTAGTAATGGATAAGTATACTGTCGACAGCCCTTTTTTTGAAAATAGAAAGGAGCATGCTAGTGGTTCGTATTTTTAATACTCAAGTATACAACCTAGATAGAGCAGTGAAGGCTTCAAAATATCCTACAAACTTAAAAGCAGGTATACCTTCTTGTGATTTAGATATTACAGAGAGTGATTTTAATCGTGCTGAAAAATTAGCACATGCTCCTGCAGGAAGTGGTCATGATAATTTTCTGTCAGGCATTTTAGTTAGCTTTGATATAGTCTTTCCCCAATACTGGCTAGCAGAGTTTCAAAGATATCATTTTGTACAAATTGTTTCTTCCCAATCTACTATGCATTCCTTAACCTCTCTTGCGGATAAGTCTATTGATGAGTTTTCCAAATACTTTAATAAGTATACCGAGCCTGCTATTATACGATACATATTCGATCTGTTGCAGGATTACAAAAAGATTCCAGAAAAAGATACAGAAGCGCGATATAAAATGTTTATGAAGATTAGAAGTAACTTACCTAGTGGATTTGAAATGACTATGCATGTTGTGACGAATTATCTACAATTGAAAACTATTTACTTTCAAAGAAAAGACCATAAACTTAAAGAAGATTGGGGGTCTTTTACAGACTGGATTATAACTTTGCCTAGATTTTACGAGCTAGTTCTTGACTAGAGTGAATTTTTTTTTGAAAAATAGGAACTTCCCTTATATTATATCTAGGACGACCCGGGGCCCTCGCAAGAGGGCTCCTACACGGCTCCATTCCAACGAGCGGTTGTCACAAGCCCAACCGCAAAAACTTAGACCGGCGATAAGCCGGGGAAGGGAGAGGAAACATGGAAGCGCTGGAAATCCAGGCTCCTATCCGCGAGCCTGGGTTTTTGAAGAAAGGGGTCCTTCTGGATAAATTCCAGAAGTACCCCATCGAGACCGGCTGGTACGACCTCCAGCCGGTAAAGACATTCATGGACCGGACTGGACGGCCGGTCCAAGTGGTTCGGTTGGTGCCTCACCGGCACCAGCCGGATGGGTGTGTCTGCAAGGTTTGCGGGCAGAGTCTTCATGACTATCAGCCCGCAGGTTTCGTACCCCGAAAGGGGTACAATTGTTGCACCGTAGTGTACCGCTGCGTACACTGCGGTGAGTCCTTCGAAAAGGCCGGAGACCCACACGACTGGGCCGTCTCCGGCCACACCCGCACCTGCAAGAGGTGCGGTGTTAGCGAGGAGTTCTACTCCTCGCTCGACGAGTATTTAGACCAGCATGACGGCTGGGAAAGATTTGAAAAAGCTATCTCGCCGTTGCGCAAGATAGCCGCAAAAATCGATTCCATTCGGAACAGCGACGGAGGGACCCATCACGTTTGGGACTCCCTCCCGGACGGGAGCCTCGCATGCGAATATCCTGACGGACGTGTTACTGTCCGTCAGGACGGATCGGTGTATTTCGCTCGCAAGAGCGAATACACCTACCGGTCCGGTGTTAACGACTGGACCGGTGAGGGGAAGGTTTTCGTAGGGGAGAGCTACGAAGACCCCCATCCGATGGGAAGCGACTCCCCATATTGGGGGGTCGCTCAGAGTCAGGTACGGTACCAGGTTGACGCTGAGTACCGTAACAAAGTCAACTCCGTAAAAGCGGAGTTGAAAAGGCTAAGGGCCGATTATTGGTCTGCTTTTGAGCAGGCCGAAAAGGCCCTGAAGGACATTATACAGGCTCGCAACCTGTATAATGCAAAATCTAAAGAGGCCCGCATTATAAAAAAGCAGGCCGATGCGCTCGTGCTTGGGCGCGAAATAGAGTTCTAACCCCCTCGTATGAGGGGGTATTCTGAAAGGCCCGTAGAGGGCCGAAGGGGGGGCTCTATGGCCCTTATCAATCTCACCCCGCACCCTATAGTGGTGCGGACCGACGGCGGGGATGTAACAATCCCCGCCTCCGGGCAGGTTGCCCGGGTGACTAGCCGGCAGGAGCTGGCTGGTCATATTGAGCTGGACGGTGTGAAAATCCCCGTCCAGAAAACAACTTTTGGGCAGGTAGAGGGCCTGCCCGAGCCCCAGGACGGGACGATTTATATCGTCTCCGGCCTGGTGATGACCGCCCTGGCCGGTACTAGGGATGACGTCGTCCAGCCGGATACCAGCCCGGCTGGAGCAATTCGGGACGCGGACGGCCGGATTGTGGCCGTCCGAGGCTTCCAGAAATAAGGAGGTAATCAAATGGCGCGCTACCCGATTCGTTGTGTGAAACAAATGATTGAGGTTGCACAACTCGTGCTCGAAGAGAACATCGAAGGTTGCACAACGCGCACCTTTGAAGAAGCCGGTGTGTCCCACAACATAAGTTAAAATTTTAAAATCATCAGTCTTTTTCTTATATTTTCTTTCGCAAGAAAACCTCGAATACAATGGTTAGGAGGAATAAACAATGACAACAAACGAAAGTAGGCTCAACAAAA
>ERZ795060.4686-NODE-4686-length-11368-cov-4.115442_pt1 | contig 11368 bp, 9 predicted proteins | sample MGYA00375144_ERZ795060 | MGnify/ENA primary metagenome ERZ795060 (study PRJEB30189, sample SAMN05720157) | activated sludge metagenome | isolation source: anaerobic digester from wastewater treatment plant | place: Japan | collected 2015-05-15 ... | reverse complement strand
AGATAGAATCTTTGAAATTACCTTTTCGCCTTCAACTCCTTTTTTCCAACTATAACCTTCCTTTCTGGCGACGAGAATTATAATGATCCCTGAGATAATCATGGAAATAGATATATGAGCTTCACTAGGTGTTAGGAGTACTATGACTACTCCCAGCATGATTAAAATTCCTCCTAACCCATACATTATTTCATATAGTATGCTCATGTGTTGTGTATAGCCCATCCCAATTATCCCCCCATGTATAGTATCTAAATCTGCACTTAGATTACAAATAAAATCTTAAAGCCTTCTAAAATTAAAAAATTTTGAATCAAAACTTTCTACAATATAATATTGTATCATGCCAATAGACCACAATAGATTCTACAATATACTATTGTAAAATACCAATAGAATACAGCGAATATTCGTAGTCTACAATAGATTATCGTAGCAACGAAAATATTCTACAATATACTACAATATACTACAATATTATATTGTAGAATCTACAATAGAATACAATATGAAATTTTTAGAGTCTACCCTCAAGTGTTATGAGCGCAGGTACAAGCACAAAAAAAGAGAATACAAAACAATACAATACACAATCAACCTAAAAAAAGACAAAGTAGAATCACAAGGCTTCAAATGCAACCAAGAAATATACATAATCCCCAAACCAGAATTCCAAGAACTAATAGAAACCTACCAAAAATACGAAAAAATACTAGAAGAAAACAGAAAACTAACAAAACAACTAGATCAGGTGCAGGTCGATTATGATAAATTGAAAAATGAGCACAGGCACTTACAAGAAGTGTACAAGAAGAGAGAAAAACAAATCAGCCACCTGGAAAACGAAGTAAAAAGACTACAAAACCGTGGCATAATCCAAATCATCCTAGAAAAGTTAACTAAAAGAAAGGCGATAGAAACATCCAAAGAAGAATAGAGATGGTTATTTGAATGGTTCTGGTGTTAAGTTAAGGCTGTCAATGATTTTCATGGCTGATTCGAGGTTTTCAGCGACTTTTAGGACTTCTTCAACGGACCAGAACGTTAAATCACGTCTGAATTCTTCGGGTAGCCCCTTAGACTCTCTTTCTATCCTTTTTAATTGTTCTTCGTCTGATATTGCGATAACTTTCTGTACTGTGGGGTTGCTCTTGGACTTTTGCAAATTCATTAATAGGCTGTCGATGGATCCCTTCTTGTGGATTTCGAAAACATAGTTTACGATTCCAAGGTTTCCGATCCTGGCACTCCAGACCACATCCACCCTTGCACCATGGGCAACCTGAACCTCTGTATTAGCCTCAAAACCCAACATTAAACCTATATCCCTTGTCAAATCCCGTATTTCATCATGGTCGAAAGCAAAGACTCGCCGGTGGCCCCTAACATTCTGAATTGTCAAATCATCGAAATCTTCAATGCTCGATGTATCGGGTTCTTGCTCCATTTGACTTAATTCAAAGAAAAAGACATGTGCAAAAAACAAACCTATTTTTTCTCCTTCTGGTTCATCTAGTTGTTTATGGATGGATTTTACTAGTTCGTTATAAATTTTATATTCTTTTGGTGAAAGCGCGTACTTACTTGTATCTACCATGTCTATGCCTAGGATGTCGAGGGCTTCCCTGGCTCTGCGGTTCCATAAAGCACACTCATGAGGTTGAAGGTATGCTAAAATCTCTGTTATAGTGGCTGGTCCCAGGCCTTTAATCATCCCAAGAACTTTTCCATACCTTTTATGTGGAGACATGGAAGTGTCTGTCAATATCTTAAAGGCTTCTCTGACCTTTTCCATCCCATTATCTGCTATGATTTCTTGAGCGCGATAATGTATGTTTCCCCGGAATCTTCTAAAGGCCCATGTATTTGATAGTATTTCCTCAAAGTCAATCTCTGAAAGACCATCTACCTTTTCACGGAACTTCTTCTGGAAATAGGATATACGGTACAAAATATCCTTCTCATCCTCTTCAAACTCTCCACTTTCTCTGTAACTTGGATAAAGCTTTTCAAAATACTCTTTCACTTTCTTTTTTTGTTTATCGTTTAATTCAGCTTTCATGCAAACTCTCCCCAGCTTTTAGGCTGTCTTACATAATCTTTATGTATTTGGTGGGTAGAATATATGTCTTTATGACATCCCTCAGGTTTTATGGTGGGGTGGATGAAATCGGCGGCAACAAAATACTAGTCAAAGACAAAAACAGTATATTCCTAGATTTTGGGATGAGCTTTTCACAAGCCAACAAGTTCCTTTCAGCATTCCTACAACCACGCAAATGTAACGGGATCCTGGACTTTGTCGAATTAGGCCTACTACCCTGGATAAAAGGTATTTACCGTGAAGATTATTTGAGGCATTGTGGACTACCATGTGAAGATAGGCCAGCCATTGATGGTGTGATTTTAAGCCATTCACATATGGACCATTCAGCATACATAAACCATCTAAGGGATGATATACCAACCTATACTACCTTGGAATCATATATAATCTTAGAGGCTTTGGATGAGACCAGTAGAACATCATTCACAGATTTAGTAAGCCTAAAGAGAACATTCCATTTCATCCCAAAGGCACGTGGCGATGGATTCAAAAGGTTACAAGGAAGAGAAGCTCAAATAGAAAGGGATATGAGGATAATAAGACCTTATAGGTTGTTCGAGATAGGTGAAGTTGCTGCGATGTTTGCACCTGTTGATCATTCATTGCCAGGGGCTTCAGCCCAAATAATAGAAACCAGCGAAGAAACCATAGTATATACTGGTGATTTGCGATTCCATGGTAGAAGAGGAAAAGACACCAAAAAATTCGTGAAAAAGGCCAAGAAGGTCAGTCCCACAACCATGATCTGTGAAGGCACGAGAATAGACCAGAATGAAAACATAACAGAAGCTGACATAGAAAAAAGGGCCACAAAAATCATATCAGATTCCAAGGACCTTGTGGTTGTGGATTATCCTATAAGAGACCTTGACAGACTACTAACATTCTATAATGTGGCAAAAAACACAGACAGAACACTCACAGTAAACTTGAAACAAGCCTATATTCTCAACCAACTCCAAACAGGAGACTATCCAAGCCTAGATGATGTTGCCATCTATGTGCCAAGGAAGAATTGGGGACTCATAGGAGACTCATATGCATGCTTCGATGGAAAATGGCTACCAGCATCAGAGATAGAAAAACTGGACCCATACTACATAGAAAGAGACTATGAGCGTTGGGAGCGAAAATTCCTAAAACTAGAAAACACCATAACCTATAAGGATCTTAGAGAAGAGCCCAACCAATACATTTTCAGGTGCGACTTCTTCGAACTCAAGGAACTAATTGACATCAAACCTGAAAAGGGAATCTATATAAGGTCCATGACAGAGCCATTCGATGAAGAAATGCTAATAGACTACAAGAAGGTGAAAAATTGGCTCAAACACTTCAACTTAACCCTAATCAAAGGGATGCACGCATCAGGCCATGCCTCAGGCCCAGAAATAATAGAAATGATAAGAGAGATAGAACCAGAAAAACTTCACCCTATACACACAGAAAAGAAAGAAAACTTCAAAGTATTAAAAGACGACAAAATAAAAATCATAAACCCCACAAAAGAAACCTTATTTAAATGAAGCAAATGTGGATCCCTCAATAAAATACAGGAAAGACATTCAACTACAAAAAAGAATAGGGTATTAATGAAAAAGAAAGCAATAAATTAATCTTTTGTAGGGGCTTTATCTTTTTCTGATTGTGGTTCATATAACCAAAAGTTAACAGGCTTTTCTGGATCATGTGTTTTCAATCCTCCTCGACTACTTTTCAAACTAACTCCCAACTTATTTTCTTTGCATTTTTTATAAAAATCAATTATAAGTTCACAACGATGACGGTCTACCCCACTAAGTTTTGTTTTCTTTTCGTGTTGATGTTTCGTTTTTTCTTTTTCTTTTAATTTTTCTTTTACCTTTTCAGATTTTTCCCAAGAATAACGTACCATTCCAACAAATAAGTCTGCAACATTGATTAAAGGATAATCGGAAGGTGTTGATTCTTGGATATCAACAACATGAAACTTAGGTTTTAATCCATAAAGCGTGGAACTTAACTCTTTTCCTTTTGAATTTAAAATTTCTTTTAATCGTTCCCAGTCAACTCGATTATTCCTGTCTGGACGAAGTTTCCAACAACTTCCTATGGGCCACCTTTTGCCCATTACATTATTAAAAAGATGGTAATACATTCTTCGTAGATTTTCGTCATCGTCCCGTTGTTGAATATTATGACGACTATCTGTTTTATCCCAAATTAAAATATCAACTCTTAATTTACCTTTTAGGGCCATTTGAATGATATATTCCATTATTTCGAGCGCGAGAACTTGTTTATCATGACCCTTAATTTCAGCCCATTTTATTTTAGATATATCACATATGTCCTTGATTTTTTTTTCAACAGGATTTAATTGATTAGATGGAAGGCTTATCATGCCCAAACCATCATATTTTGGCCCATATGATTCGTCTGAAAATGCATAATAACTAATTCCCATAATCGTGATCAGTCATGGGATAATTCACCCACTATCGCATCATAGACTTTTGGAAGCCATTCTTCGATTACATCCTCAGGCACCCCAAGAATTTCTAATAATCTCTTATCTAATTTGGTTCTTCCCCAAAATCTATCCTTGAACTGGTCTAATAATGAGGGGAATTCGCATCCTTTCAATTCATCATATAATCTGAGTAACTCGGCCTTTTGTTCTCTATCTAAAAGATTCACGTCGATTATGTCAAAAAGAACCAAATCTTTTTCTCTTATATCTATGTATCCTTCTGTGGTTTGTTCTCTTAATAAAACTAAACTGGTTATTCCCATGATTGAATTCAGGTATAGGGTGTTAATTTTGGCGGACTCTTTCTCTAATAGGATACACTTGAATGTGTCAGGTGCTATGATCCTTTTATTTGAAGAAAATGCGAAAAAATAAGTATTTTTAGAATTTGGCCTGAATCTTCGGGCAGTGACCATATATGTCCATTTGCCTTTTATTCTCTCTCTGACGATGTCATAGGTGAAGTTTTCTTTATCTTTGAATTTGGAGAGTTTTAGGACAGTTTTATAGTCTTTGAATTTGTCTGTGATTATGTAGTCTGCATTGTCTGGTATGTTAAATGTTTTGATGTCTGTTAGGGTTCTTAGGGCCGGTTTTAACTTTGATTTTCCAATTTTGAATATTCTATTTGGCCATTTTTTTATATAAAATCTCACAGACTCTCTATTGTCTTCTTCTAATATTAAGAATGCGCGTTTAATCCTATTCTCGCCAAAGGACGGGTTGTTTATGAATGCCATCTCAGAGAGGCCGGCAAAAGGAGGTTTGAAGCCTTCTCGAATTTCTGACTTTTTTAGGTTTCTTAGCAGGTGTCCTGCATGTTTTTTGATAATTGAAAGGAAGTTGCTTAGAATTTGGCCCGTTCGGGTGCTTGTAGGGCCAAATAAGGGCATTAGGTTGTTGATGTTCTCCCTAATCAACGCATACTCATAGTCGACAATATCCAACCTATTTTCAGAAACCAGAGATCCTTTTATATGTTTGACGATCTTTGCAGCGTCTTGTAAACTTAGGCTATGGATGTCTTCATTTAATATAACAAATCGAACCTTATCCTCCCTGGATGGCTTTTCTTTTCTTGCAACTAATAATATGTCCCTGAAATCCGCATCCTCTGAGAAGGCAATATTTTTTTCTGGTTTGATAATGTATTCGATTTTGTAATTTTCGATCAGATATTTCCTTATTTTTTCTGTGGCCTCTCCTCTGAATATGTTTATTGGTATAACAGCGCCTATGCGCCCACCAGGTTTGAGTAGGTAGTCTGCGAGGGCTATGAAGTAACCCCAAAGATTAACCTTGTGTCCACAGATCCCTCCAAGGGTGTCGTTATTTTTCAATTTTTCCAGCATATATCTTGGCATTTTCTCCCTATCACTGAAGGGGGGGTTCATTATTACGACATCAACAGGCTTCAGATGAAATTTCTCTCCTTTTCCTTCTGGGGATACTGTCCCCTTGCTTTCTTTTTGGTTGGAAGCTCCGAAAAGAGTTTGCTGTACAGTTACTGTATAAGGAGAGAATCTTATACCTCTGTCCTTAAATTCTCCCCTTCTTAATTTTTCAGCCAATTCTAGGGAATCTTGGGTCACAACTCTGACAACGTTAGTTTCCTGTTTTATGTTTTGGGCTGCTAAATTTATTGTAGTGATGTGGGCAGCAAATGGCATTATGTCGATCCCTGTAAGATCTTCTTCGAGGAATCTTCTATGTATTTTGTCGTGATCTTTGTAACCGTATAGCTGTTGATATAACTTTTGTTTTCTTTTATAGGCTGAAACTAGTAATGTGCCTGATCCACAGGCTGGATCTATAACTTTTTCATCCCAAGAATTCATAGTTAGGCCAGCTAATATTTCTGCTGCAATGGGATGTGTATAAAAGGCTGCTAGGATTTTTCTAACTTCTTGGGGGATTAAATCATGGAAGAATCTGCCTGCTAAATCATGAGTTATATGTTCTGCTCTTAACAATTTTATTGCTTCTATTAATTCATTTAGAGTGTCAATAACGGGTTTTTCGTTGGGAATGTGACCTAAAATATTAACATTGTAAATAGATTTGTAATTTATGCTTGTAATGTGATCAAAGTAACTTTGCAGTTCTTGGACGTTCTTTATTTTCTCCAATTCTGGCAATAATTTATTTTGTGCCTTTCTTTTAAAAATGTGGTAAAATAGAAGTTGATTAAACAAAAGGTAGGAGGCCAAAACTTTAACTTGTTTTTCTGCTTTTCTTTTGTCTTTTATTTCACCTATTGAAGAAAATAGATCTAACTTGTCTACAACCTCCGGAACTAATTGGTCTGTTTCTATTTGATAAATTATGTCGCCGAGGTCTTTAACATAGGTTTTTATTAAATTGACTACTGTATTGAAATCAACTTTTCTTTTCTTATTAATAATCTTGTCTTTTAGAGATTCAAATAGCCTGATTGGTTCTGTAACAAGGCTCTCAGTCCAATATTCTGTTAAAACCAAAGTATGAATTTCTTCTTCTAGTGCAATTCTCCTTACGATACTCTCATCAAGAATTACTTGATTTCTATAATTCTCGGGGTAAATGAGAATGATTATATTATTTTGTGTTCCCAATTTTTTAGCATAATCATGAGCTTGGGCAACAGCATTTAATCCAATTTCTGGCTTTCCTATTTTAACTTCAATTACAAAGGAAGTTTCATCATAAGTGAAAAGAATGTCAGGATGTTTTTTGCCAACTTTAGTTTCACCCACTGCCTCAAATCCAAGTTCATGTAAACAATCTATTATTGGAGAATAGAGGGTCCTTTCTTCTATCCTTGGAAGCTTCATGATATCCCACATAAAAGTTATACTGCTCCTATAATTTATATTTATAAGCGCTAAACATGTTAAATTGTTTGATTTAATTATAAAAAAAGAAAGGAGAGGAGATTTTGGAGGGAAAAAAGGGCGATTGTGATAGTGCATATTTTATCAGAAAGGGTTAAAATCAGGCCAAAATGGGATTGAAATACTTCACAATACTCGACCAAAACTACCATGGAAGAGCCCCCTAAATCGGTTACAAGCCTACAATGAACCACAAAAGTGAAAATATGGAGACCTCGATGGGTAAACTCTCAGAAGGGCTTGATTATAGCCCAAAACAAAAAGAAAGGAAAAAGGGGGCTTAAGATAGTGGTCTTTAACGATTATGTCACTGGATAACAAGCAGGAGCGTCCCTATCCTCCCATACATAGAACCAACGATCGTCAAAATATTCATAGTGGCCGCCGGGTGGTAAGCCATTGGGATAATGGGGGTCATTCACCTTAGGAGGTTTTCCACTTTTTATCAGGTCATAGACGCTCTCACTATCCCTGCCACCACTACTGTCATGGCTGGAACTCTTCGATGAACTCCCAGATGAGCCATTAACCGGGCCACTACCATTCACACCTTTGGTGCTCTGATTCTCAACGCTAGTATTATTCTTTGAAAGAAATGATATGGGCCCTTTGGTAGGAGGCTGATGGAGGCTGTAGCCGGCAAGGAAGGACACTCCAACGGCCACAACCAAAATGGTGGCCATTAGAATGGTATGGGCTAATTATTTTGCTGGTTTGTGGAACTTTAATGTTTGGAGCATGATGCCCATCTCCTTAGGAACTTTCACACTCTTACCAGAGAGTGTTATGACGGTCGTTTCCATGTCACCTCTGCCATCGACGTGGAAAAGCCATACATCATTGGATTCTTGAATGAGTAAATAGTAGTCTAATATGTCGATGAGAGGATCATAATCCTCTAACATTATCGCTGGTCTTCCCTGGATATTACCTTCCCATATGATATAGTCTTTATAATCAGTACCAGGCTCAAAGAGCATCCCTTCACACCAGCGCTCTATAGTAGTATTTTCGTGCCTCTCTACACCAATGTGTTCTTTAGAGCCATATTCTCTATGGGCGACAAATAGATCATCTTTTGCTGATATTACCTTCATGTCTTTGGGGTACTTGAATTCGAAGATGCCATTGTCATATTCCCCGTATTCTGGCCCTTTTGGCCATACCAGCACGCCTACTATAACAGCAAGTATGAGTATTCCCAAGGCCTTTGCCTTCCACCCTATACTCTCACCCCCCTATACCAATATTTTCACTCCCATAAATTTAAAAATTTGGCAAAACCTGACATTGTTTAACCAGCCAAAATACCGCAGATGACCTAAGCCCACAAGCATCTTATGTAACACCTATAAATGTCTATGTTACATAAGACATTGGCATGTAACTTTTGAACAGCCAAGGAAAAAACCATGCAGAGTAAGTTTTTCATAAATGGGATGTGTGAGTGTGTGGATTTCGTCTGTAAATGAAAATGTACCCTATCAAAATTAATACGTAGTGGATTGACACTCCTTCCTATGTCAATATTTACTAGTCGAAATATACACACGGATTTCGATTTGTAAACTGGGAATATCTCATCCATGAAAGATGGACCCACACACCAAATTGCGAATTGTAAACTGGGAATACACCCACATGTTAATACTCACCTGGGTGATTTTCCATAAAATTTGTGAGTTTGGATGACAGGTTTCGATTTGAAAGTGGATTTCGCAGACAAAGAACATGAAAAAAGGTTCCATGGTTCCAGACCAAATTTAGTTGAGTTGGAAGAGAAGATCCAGGATGTTGACACGCAGATAGACGAGCTCGTATATGGGCTTTATGGACTCACTGAAAAAGAGAGGAAGATCATTGAAGGGGCTTTGTTGTGATAAAACACAGATTATGGAAAAAAGAAAGAGAATTTATTCTTCCAAAAAGTAGACTAAAACGGATCGTCCAGAAAATGGATTTTTCCAAAGATAAGAATATTCGAATGTAGAATCCTCGCAAAGAGATTCATGGAAATAATAAGTGACAAAAAGAATTGGCAACGCGTATAAATCATCAGTAAATCTAAAAAAATTTTATATGATTCATACTTTTTGTATTTTTTTAATTTTCTTCTTTAAGAAGCCCAAGGTGGTGTAAGAATGGTTTTTTTGATCTTATTCAACCAATGTAAACTAAATGTCATATTTCTTTGTGTCTTTTTTTAATATAATCTAATATTAGGTACTTGTCTTCCCATCCAGGGTACAATTCTGGATTTTGACTAACTATTATTCTTTTCCGAAAAGGAGGAGATATCATTTTCGCTATTCTCATGGTCGATACCATTTCTTTTGTCTCTAATACCCTTTCTACCATTTCCTTTATTTCCTTTAATTTCTTGTCTGATATAGGCTTTGGTGAGTCTCTGATGTCTCTGATAATACTATTTATAATATTTCCTTTAATTTTTTTGTATGATATAGTTGGTTGAAATGACTCGGGTTTAGTCTGATCTAATGTTTCTTTTGTAGGTGGGTATTCTTCATATATTTTGATGTCACATGCTATGGTGTTGCCATTTTTAAAAATTCTGACACAATGAGAGTTCTCCCAACCACGAATATTAGAATAAGGCCATTGAAATAGTGTGCTCATTTCTATATCATGTTTAGATAAACCTTGGATTGATAATTTGCCATGAATCATATCAAGTAGAAATCTTCTTAATTTTTCTCCTGTTTCATCCTCTAAATATCGTTTACCTAACCAATAATAAGCCATTTCATAAGCTATCTTCACAAAGGCTAGTACAGGTTCAAGAAGATTTATTTTGTAGTTGTAATGAACTGTTGGTTGAAGCTCTTCTTTATATTCTATAGTAGAACTACTTTTGAGCTCTTCTTCAGGATTTTCTACACTCATGCGCTCTAACTTTTTTATAGCTATTTTAGAAACCCCTTCTTCGCCCTTTCTTGCGTCTACGGAAACATTTAGTTCAATGGATCCGTTTTTTCTCCTTTTGATCTGTATAGAGGGGAGAGAAACAGGAATATCTCCAGGCTTCCAAATGACTTTTCGGTTAGTGCCTGCAATTGTCCCTTCCCCAAAAGGATTTGGAACTGAACCCTTTTTACCTGAAATTTTATGTTGATACCTTTTCAATTCGATGAAAAAATTCTTTGCAAGGGGTGCATCTATTTTAGTACCTAATAGATGGTTGCATTTTTTACATACTGCTTCTTTTAAGACAAAACTTCCTCCAATAGACTCTGGAAAAACGTGTTCATCTGAAAACTCATTTTTAGGTAAATTTTTTTTACATATAATACATATCATTTTATCACATAGCGTTGCTAAGGGTTTAGAGAGTGTTATATTCCCCCGATCCGTTCAATTTCTTTAATTTCTAATACTTTCATGTTTAATATCCCGAAATCTCCCATATAAACATTATTACATATCCGCTACCAAAAATTTCATGGTGTTCTCAAAGTAAACTATATCCCTTTACGGTTAAACGCATGATTTGGGAGTGGATTTTGACTTGTAATGAGAATGTACAAATTGAGTCCAGGGACACACTAAATTTCGATTGTAACATAAAGGACACAAAGTTAATACTTATTATGTGGAATGTACACACGGATTTCGACTTGTAACATGGAACCATGTGGCCCTGCAAATTATATGCTCCTGGTAACATACACACGGATTTCGATTTGTAACGGGAATGTACCCCCACCCATATTAATACTTATCTGAGTAATTTTTCATAAAATGTGTGGGTTTGGATTACAGGTTTCGATTTGAATAGGGATTTCGCAGGCCTGTATATTATCTATCTTATGTAACAATATATGTATATATATGTATATATATATTACATAAGATATC
>ERZ795060.4684-NODE-4684-length-11368-cov-10.474056_pt1 | contig 11368 bp, 14 predicted proteins | sample MGYA00375144_ERZ795060 | MGnify/ENA primary metagenome ERZ795060 (study PRJEB30189, sample SAMN05720157) | activated sludge metagenome | isolation source: anaerobic digester from wastewater treatment plant | place: Japan | collected 2015-05-15 ... | reverse complement strand
TCCTCCTCCTCTTTCATGGTGCTGTAATTGCCCGTCTCAGCATTTAGATGTAAATAGATTACAGGCTTCCGAGATATTCCTTTCTCTATTAAATAAGATTGTGTTACTTTATAAATAACATTACTTGACTGAGACATTAAACGAAATTCATCTACTTCATTGTCTTTATTACCAAAAGGCGTTCCCGAAATATAATACCTTCCCCCGGCATTAACTTTCATGGCAATTGTCTCATACATACTTAGCGTATCAAACTCTGTCTTTTTAGACTTTCCCTTCTTTTTCGGTGCGTCGTCCCCCGCTTCTTCTTTCTTTTTCTTTTTCTTAGACATAGCCCTATGACACTCGTCCACAATCAAGACATTAAAATATTTTGAAATATGGTCGCTGAGGCTATTCTTATTCTTTATGCGTATGGAGGTTGAATCTACTATTCCCACTGTTAACGGGGCAAGATGCGTCTCCCCTTCGCCAATATATCCAACGCATCCGGCAGGCAATAACTTAGAAAACGTTTCGTAAGTTTGTTCAAGCAGTACGCGCGTCGGAACAATAAAAAGCATTTTACAATCTATTATATTCAAATATAAAAACATAGCCATCAACGTTTTCCCTGCGTTGGGCGCGGCATCAATCAAACCACGTGGAAAAGGAAGTCCCCCTATTCTGCGATTAGCTTTCTTTATAATGTTTATTTGATGTTCCATTAGCTCTATTCCGCTATACGATGTTATCAACTCTTCCCGAAACAATGGAACATTAATTCTATTATCACTTATATCCAACATAAATCTTTCCCCTAAAAAATTTTTAAGAAATTTATAAGCGTAGGGATACAGTCCGGTAGGAATGGTATTTCTTTTCATAAATTTTATAGTTCCGTCCCATTGCGGACGCGTAAAATCACGACGCAAGTAAGCCCTATATTTAGGTGAAAAGTCCCTACCCTTGGCGGGTAGGGAGAGTAACTCGGTCAGCTTAAACAAGGCTTTGTCTTCTTGTGAATGATCTGCCTCAAAATTAATCCAAAGATTATTTATAGTAACTTTTATCATATGTCGTCAGACGTGTCGCCTATTAAAGGGTTAACAAATTGTTTGAACTCGGATTCGTTGGTTGTTATGCCTTGCGCTCTTTTCCTTACAGTGTATTTAATGTAATTCCCCCGTGCCGCATCCGTGTAAAGTTGATAAGGTTCGGGGTAGCTATTTGGATATGCCTCAAATTGGGCTTGAAGCCAATTCTCGGGGCTTGTTCTATGCTCATCACAGCACTTGCGTACCATCACAAAATTAAAGTAATACTCCAAGTCATCGGAACGGTTATAGTAATACCCGGACAGTTGGCTAATTCGTTTTTCGTAAACATCGCAACATTTACGGGTCAGGGTAGGGTTAGCGTCCTTACGTATCTCCGAGATTCTCCGCCCATACTCCATAATCCGATCCGTATAAACATCAAACCGGTTTAAGCCATAACCATTAGCCATCCAAGAAATACACACTTTTATATACTCACACAATCCGGCATCTAAATCATTAGGGTAAAATTCGTTGGCGTAAGTGTACGCAAGTTCGCTAACTTTTTGAAGAACCCGATACTGTGCGTTTCGTTTATGTTGTAATTTATTTTTCCCGAACGTTTGCACGTGCCTAATCCTGTTTAACAACGAAACAAAATGATCTATGCGGTAGTCATTTATACTCAGTGCCTCCCTAACATCCGTTACCAACTTTTTCCGGTACGTACATAAAATTTGTCTCTTAGTGTCAATAAACGGACGGGCATTCTCAAATAAATACTGAATAAACGTGTCACGTTCCTGTGTGTCTGAAAATAGTTCATGCCGACTTAGTATTTGTTCTAAGTCGGCACGCTTTATCTCTAAAGTAGGATTTCTACGCATACACCACAGCTAAGATATTTGTCATTTAGTTAAAAATACGTTACAAAGTTACGTAAAAAACGACTACCTAAAACATTTGAAATAACTTTTAACACTAAAAAAAAAACGAAGGTCGTAAACCCCCGCCTCTTATATGCGATGTTAAAATATAATTACCATGTAAATTTACGCCCTTTTACGACCTTCTTATTAGATTGTTTAGGACGGTTAAGAATAAAAAAAGGATCAGCACCAATTTCCATTATTTCAGCTATCTGTGCGTCGCTTAACGCAAACCATTCCCCTGATTGCCGGACTGTGGCGTACTTTAAGTGTAATGCCTGTTCTAACTCGGAATCAGACTCGGTGACTATAAAACAAAGGACTTCTAACTTAACAGAATTACCGGTCTGTAATTGCGCTAAACGTGCTTCAAGATCGCTTGTTTTACCTATTTTATATATGTTTGTTAACGGATTTTTTATTAAATAGACTCCCATATATTTGACCAAGATAAATAAGGTGTGTAACTTTCTAATTCCTTTATTGCGTCTTCCCCCAAATCATTGGGATCACCCCCGCGTAACCTCAGCACCTTCACACGCTTATAAGGCAACAAAGAATGCGCTAATTTAACTGAATTATCGTAAGCATCCGGATCAAAGCACAAAACAATTTCTGAGGCATTCGACTTTATTAGCTTAGATACTTGATGTGTTGAAGGGGACTTTCCCAACACCGCTACCCCGAAATCCTTTAAGGTCAACGCCGAAAACACCCCCTCCATGACATAAATCTTATCCTCGGTGCGTAGCGCGTCCTCATTCCAAATAACGGTACTTTTACCCACTCCGAATTTCTCGGCAGGCGGATTCTTGTACCGCATAAGCCCGCCCATAAAGTTCCGCCCTAAATAATAGATCAATTTTCCGGCAGAAATAAAAGGAACAATCAAATACCCAAAATAATTTTCATCTTCATGCTCCCTGTCCACATAACCAAACCCTAACATTTCCAAATAATCCAAATCTAAATTTCGAGATGTTAAATACTTGCAGGCGCGTTTTCCTATGGATTGCGTATTTTCAGTTATTAGCTTAAAGTCTTGGGGTAGCTGTATCCGCATCTCATGCGTTAGCGTTCTACTCCTCCCCGACCCCCGCTTAAATTCGTCCACGTGCTTAGAAAACGTCTGCATATACTCAGACGGTTCTCCGTTTAGCTCCGTTTTAAGAAACTCATAGACACTCTCCTTGTAATCGCAAACCCAACATTTTACACACCCGAACTCAGGATGTACTGCCGCTTTATTCTTTTTACCACACCGCGGACAGTCAAAAACATACCACCCCTTACTACTTTCCGATGCAGAAAATCGTTCCTTAAAACAATTTGTTATTTGTCCCGAACTATACATATATCATAGTCTACATTTTCAACAACCCGAATAACGTAAATGTTATTCACAACCTCCATGCTGACCCGTGGTGCGTTCGCTAACCGTCCATCGAAAATAGTAGAAATGGAGGGGGCGTTTCCCATGCCCCCCGCTCCTAATAGATAAATATATTTTGCACCATTAGAAAAACAGATATGACATTCTATTAATGAGTCGGCAGTGAAACACTCTTCATCATAGCTATCATCACCAATAACTGTTACACGGTCATCTGCTACATACAGCGTCTTAGCCATGCTTACACTCCTTTTCGTACCATCCCTCAAAATAGTACATCAAATCATACAAAATAGACGTTATTTCAGCCCTACGTTCAGTGGATAATTGCTTATTATCCTGCAAAAACAAAAGCATTCCCCAAACTAATTGAACCTCTAATATACCCTCTTCCGTTTCTCCACAAACCATTCGTGAAACCTCAATAAAGCGAAACGTTACCGCTCCCTCAATAATACTCTTTTCCGAGACGGAGGCGATTTGACGATACGGGTAAGCTAACTTTGGCAGAATACCGAACGTTACTCCGTCTTCCTTATCATTATAGAAGGAATAAGAAGGAACTTCTACGATAATCCCCTTTAACCGGTAAAGCAATGCTAATATCTTCTTGCAGTAAAGGGAAGAAGTTATCGAACCGTTTAACTTCTCAAACCGATCTATCAATAAATGTACGAAGCACCCAAAATACGGAACATCGCCAAAATCCAACGATACGGAAGATTCGGTAGGAACAATAGATAAATAACCATCTATATCCCGTGTCAAGGATACTTTACGTAATACGCGCTTAAACACACCATCGACCGTTTCACGCTCCATTAAAAGCGTAGGAAAAGAAATACCCCAACCGGTAGGACGGCGTACTCTATCCCACATTTCAAACAAACATTCGTATTCATACTTACTTGCAGGACGGAGCATATTTGTCATAATACCGTAAGACAATACCCCGTAACGACAATCGTTATCTTTAGCCCGCTCTTCGGTAAGTGTTTCCTCCTCCTTACTATCAAGAGTAACTACTTTAATACCTAAGGGTATCTTGCCCGCCCACTCTCGTGGAAAGCCGTAATTACGCCAATTAAACGGAAGCATCCCAAAGGCTCTTAACTCAGCATCGGACATATCTTTCATTGCCTCAAAAACTTTAACATCTTGGGGGCATTCGGGAACAACTTTGTCATCAACCCGATCAAATTGCGGTGTTGTTATAATTATTTGTTCCATACTAAACTATACTATACGACATTCTAAGAATGTTAAACTTTTGTGATGAACTTTACCTGAGAAAATATTAAAAACGGCGGACATTTCAGGATCAGCGTCTAAGACAAGCGATAAAAAATGATCCTCAACAGATACTACTGTACAATCGTAAACTTTATCCTTATTATCTACAACGCACACTTTATCCCCCTCACACAGTAAAGACAAATACGCACGGTAGGCTAAATCCGGATTTTCTGCATTAACATAGCTTGTTTCAATGCCCAATTTTTTTAATTGTTGAACATGATATTTAACCGACTCTTTACCCCTTTGCGACACCCGTTGCATTCCTATTTTTCTAAAAGAAACACGCCGAGTCCCTGACCCTTTTTTTGTTCCCCGAACAAATACGGACTTAAACATACCGAAATTTGGAAGTATTAAACTTTTTTCTTCCTTCATGTACGTCTGTATGGCTTCGGCTTGCATTGCCCAGCATTTACGGACTTGCGCGTCGGTAAGACTTGGATCGAGATTCCAAACGCTTCGTAACGATTTTATAAACGATGATTTAATCATAGTTATTAAGGTTAAGATTTAATGTATATATTTTTTTATTTCTTCTTCTGTAAGTTCCCTGATAATGCACCGAGCGTTATCTACCAGCATTGGATAACCGTTCGGATAATTTGGTATGTGTTTACTTCCCTGCCTAAACGTATCTATCGAAAATCTCCCGTATCCGGTACGTTCCTCTTCCTCAGTTCGAGACAATGCCACAATTAAGTCCGCATTAAATTTTTTACCTATGTCTCCCGAAATGTACTTAGAAGACATTTTTTCATTTTCCTGACCATCCCTATTAACTTGGGAAGGTGTCCACATAAACGCGCCCAAATCCGATATTATTCCCTTAAACCCGTTATACAACCCTTGTAACTGCAAGTTATTAGGTGTTCGAGAATATAAATCGACCATCTTATCTACATAGTCGCAAATAATAACAGACGGGACAAATCCATGGTCGTGTTTAAGCCGGTTTAGAGTGCTTCGCACATCGTTCAAGGTCATTTGAGGATTATACTCTACCTTAATTTCGCCCCCCGCTTCAAACGTGGGTAACACTTTAACCATTCGGTCGTCAAACCTATCGTAATACAGTTGATACAACAAACTTATTGCGTCCCTACGTACTCCCTCATCATACCCGTCTTCAGACTCCACAATATCAAGCAATTCCCTTATATGTGCCTTAACATCCGCATCCGCAAAATCTACCCCTACTTTACGTACCCTGTCTCTCAACAACTCTCCAACCGTACACCCGACAATGTTTTGATATAACATTTGATTTATTCTGTCGTAGCCATTTTCCGTATCCAAATAAAGTACCTGCAATCCCGAACGTGCGTAGTGTACGGCAGTATTAATCATAAATGTAGTTTTACTGCCCTTAGCCGCGCCAATTAACACGCAAATCATAGGACTGATAATACCGCCATTTGGACTATTTCTGTTCAAGCATTCAATAAAATGTGGGTGAGGTTTACTTTGTAAAAAACTACGATGTTCGTAATCCCTTAAAATAAAGTAATTGGCAAAAACATCGCCTTCAACCGATTTCTGAATGTCCACCACCTTAATCATTTCATCCCGTAACGACTCAAAAACTTCGTCATCTATTTCCGTGTTACTGTCCCCTAAAATTCTTTGTCCGTATTCCTGAAACAAGTTCTTTATCTTTTGCGATTGAGCAAATCTAACTAACTGCTCCTTAATGTATTCAACATCATCAGGTATATCCACAAAAAGAGATGTTAACTCTCTTTGTAAAAAACGTATTTGTTCATCGGTAGCCTTACTTCTAAGTTTTTGAAAAAGGTATTCATTCAAATTTATTTTAGAAGGTAATTCTTTGTATTTATTATAATAGCTACGTACCAAAGAATAAATGATGCTTATTTCCTCCTCATCAAATAACTTTTCATGCAGAATCTTAAACCATCTGCCTCCGTCCCGATGCACTAAAATAAACTTCAGTACATTTCTTTGAAATTCTAATGAATACGTCATTCCCTTTACAAATACGTTGCAAAGTAACGTACTTTTTCAAAGCAAAAATGTTAAACTACTATAACAAAAAAAAAATACTCGCCTTTTGGGCGAGTACCTAAACCCCGTATTCCAAAAAAAAAGTATTACCGTGTACGTATTTACATTTCAACTACTCCTGAGTTTAGTATATACTTTGGCTCAATTATAACGTATGTTGTTGACTGTGCAACAAAGTTAAAAGGAAAAGTTGAAACAAAAAAGCGGGGGGTAGGGGGCGGGTATCCCCTACCCCCCTAAAGGGGGGATTTGGGGGATACTACCCGCCCTACCTAACCCCTCGAAGTTTATAACTTTTATTTACTAAATACAGTTAAAACAAACATTAATTAACAGTATAAATAAACATCTAACAATAGTTTATAAGTTAAAACTTAGTTAATTTGTACTCTATAACGAGTTTTAACGCGTTTTTAACGTTACGATAACCTTCCATAAGCAGTATAATCGTAGGATAAGTGCGTTAATTATATTAATTATTAGTTATAGGTAGTTAATTAACACATTTTTAACTTATAACGTAAGTTGCAATGTTACACACTTAACAAATTTATTACGTAGGGATATTTACATTTATTTAATATACATATAGTATTTAAGTATTTACTTTTATACTAAGTTTTACTATATTTGTTCAAATAATAATAAGTAAACAATATAAATATTGGGGTAAAATACAGTAGCTCAGGACAAGTTAAGGACAGCGTAATAACAGACATTACAGCAGATAATCGTACTCCGGTGCAGTATAAACATCCTCCTAAAATTTTGTAAGTACGAATAAATCTTTCAGCGAACTCCATATAACGATAATCCTCTTTATCCGTTCTTCCCATCTTAGCGTCCTCTATCCTATCATCGGATAATAACTGCTCAAATATGTTGAAATTTATTTGCTGATTTTGTTTATATATTACCACCTCTTTGGAAACGTGCGTATTAACATAATCATTTTCAGGATTGGTTATCACAATAACATCCGAAGCGATTAACTCCGCATTATTATAGTATTCGACCTTGTATGTTCCGGAATGTGCAAATTTAAGTTTAAGCCCTACATAAACTTTTCTACGAGACTCCAGCACCCATTCGTTTTTATGCTTAAATCGTATATAAAGTTTTCGGGCAATAAAAGGTAGCCAGCGTTCAAAGGGATGCCCTTTTTTGAACATAAAAAATAATAAATGTATTGCGCCGGCACTCCCTATTCCGTACAGATGTAGGAACAGGGCGAGCGTGATAATTGCGTTTAAGTTTTGTTCGAGATATTCGCGCATTAGATAGAAGGGATTAGTTGAATTTGAAAATAAAATGCCGTGTGAATTATCGGGGTGTCGTCCATTAAGACCCCGGAATAAACACTGCCATCCGGATTAGTGATAGTTAGTTCAATTGTTGCATATTCGTTCAAATGCGTGTCTATAAGCAACTCATCTCCAGCACTAAATATCTTTTTAGATGTGTAATACTTACCATTGATAAAAAAAGTAAAAACATACTCACCTGTCTGTGTTGCTTTTAATCCGGTAGCAATAACTCCGGGGCAGTATGAAAATAGTCCTAAGTTATAACGACACATAATTACTCACAAATATTTGTTACGTTACATAAATCCACGCTCGCACATTTTGGAGCTAATTGTAATTTGAACTCCAAATCAAATAAAGTTACACCAAATCCGGTGGGGATACCAATATCGTTACGATACCCTTCGGAGATTAACGCATCACGGGTACTCACGATACAACTTTTTGGGATGACTTGAATTGTTTGCAGTTCTCCGACCGTTCTAAATAAACTGCAAGTATCTATTTTACCTAATGCCTGCCGTAACGCCCGCTCTACAACCCAATTCTCCCGTTCCCAATGCACACAGCCCATACGAACATCTAATAACAAAGATACATATTTTGAATTATCTGCGGATGTGTAATTAATGCTATTTATTAAATAATTAATTACGTTGGTATTTAATCTTATGTATAAATACGACTGTTTATTGTCTTGAACACCCCCCGCTTGCTCTACGTCATCCAGAATCCTTATATAGTTACTTTCCTTTACAACTAATTCGGAAGTTATAAAGTAAGGTTGCAAATCTCTTACCTTGCTTACGTATGTTTGTAAGACGTTATAAACCAAATTCATCTAATATTGTGTTTAATTCATTTAGTACAATGTTGTCTATTTCCTGCTCTTCCTGTGGGGTCGGTTCGTAAATAGTTTTGTTAAAGTGTTCCTCCAATTTTAGGGCTTTGTTATACTGCTCTTGATCGCTAAATCCAAGAACGATGTCTCCCTGAGCCAATCCGGTTTGAAGGGACAAACGTAACGATCCGGTGTAATCCGTATCTACGTAGTTTGTTTGGAATCCTTGCGCTTTACGAAACTCTTTATATCCCTTTGGAAAAAATTGTGTCCGCCCCTTGCCCTTAAATGCAGACGGTACTGCCCATCCTTTCGGATTGATTGTAGGACTCAAAACACTTAAAGGGCGTTCGGAGTACGTCCCAATTTTGCTCATATCGGTAGCAAGACCTTTGTTGAAAATACGGTATTTCATCTTGCCTTCGAGATGCTTCATAGAGACTAATTGTAATCTATGCTTCATCTTGGGAAGATTGGTTATAACGTTATTTAGTATAATCGTAAGGTCTTGCTCCGTCATAGTGTTTCTTACTTACCGCAACCGGTACAGGAAGACACGCCTCCCCCGCTTGTTTTTGGTTGTAAATGTCCCGTCTGCACCACGTCGTTTTTAACAACTTGCACTCCTCCTCTTGTATTGGTTACTAATTGCGATCCTGCCGACGGTAGTCGAACAACGCTTGGATATTGCCCTGTCATAGTATAACAAATTAATTATTACAAATCTATACTTTTTTCGTGTATCTAACAATTAAATTTTTTTAAGATTGTAGTGTTTACAATTTTATATAACTTTGTACTCTAAATAATTGCGGGGTGGGTGAATCACCTGTATTCAGCAATAACTTTAATACGTTAATTATGTCTTTATCTTTCTTTGAAAACGAAAAAGGTGTCGTAACATCTCAGGACGTTGAAAATTATATAGATTCTGTTCGTTTTGAGCATGGAAAGCAAACAACGGTTTGTTATCTTATGACTCGTTCAGGATTCGAGATAATCGGTACATCGGGTACAATAGACCCTGAAAATGCGATTCTTGAAAAGGGTAACGAGTTGGCAGAAGCGAATGCACGACAGATTCTTTGGGGGCATCTTGCTTTCGTGAAACAGTTTCTTAGATAGTTTGTATTATGATTGCGGAGGTGTTAAGGGATACTCCGATCCTTCTCCTTTCAATTAGGTGGGTCGGCAAGGCGGTTCGATCCCGTCCCCCGCAACTTGGGCAAAAACCACGTTTCAAAAATAGTCAAACTACCATAAGACTGTGTGGATATTTGCTGGTATGACTGTTAGGAGCAGACTAACGTAAAAAACGGTTATATGATTTGCGGACTCTGATTTGCCAGCGCGTTCGGCTAACTTCGATGAGTTAAAGAATTAGAAATCATTGACGGCGGGGAATTAGACCCGCACTTTAGGATTGATAGCTCAATGGTAGAGCAGTTGGCTGTTAACCAACCGGTTAAAGGTTCGAGTCCTTTTCAGTCCTCGCTAACATAATCCTTTCTGCGGGGGTAACTTGAGGCAAAAGCGACGCTCTGTGAGTGTGTTTCGTAGGTTCGATCCCTACCCCCTGCACTTTAAGCATACTGAGAAAATCCGAAGCGGTTGAACTCCGTTAGGGACTTTACAAGTTATCGCAGATGTGGCGAGTTTTTTAAGTGTGCTTTATATTGTGCGGTAGTTCAATGGTTAGAACGCTTTACTCATAATAAAGATAATATCGGTTCGAGTCCGATCTGCACAACGTTAGCTTCCCTCTACACTAAAGATTTTGGATTCACAAGTAGGGAAATAGCTTGAATCCGCTGATTGCATCAGTGAACACGCCAAAACTTAGTGGGTAAGTGCAATAGAGTGGCATCCGGGAGAGTACCGGAATTATTTTTGTTTGTCTTCGTTATGTCCCTGAACAGATTTAGGCTATCCGAATACGATCCAGATAGTATTCAACTTCCCGATGTAGTACGTGACTACACCTTTCAAGAAGTTTGTAAACTCGTTCGCATCACGCCTATGATGTTAAAACATTTTATTAGAGAGCGCGGATTAACCCCCCCGACCTGTAATGAAAGATTTAATCATTATTACAATTATGAAGACCTATCTAAACTTATAACACAAATTAGAACAGGTGCATTAGATTACAAATCTTTACCCTACGAAAAAAAGAATGAAAAAGCGTTTGAGCGTTGTAAGGAATTGTACCTGCAAGGCGAGTCCGTAGTTGAAATAGTGTTAAAATTGGGGGAAGAGGGGTATCGTAGTGCGACCCCCCCTGAGAAAATAAAAACGTGCCGAGAAATTTTTATCAGTGATGAAATGGTGCGCCGGTGGGTTAATTTTATATCCGAACGACTTTATAGAGAATAATTGTAGGTGGTCGATTTACACGTTACGCAAGGCGAATCTAAGCCGGACATAAACATTCGGGACGAGTCCGCGAATGTTTTATATGCTTGATCGTATTTTTCAATCAATTGCGCCGAAGCCATCGCCACTTGATCCCGTAGCCCTGATTGTGCTATGTCATTTATTCGATGTGAGTGTAT
>ERZ795060.4682-NODE-4682-length-11375-cov-5.375530_pt1 | contig 11375 bp, 11 predicted proteins | sample MGYA00375144_ERZ795060 | MGnify/ENA primary metagenome ERZ795060 (study PRJEB30189, sample SAMN05720157) | activated sludge metagenome | isolation source: anaerobic digester from wastewater treatment plant | place: Japan | collected 2015-05-15 ... | reverse complement strand
CTATCTCTACAGATCGAACTGTTCTGTCCATTTGTAGTCAATGACATTTGGGTTAAAATTTGCAATCTATATATTCTAGATTGTTTTTCTCAAATCCGTTAAGACTTCATACTTAAGCTCGCCCTACATATTCTAATAAGTTCCGTATGGTATACCAAATTCTTTTGTTGGTGAGTAGAACATGCGCTAAAACAATCGTGCGTGCTCGCCGATTTGCTGTTTTAAACTCTATATTGCATTATCTGCGCTTATAAACAATTCAGACTACACTTCGCGCTACATTCTTTGGCTTGTATAATACCTAAGCTAAGCGATGTTGTTTTTTTCGAGTATGTACTCTGGAAGTATTTTATTTGCGAGTATGAATATGCCGCCAAATCCGGCTGAAGTTGGTTTTGTTACTGCAAATCCAGGTTGCATCAAAACGGTGTGTTCCTATTCAGATAGTTCAGAAGACTACATATCTGTCTATTCTTCTTCGGTTAGTTCAAATATATCTTCAGATATCTTTTGTTTAAGTTCGCTTAAGTTCTCCTGTACTTCTTTTTCACTCTAAAAGAACTTTCTGATATACGCCGGATACAATTGTTCTATTTCATTTGCTATGTTTTTGAATTTAATCTGATGTAACCGACCAAAAAAGCCAGCATTCTATGCTTCACTGTATCCCGTGCCAGTCTAAATCGTTTTTTGAACTGTGTCTTTACCGCCTTTCATACCTCTTAGTATTTTGTATGACTACATGTTTGACATGAATTCAGGCCTGTTTTGTATTGCTATCTATAATTTGTTCATTTTTTCGCTGTTCTACTTCATGTATGCGTCTGCAAGTGCAAACATGTTAAGTGCGGGGCTTGTATAACCTTTGCTTACTAAGTATTTTGAAACCTCGTTTAAAAGGTATAGGTTCAGCACTTTGGTCGACAGTCTATCGCTGGCTAACGTTTGTTCAATAACGCTGTTGAAAATCTTGCCTAGATCTGATCCTCGCTCAATATTCTCCGGTATTTCAATGCCAACCTTTTTGAGTCTTCTGAACAGTTGTTTGTATTTGTACTGTAATATCTTGTTGTACTCTTCTTTATCAATCAATTCATCAACAGATTGTATGTCAACGATTGCGCGTGCTGTGCTTACGTCAAACAACTTGCTTAGAATTGTAAATTTTTCTTCTGGCAGCAACTCGTTATCGATATTGGCGAAGGCTTTGCTAATAATCTCTCTTGTTGTTCTTTTATATGCCTCTCTGGATTTTGACTAAACTATGTTGACAATATGTTGCTAAGCGAAAGCATTTTTGAGCGTATTAACCTATTCCGCGCCACCTAACGCTTTTTCTATATTTATAAATCTCGAAAGCTATGAAACCGCAGAGAGTAATTTGAGCGGCTAATCAAGTGACTGGAATTCAGGACCTTGTGTCTACTATTTTTGTGCTGAAATAACAATAAATTTCTACAAAGCATCGATGTCTTCTTGGAACTCGTTAACTTTTTGGAAAAACTATTCAGAAGACTAAAGTTCTGTACCAGCTTGTTTTAATGAAGCGATAAATGGCTTTGTAAATCCGAATTCACTAAGTGCTTGTTCTGAGTATTGCCGAAGTTCTGCGAGTATATTTTCATAGTTGAATGATTCTCTTATCTCTTTATCCAGCTACTAAGCCGCAATTGGGTTGTACAAAGAAGCCCTAACCATTTCTATCATGTTGCTGTCTTTTTGTAATACATTCCTCTGCTGCTAAATAATAGACAGCAAGCTCTATACAATAACCTGCTTGTTCGATTTATCAACTGTTTTCTGCGTATCTGCAGCCATTAACACGAACAAATCTTGCTAAAACTCGTTGTAGTACCTTTGTACCTATAACGATGTCTATATATAATTAAGATCTGCACCCTAAAAGATCGAACTGCTTTTCAACTGTTGCTTGTAATACTTTTGATATTGTTCTATCTTATTTAAGACTTGAAAGATATTTGAAAACTGCTGTTCAACTTGTTTTGTTAGGTCTTCGTGTGATTGAACGGAAAATTTGTAGTTTTCTAACAGTTGCCATCTTTCGTCCATTAACCTTTCATATATATCGTCTATGCCTGCTGTATGTGATCTTGCAAAATGTGTCGCCAGCTACATGTCTAATGCGAGTTGCGATATTTGTTCGTCGCTTAAATCTGTGCCTTCAAACTATTCAAGAAACTAATCGTAAACGTCAAGCATCGATACGGTCGGTGATTTACGCTTAATGGTGCGCTCAAAGATCTATTTTGCCTATCTTTCTACTCCTTTTTTTCTTTCTTCGCTCTATATGAATGTGTTTGAAAGCATTCCTATAGCTTCTTCAATGTATTTCTAAAGGTCCTCTTCTGTCTTGGACTTCCTCAACTATTGTTGTATATAGGCGCCGACTAGTCTATTTTTCTCAAATTCGTTGTATTCCATCAGGCTTATCAATGGCTAAATATACGTGTCAACAACAAATCCAGTTGCAGCTTTACCTTTTAATCCAACAGTTGCCTACATTGTATCAGAAAGCGCCGATTGCTTGTATATTGTTTCTGCTATCTCTTTAAGCTATTCCTTTGAAAAATTGATCTTTGCCGCGCTTCTTTGCTAAGCCAATGTTTGCTGTATATCTGGCACTATTTGTCGTAGCTCTTCTTGTATATCTTCAAAATCTTTGGTTTTTTCTTTGCTAACATAAGGTTTTAGCAATTCAAAAAGATCTTGGAGTTCTTGGTTTTTAACGCTCGGGACAAATGGAAGCGCTAAAACTCTTGTATACGTTGCTTTTACTTTCTGGCTGTTTACCGTAGAACCAAATATGTCAGCCAGCCGCTGGTATGATGACAGTAGTTTATTGAGCTTGTTTTGGTCTATTAAATTCATTTCATTTCCATAAACCGTTTTTATTATATTAATAGGTTGTTGCAGGTTCACACATCACACCTCATGCATAGAGTATCTGGTATGGGTTTGTACCAAAGACACCCTAGTCGTTCAACAATTGTTTTGTTACGTAAGACTTTTCTATCTAGTGCATTATCAACGTTTCCTCTGCCTTTGAGTACTATATATCATTTGTAGCACCAACGGTTGAAATGCCAGAAATATTTCCAAGACGCCTGTAATATTTGAGTATCTGATTTCTTTCATGCAACGCTACACCGGCTTGATACTACGATGTTATGCTCTAACCAATAAATTGATACCATTGTGTGATCTCCCACATGGTGTAAAGCGCGAATGCCGGTCTTGCCCACCTATACCATTTTAACTACGATACTATCGACTTGTTTATGCTTTTGTTTTTGACTAATTGCTTGAATTCTTTGCCGAAAAGCCGTAAAGTATCACCACTTAAATTTATGCCAACTTTCTTGAGTTCGTCTTTTACTAAGTATGAAAATATGGCGTCTTGTAAAACCGGCTATCCTCCAAAACTTGAAAAATTTCTGCTCCAGTCTTTGATAAAATGAGTTAGGTTTGGAATGTTTTCAGCCTATACGCCTTTTAAGAAGCTGTTGTAAAACTCCTTGTCCATCGTTAACTTTTCTAGGATTTCATAGACTGTTGACTGTGGTGTTATGCCTTCAATAACCTTCTCGCTCAAACTTCCCCATTGAATTTGTTGAAACTATTGTGCGACTAACGAATCTTTTCCTTTTGTAAAGAACGCCTTTTGTAGTCCCCTTGCCAACAGCGTGCTTGGAAAGTTGATAATTTGCCTTGGTTTGTACCTTGGTATGTATGCAAACTAAGATTGCTAAAGTGATGAACCAAAACTTTCCAAGAAGTTATATAAAAACGGGCGGTATATAAATCCCCATATTGTACCAGCTAAGGAAAATTGTTCCGCAGGATTTTTCTGTGCTATGCGGTTTAAGTCATATATAGAAGGCATATAAACCCCCTGATTATAACATCCTACTTATTGTGTATCCGCCGTAATTCATCTGTCTTGCTGTTTTTCCGCGGTTACGTAACTATCCTATATTGTATGCTACAAGTCCAGTTGTCGCAAATCCGATCGTTAACTACCAGAATTTTTTGCCGACTTTGAATTTCCTTTCAGCTTTGCTCCCCTAACGCTCCAGTACTTCTTTCTACCATTCAGTTGCTGCTTTTTCCTATTCTCCTTTTTGAGCAGCTTCGCCTATAACTTTCCCTGCTTTTACAATTTTTTTCTTAAAAAAGCCTTTTAATCCCATCGTTGTCGGTGTAGTTATGTTTTAAACTACACCGTTCCTCCCTTCCGTGTTAATGTTGAGGAAGTATATCAACAATGCTTCCGAGAATCTTCTGTGTTTGCTAATTACCAACATCTTCTTTAATTTGCTTGATCAACGATATTTTGCGGCGTTCTAATGTATCAACAAGAGACAGTAAATTGTGCAGCTTTTTGTCTACCTTTTTATTGCCATCTTCTGTTTCTACAAAGATATATTGTTCAAAACCTTCCTACTACAGCTGAGATTGCTACCTCATCAGCTGAATATCTACGGTTACTAAAGAGACAACGATTGACAAAAGTGTTTTTTCTGTTTGAGAAATACCAAATTGCCTCAAATAATCACTGAGCCATTTTTCCTAATAATACAGTTCAAGCTGACAGCGTTCTCCAACCGGCTATTCATCAAACGGACAATCTTGCCTGTATGGACATTTGTTTTTGCCATTGCACAAGAACTATAATGTCTACAGTTGCCCAAAATCAAAATGTGGATTTTTGCGTTCTATAGCTTCTATGACCTCTGGTTTTAGCTTTGAAAAGACTCTCGACGGCAGTTTTGGCTGTTCTATATTCGCAACAACATTAGATACAGCCTACACATTGTTTGCTGTTTTCCTCTGTTCAGACATGTCATCATCTCCAATAAAACGTCAAGTTGCTCATATTTTCTTTCTTTTGTTAATTAACATTTGGTGAAAAAATGAAATGTTGGAGCGACTTTTTTAATTCATACAGTGAATAGGAACAATTTTAGAAAAAAGTACTGAAGATAGACTATTAGCCACACGAGATGTGTGTAAATTGTGTTGTTAATCACTGCGTTGCGAAAAACTTGTAGTTTCAAATCAAGTGTAAACCAGTGGAAAGAGACTTTTTTAATGTAGGATTGAACGACAAGAATGCCGTTGAAATATTAAGAAAAAGCCCATATCACTTTGCCAAGTACATTTTACAGATAGAGCCAAGAGAGTTTCAGAAAGAGATTATATCCTGTACATAGCATAGGAAAGCGTTGAGAATATCAAGACGTGCCGGAAAGACGCATTAGTTGGCTATGTATTAGCTGTGGTTTTAGTAGTCCAACGCTGGTAAAAGGGTGAGAATTGTTGCTCCGCGCGAAGTGCATATAAATGAATTTTTTGAATAGTTAGAATCGATGATATACAAATCTCCGTCTATGTTGCAAGGCGTTGTAAAAAACGGACGCGGGCAAAAGTTGTTTTCAAAGAATCCATACAATATTTTGTTCACAAACAAGTCGACTATAAGAGGTACAACCACAGGCGATAGCGATGGAATTAGTGTCAGGTCACAATCTGCAGATCTTTTGATTTTAGACGAAACAGATTATATTACAGAAGAGGCGTTTGCTGCAATTTACCCGTTAACTGCAACTACTTCTAACACAAAACTGTTTTAGGCGTCAACACCATCTGGATTTAGAACATATTTTTACAATTGGTGTCATGACCCTGCATATAAAGAATTTCACAGAAGCTTTCAAGAAGTGAAGGAAGTCTACACCGCTGAACAAGATATGGAGTTTCAAAGAACACTTCCGAAAGAGGCATATCAAAGGGAAATTTTGGCGGAGTTTACAGTTTAGAACAACGCTGTCTTTAAAAATGAACTTATAGATAAATAGCTTGAAGACTACAGTTTTGACACTCTACCACCACCACCAGGTATTTATTAGATAGGCGTAGATTGGAATGAATCTGTGTAGGGTGTTCACATAGTAATTGCAAGGTATGAAGCATATTTAGACAAGACAAGAATTTCAAATATAGTCATTGTACCTCCAGCAGATTTTACGCAAATTGTTTAGGTGCAAAAGATCATCGAGCTTATTGAATCATACAATCCTAAGTTAATAGTCATGGACGAAGGATTTGGAGTAACACAAGTTCAAGCAATAAAGAAATGGGCTGTTGAAAACAAGCCACAAGTTGCAGATAAGGTTATTTCAATACAGTTCGGACAGCAAATAGACGATTTCGATCCGATAAGCGGAAAATACGTAAAAGTACCGTAGAAGACATTTATAGTCCAAATGGCGGTAAGAATGCTTGAAAATGAAAAACTCATACTTCCGAGAAGTCAGGATGTAAAGTACAAATTAGTAGGGCAGATGAGGCAGTATTAGATAGAAAAGATTCTTGAAAACGGGCAAATCAAGTATTCGAAAAATAACGTGCATACGCTTGAAGCTATGTTGCTGTAGATTTACGGGCTCTATCTATGTAAAGATTCCATACATTAGCAGCAAGATACTGTATATCCGGCATTTTTCGGACAACAGTCTAAACAGATTTAGCCGATACGTGTGTAGAGTCTAAACACAAACGTGAAAAGATGGAACTTGGTAAATAAAAAAAGGAGATGGTATGAATAATATTTCTGAAGAATAAACCAGCCGAGTAGACTTCTGCGGAATAGGAAATACCAAAAAAGAAATATGTCAGGAAAGAACCAAAACAGTCTAAAATTTCACCAGTCATGGTACTGGTAAACATTTTAACGTCAAAGATCAAAGCCAGTTTGAATAAACTGTTCGGTGTTACACTGTTTAAGGCTTATACAGACCCAAAATTAGTCGAGTAGATTCGTACACTTAGAGAGTACGGGAAGCGTGGTATAAACAGTGAAACCATGTAGTCCTATGATCCAACTTCTTCGGATAGAAATACAATACCCGATGTGAAATCAATCACTGTTAATTCAAAAGAATAGTAGATAAAATAGGAAGATTTTATAATGGCGGTTGAAATCTACAAGTAGAATATACCGCCAAAAGAGTAGATAATCAGTCAATACAATATCTCTACACCAATCCACACTTCTTTTGGCGTTGCATATCCATCTTACGATGGTACTTAGGCGTGGATAGTAAATTCACAAGGCGTTCATTTGGTCACTAATTTGGATCTTAAACCAATTACTGTGCGGTCTATAATCAATGGTTCAACAACACCAGATTTGAAATACAGTACAAGCGATGAACAGAATGAAGATTAGACATCTGGTGCAATCTCCGACAACAGCACGTTATTCACATCTGAAGAAGACTTTTACATCCAAAAGCCAACGATTACAACATCTGATGTAATAAACATGTTTTATAACTACAATGGCACACTGAGTTCTTTTGAAGCAGACATCAAACAGTATGCAAACAGTATGAACATCACGGATTCTGATTTAAGCATTCAGGAGGGTATACAATAGTTGACAGTGGTTCAGTAGTCATCATCGGTTAATTCAGATAATAAGAATGTCAAATAGCCAACTATTGGTGACTATATATGCTATATAAACGTCAACTGGCGTGTTGCATTAATGTGGATGTTCTTTATGAATTTTTCAGCCGAAATCGATTTTATGAGAATAGTTTTGTAGTTTACAATCAAGCCAATCGAAGAGGTAATAAATTAGATCTTGATATCAATTGCAAGTACAAGCATCCTTGGTATTAAACCTTTTTAGTTCTTAAAAAATTGGATTGTAACGTGGTACGAAGACATCGTATATTGGTTTGCGGTTAACGAGTATGCAATAATGTGTTCCTTTATGAGGTTTAAATCAAACATGAGGATTGGGACAGATATTGGAGGTAAAAAGTTTCTGCAAAACATTTTTGACAGAGGCAGAATACCGTTTACGAATATTGGGACGATGAGTACAGAACAAAGAAAGGCATTGGCGTTTGTATAGATGGGGTACAACTGGTAGTGCAGTGCTGTAGGACAAAAATACACAGTTCAAAAGATAAGACAGATAATAGGTAACGTGCTCGATACTACATATACCCTTTATACAGAAACAACCCAATTCCAAGACTGAGGTGGTTGAGTGGACGACATAAAAAGGTGTCTTGAAATAGCAAAGAAGTCATCTGGAATAAAAGTGTTAAAGGTATCAGATAACTAGTTATAGATATATGACAACGCATTTTGGTTGAAAACAGGATACGAAGATCCGTTTGTAATTGCCGCATACCCGGATGTAAAACAATAGGCTTAGTATATACTCAACCATTTAGCCAATTTGCCAGATCGACATATTTCTAAAGAACTTGTCAACCTCATTAATTTGCAAAACGCAAAAACAATCTCGTACTTGATGTTGCAACTTGAAACGCTCATAAAAGCCATTGGTGAAACCGCTGGTATAGATTATGTTGAGCACTTAATAGATTACGAATTGAAAAAAGACACACAAAATGTAAGATACTCAGACAGTGGCAAGGTAAAAACGATAACCGAAAAAGATGTAACAGATATTTAGATGGATACCACACAAAAGAAAGAGGTTGATATATCTTATTCAGACAACAAAGATACAACGGTACTCAATTACAAAACATACGATGGATACCCAAAGCTGAAAGAAGAATTAGATCCAGATGAAGACAAGAAAATATTTTCGCAAGTGATAACGGTTCAACCAGGACAATCACAAGATGAAAAGTAGATTGAATATCTATATGACGTGATCATAAGATTTGGCGATTATTAGTATGAGTAGGTATCTAATGTACTTAACAGCGTTGATGCTACCACTCAAGTTCTTTTAACCGGAGAATCATGTTGTCTAATTAAATTTGTCTTGTTCTGGTATTTTCACAACAAGGATTTCAACGGGTCAACGGATGTCAAAATACTTTCAAATACTGGACTACCAGATTTTTAGTATCACAACAAGCGCTTTATGCAAACTGTAAAATCAGAATTGGCAAAATCCAGTTAGATTCTTGCAAATATCCAAAAAACAGTTCAAACATTCTATGATAAGTTCTACAATCCTGTAATCATTCAAAGCGCAAAATCGTTAGACAACGTAATCGACATGATTTACAACATTTCTCAGGTTTAGAGCTTTTTTAAAAACAATTTAGCGGATTTGTTCAAAAACCCATCAAGCATAGGATAGGCAATTCTCGGAATACTTGAAGGTATAGTGCAGGCTATATTGGCTTAGTAGATATAGGCTCTTATACAGGTAGCTACATTGTAGTAGGACTTGCTGAAAAAGAAAATATTAGACTCAATAGCAGCAAGCCTCAAGCAGAGAATGTTCTATTTTTCCGTTATAAAAAGCAACTTCTTGGCTTATTATGGAAACCAAAACGTGAAAGTTAAAACCTTGCATGATATATTTGAGTAGAAATATCTTCCAAATGTTACTGGCTATCAAAGCGGATTTGTAAATTGCAACTTGATAGTTAATTTTACCTCATAGTTCTTAGACATTATGTCTTATGCGCCGATTATAGAAATAATCGATTAGTTACTATCTCAATTGATAGTAATGCTTTTTAAATTCCTGTACAGCTTGCTAAAAGAATAGTTTGAAAAGCTCGCGTTGGAAGGTTTGTGGTAGAACCTAACTTGGCAAAAGGTTTCTGGTTTAGAAGCACAATAGAAGCAACTGTGGTCTACGATACAGGCTGTGCTAAAGAGATTACAAACATCGCAAAGTATGCTTGAAAAATGTATCTTGAATACAGGCAGGCAGTATGCAACCGCAGAGGAAGACTATGTTGTAAAGCAGATAAACAAGTTGTTTGATATAAAAGCATTCAATAAATTGTTAGATCAAATGGAAGATGTACCACTTCTTGAAGAGGTTGCCAAAAAACTTAGAAAATTAATCGATTTTCTGAAAATACAGAACTCTTAAGGAGGTAGTTTGATGGGCTTATTTGATATTTTCAAGCGGAAAAACAAGGAATAGGAAATAAACATCAAGTAGGATAAACAGGTTACAACAAAAGACAAGATAAAAACCACACAGAGATCGCCATACCAGATTAATGTGTCGTTGTTGAAGCTGTACAAAGTGTATAGAACAGACAGCCTTATTAAACAGGTTGTTGCTCTGTATACAGAGTTATAGCTCCAAAATGGGTTTGTTATAAAGTCAACAGATTCAGACATAGAAAACATGATCATGAAACGAATACATGAAATAGAGTACAATTCTAACAGCAACATTTATGAACTCATTAGAGATGGCTTTAAAAATTTTGTGGCGTTTGGAAATGCAATGTATGTATTCTCAAGGAACAAGGAAAAAACATCTGGTAAGGAATACAAATACAACAATTAGCAGTTATAGCCAATATCTGGAATCTTCGTGTAGCACCCGCTGACTATATAGATTGAAAGAAACCAGTTTGGTGAAGTTAGTTAGTACAAACAAGACCTCGGGTTGCTGCTTAGGGAATACAATTTCTTTATTAGAGATCCAGAATTAAATATCACAAATCACTCGTTTTCCTCTGTTTAGAGGAATTTTGATAAGTATAATGTTGCACACATCGCATATGACTATGACATATTAACTGGTTTTGGGCGTCCATTTTACTTCGAGTAGATAGATGACATCATGATGCTGAGAAAGTTGGAAATGGTCATCGAGCAAATTATTTCAGAGGGTAAGCTATAGATGATTATGTACAACGTTGGAAATGATACATATCCTGTTAAATCGCAGAAGGACATAGAAGATGCAAAAGCCATACTTGAGAATGGTGATCCGTACGGTATTGTTATTTAGCCGCACAACCACAAAATAAATGTGGCGACAACAAACATACTCACTCAGATACTTGAATTTTATGATCGTGTCAGGAGCAGGGTTTATGGGTAGTTAGGTCTCTCAAGCGTAATGATGGGCGAAGCCGGATAGGCAAACAGAGCGACTGCTGAAGTATCAATAGACACTTCGTTGATAAAAACGAGGGAAATGCAAAAACTATTTGCGGCTCAATTTCAACATGAAGTGTTAGAACACATAGTACTTGATTGCGGATTAAATCCAAAAGAGCTTGGTAGTAAAATGCCTAAATTGGAATTCAACGACCCGGATATAGATTATATGATCAAACTCAAAACACATGCTGTATACTTGTTCGAGCATTCTGTTGCATCGCTATCTGAAGTTAGGCACATGCTTGGTTTCAACACCAAAGTAGATGATAAAGACATGTACACGTACAGGGTAAAGTTGCCCGGATTGTTAAGTACAGCACCAGATAAAACAAAAGAAACAGAAAATTTATTAAATCCGCAAAATCAGCATACTGGACGAGTTAATTAATCTTTGTAGGAGGTGCCTACTTTGTCTTACATTAACG
>ERZ795060.4666-NODE-4666-length-11401-cov-3.599506_pt1 | contig 11401 bp, 13 predicted proteins | sample MGYA00375144_ERZ795060 | MGnify/ENA primary metagenome ERZ795060 (study PRJEB30189, sample SAMN05720157) | activated sludge metagenome | isolation source: anaerobic digester from wastewater treatment plant | place: Japan | collected 2015-05-15 ... | reverse complement strand
TCAAGATCTTTGAGTTTTCCCCTAAAAAATCTATTGAGTTAACAGCCTCTTCTATCAGTTGTTCCAGTTTTATCTTAGATGCCGCAAGGCCGTAGTGTTTTATATATGTTTGTTTTCCCGTATCTTTCTTTAGTTTTTTTCCTACCAGTTCCTCATCGCCTTCTGCATCGAGTATGTCATCCATAATCTGGAAGGCAAGGCCAATACATTCACCGTATTTTGTAAAGTGTTTTAACTCCCTTGTCTTTGCCCCAGCCATAATGGCACCAACCCTCACCGATGCCCTTATCAATGCCGTTGTCTTGTGCATGTGTATATAGTGAAGAATATTTTTTGAACCTACCTTTCCATCATATAGAATATCCATTACCTGACCACCTACCATGCCATCGGCACCAGCAGCAGATGCTATTTCAAATATAGATTGTTTTAGCAATCTCGGGTTTGTTCTGTAGGTGAATCTGTTATCCACCAGTATCCTGAATGCCTCGGTAAGTAATGCATCTCCAGCCAGTATTGCCACCGCATCACCGTAGACTTTATGGCAGGTTGGTCTACCCCTTCTTATATCATCGTTATCAATGCTCGGCAGGTCATCATGGATAAGAGAATACGTATGAATCATTTCAATGGCACAGGCAATGGGTAGTATCTCATCCCCTGATTTGCCTTTAGCCTCACAGGTAGCTATAGCAAGAATGGGTCTTATCCTCTTACCATTAGAAAATACCATGTATTCCATAGCATCTCTTAAAACTCCTGGTGTTGACACAAAAGACACAAATATGTCTTTAAGGGCATTTTCTATAATAATCCTTTTTTCGTGTAAATATGCAGACAATTCCATTAATTTTCGGCCTCTCCCTCTAAAAAAACCTTTTTTTCCATTGAACCGTTTTCTTTCTTTATCAGGATTTCAACCTTTTTTTCGATCTCGTCCAGCCTTTTGGAGAGCTCCCTGGTAAGGTTTAACCCTTCTTTGAATATATTTAATGCCTCATCGAGGGGTATATTTCCTTCATCAAGGGTCTTCACAATGGTTTCTAATCTTTTTAATCCTTCTTCAAACTTCATAATGGTTTAATAGTTGCCTATTATAAAATTTAAAATGTGTGTTTTCAAGTCTTTCATTTTTCCGTTGCTATTTTTCGAACCATGTCAATTAATGGTTTTGCATGGGGGTTCTGAACCTTATTTTTTATAATAATGTCCATCGGTGTTACATCTTTTCCATAATAAGCCCGATTCCAGTCGCTTCTTGTTTTAATAAAGGCGCCTTCAAGAGATAATCCACCATAGAGCCCTTTGGTCCTGCTAAAAGATAAAATATCGACACTTAAATTTGCCGTTGATGCATCAACCCCACCACCTACGGGGCCTATGGCAACACCTACATCTGCCCCGAGTTTTATACTGTTGGATAATAATGCTGATACACCTTTTTCAGTAAACACTAACATGATTACCTCTGCTGATTCACCGCCTATCTGAAGCCCAAAACTTGCCTCTCCTAATGTATAAAATGCAGGGTAACTGAATTCACCTGTCTTTGGATCCTTTGCAACAAACACACCACTCCCGCCTGAAGCCCCAAACAAAAACGCACCTTTTAATATCTGGGGTGCGATAAAGAAACCCTTCGCCTTTTTTGCAAGTATCCTGAAATTTTCCATTTCGTTTGCAGAATAGAAGCTTTCAAGGGTAATACGGGCCTTGTCAGCAAGTTGTTTTGCATCATTTAAATCATTACTGAACCCCTTTTCTGTAAATAAAAGATTTAAAAAAAACAGGAATAAGATAATGATGATGACTTTGTTAGATGTTTTATGCATAAAGGCCTCCTGCTATTAATTTACAGTTTTCAGTAAATTATTTCAAAATGGTAGTATAAACCCCGCTTAAAAATCTGCTATTTTTTAAAAATAGTTTATATGAAAAAAGATAAATAAACAATGTAAAAAATGTTTAATTTTTCGACAAAATTGTCGATTTTTAACATCTCGACATCTTTTGTCTGTTTTTAAACCATTTTTATTGTAAAAGATACATTAATTTATTAAATAGATAAAAAAGATATCGCTGGCACATAACTTGCTATATACTTATTATGAAAGGAAGTTAAAATTTCAAATGAAACATAAAATTTTTTTATTAATTGTGCTAATAACGTTATCTTTCTTATCAAATAGCTACATTTTTGCAACTGAAAAAGGTCTTTTGGAAGAAAAGGAAACCTATAATAATACTTTCAACATAGAAAAAAGATTAAACCTGACAAAGGAACAGACAGAAAAACTACAGAAGATAAGGGAAAAATATTTTGCAGATATGCAAAGATTAAGAAGTGAAATATTTCAAAAAAATATAGAGCTTAAAAATCTATATCTCGATTCAAAGGCAAGCGAGTCTAATATTTTAAGCAAACAGAGAGAGCTGAAGGAGCTAAGACAGAAGTTAGAAGAAAAGAGAACAGAGATGATGCTCGAAGAAAGAAAGATTTTAACCCCCGAGCAATTAGAAACGCTTAATCAATTTCCAATGGAGAAAAGATATAACAGAATGAATCAAAATAGAGGAAAATTTAGAAGGGGCATAATGCAGCCCCGTTTTTAAATGTTATATTAAGAAAGGGCTTATCTTTTTTAAACCCTGGCCCGGTTTATAATGTGAATTGTATTTATTTATACTTTAAAAAAAGGATGCCTTTTTATATAAAATGAAAATGGGAGAAAAAAAGACGCTGATTTTCCTGCCATTACTTTTTGTCATCTTTTTCATATTGACCGGTATTACAGGGATTTTTCAATTAAAGGTTATTAAAGAAAATATTGATGAATTTTTGAAAAACGAGGCCACTATGGTCATCGATTACGTGAGCAAACAAATAGACATGAATCTTGAGTATTTAAACATTGCCGAGAAAATACCGTCTTTTGATCTTACAAATCTCATGGCATACGATGAGGCAATAATAGATGACTTTTACTTTTTGTTGACCAACACACAAGAAGAAGGTCTCTCAAATATTCCAATAGAAAATTTTAAAGTTTTTGATACAAAAGGAAAGCTGGTGTTTGAAAAAGGGGATGTTAAAGTGAATAAGACAGACGTGAAGATGCTTTTAAGAAAAAGTCAGGATTCAATAATAAAAACTGCTTACGGTAAAGATAAAGGTATTTATCTCGGGTTTAAGACAGAAGACAGAATTGTCTTCTTTTATTTAGGTAATAATGAATTAGATGCGTTGAGGAAAAAATATGCCATAAAAAGCATACTTGAAAAAGAAGTGGAGAGATACAATGTTAAAGGCATAAAAATATACGATAGTAAAAATAATGTATATCTGAATGTAAGTAAAAATGACATAAATGAAGATAAAAAGGATATCATAAAGCTATCAGGGGGCATCCGTTCTACATTTCTGCCTAATTTTTCAATAGATGTTTATCTTTCCAGGTCTTTAAGGGACAGTATAATAAAAAAGGTAACCATTAATCTTGTTGTCATACTTTGCCTTTTTATCATTGCAGGAGGGTTGAGCACCTATCTGTTGTTTATTTTGATGAAGAGGCAAGATGAGAAAATGGAAGAGATAAAAAGGGATATGGCCACGCAGGAAAGGCTTGTGTCTCTTGGAAATCTTGCTTCAGGGATGGCTCATGAGATAAGAAACCCTCTTAATGCAATAGGACTTTCCATTCAGAGGCTTAAAAGAGAATTTATACCTACAGATGAAAAGAAAGAGGAATATCAAAAATTTATTGAAATAATAAAGGCGGAGATAACAAGGGTAAATAAAATAGTAGAAGATTTTTTATTAACCACAAAAACTCAAGGCAATTTCAATCGTGAAAATCTGTTCAGTTTACTGGAAGAAGTGGTTTTAATGCTAAAAGAGGAAGCATCCATAAAAGGCATTGAAATAATAAACAATGTGGATAGGGAGTTAACGGTAGTCTGCCAGAAGGAAAGATTAAAACAGGCATTTTATAATATAATTATAAATGGTATCCAGGCCATTAAAGATAAGGGCAGGATACACATTGATGCTAAAAAAAGGCATAATCTTTTAGAGATTTCTATAAAAGATACGGGTATTGGGATTAAAAGGGAGGACTTTGAAAAGATATTCGATTATTATTATACCACCAAAGAAAAGGGCATGGGCATGGGATTGCCTATCTCTTACATGATAATTAGAGACCACGGAGGAAATATAAAGGCATTAAGTCGTGAGGGCGAAGGGGCAACATTCATTATTACATTGCCTTTGGGATAAAATGTTTTAAAGGAGATTAAATGGATAAATGGAGTATACTAATCGTTGAGGACGAATATAACCAGAGGATTCTTTTAAGCGAGATTTTATCAAAAGAAGGTTATACGATTTTTGAGGCAGAAGACGGCAAAACTGCAAAAGAGATTTTTAAAAACGAATCTATTGACATAATACTCCTTGATTTTAAGCTACCGGATATTGACGGTTTAAGCCTCATAACATACTTTAAAGGAATAAATCCAGAGACAGAGGTCATAGTTATAACGGCATTCGGTAGCATTGAAAACGCAGTGAATGCATTAAAGGCCGGTGCATATGATTATCTCACAAAACCCATAGACATTGATGACCTTTTAATCAAAATAAAAAAGATTGAGGAAAAGAAAGACCTCATCAGGGAAAATTTGGTATTAAAAGAGGCATTGAAAGAGAGGTTCAAATCAGAAGATTTCGTGTATAAAAGCGAGAAGATGCAGAATATTGCAAGTCTTATTGTAAGGGTGGCCAAAACAGATTCAACGTGTTTGATAACAGGAGAGAGCGGGACAGGTAAAGAAATAGTGGCAAACATGATACAAAGTTTAAGCTTAAGAAAGGACGGGCCATTCGTAAAGGTGAATTGTTCTGCCATTCCGGAGCAATTACTGGAGAGTGAACTTTTTGGATATGAGAAAGGTGCATTTACAGGGGCATTTCAGAAAAAGTTAGGAAAATTTGAGCTTGCCCACAAGGGCACCATTTTTCTCGATGAAATAGGGGATATGCCCCTTTTACTCCAATCAAAGCTTTTGAGGGTCCTTCAGGTAAAAGAGATAGAAAGACTTGGTGGTCTTAATCCAATAAGTATAGACATACGCATTATAGCAGCCACAAATAAAAATTTGGAAGAAGAGGTCAAAAAAGGTAACTTCAGAGAGGACTTATATTACAGAATAAACGTGGTAAGGATTGAAATCCCTCCGTTGAGGGAGAGAAAAGAAGATATAATGGTGCTTGTGGATTTCTTTATAAAAAGATTTGCAACAAGACACAGAAAAGAGATAAGGGGGATTACAAAAGAGGCAAGAGATGCCTTATTAAGGTATGATTATCCTGGAAATATAAGGGAGCTTGAGAATATTATAGAAAGGGCTATTGTGCTTTCAAGGGGCGATCTTCTCACAGTGGAAGATTTTTTTAATCATGCATATACATTTGAGCCTAAAAAGGAAAATAGTATTAAAGAGGTAATCACCTCTGTGGAAAGGGACATGATTTTGGAGGCCCTTTTAAAGAATAACTGGGTTCAGACAAAGGCAGCTAATTCGTTAAACATGAGTGAGAGAGTGTTAAGGTATAAGATGAAGAAATATGGTATAAAAAGAAGCTAATTTACAAGTTTTAATCTATTTAAACCTTTTCTTTTTCCATAACATTTGTGATATAGATATATATGTCCTCCAATGGATTTGGTTTTGATATAAAAGGTTTATCTGAGGGGGAGTTAATCATCTGTCTTTCCGGCAGGCTTTCTGTTGATCATCTCGATAAAATGCTTTTATTCATACAAGACCTTTTTTCCAGATATAGATTATCTTCATTAAAGATAGACCTAAAAGATGTCACGTATATGGACAGCGCCGGTGCCCTTTTTTTGATAGAGATAGACCGTGAATCAAAAAACAGGAATATATTGTGTGAAATTATAAACCTGAAAAAAGAACAAAAGGGATTGCTTGAACTCATCGATAGGGATGCCTATGAAAAAAGTTTTCAGGAAACAAAGAAAACGGGTTTGAATTTTGTGGAATACATTGGCTATGGGCTTATTAATTTTCTCGATGATATGAAGAATGTTATCGCCTTTATAGGCATGCTGATAATTAAGATTGTTTCTTCTTTGGCCAGCATAAAAACTGTTAGATGGGATGATGTTCTTGTATACATGAAAAAATCCGGTGTTGACGGTCTTCCAATAGTGGGGTTGATAAGTTTTCTTCTTGGTCTTATTATGGCGTTTATGTCTTCATTACAGTTAAAGCAATTTGGTGCAAATATCTATGTCCCTGCCCTTTTAGCTATTGCCATGATTAAAGAATTAGGGCCTATAATGACGGCCATAATAGTAGCAGGCAGAACAGGTTCAGCATTTGCCGCAGAGATAGGAACCATGAAGGTAAACGAAGAGGTGGACGCATTAATCGTGATGGGATTTGACCCGATCAAGTTTCTCGCAGTGCCCAAGGTTTTTGCCGTGATGTTTGTAATGCCTTTTTTGACTATTTTTTCAGATTTATTTGCAATCTTTGGTGGATTTATAGTGGGTGTATTGGGACTTGATCTTACTGTTCATACTTATATACAGCAGACGCTGAAGGCAATGAATATATTTGACATAACCACGAGTTTGATAAAATCAATCACTTTTGCAGTCCTTATTGCAGGGATAGGATGTCAGAGGGGGTTTGAGGTTAAAAATAGTGCGGAAGAGGTTGGTGCTGCCACTACATCAGCGGTGGTATCTGCATTGTTTATCATCATATTTGTTGATTCCATGTTTGCCGTTGTGCTTAGCTATATCAGATAATTATGGTTGTAATCTAAAAATGGTTAGATGATGAGAGAGGTTGCCATAACAGTAGAAAACCTGACGGTTAGATTCAAAGATGCATTGGTGCTTCATAATGTCAATCTAAATGTCTTTAAAGGAGAGATATTTGTTATATTAGGTGGTAGTGGCTGCGGGAAGTCAACACTTTTGAAACACATGATAGGGCTTTATGAGCCGGAGAAGGGCAGGGTCATAATAAATGGTATAGATGTTATTAATGCCGATGAGGATAAACTCAAAAGGTTAAGAAAAGACATAGGCATGTTGTTTCAGTCATCGGCATTGTTGGGCTCTATGACTGTTTACGAAAACATTGCACTGCCATTGAAGGAGTATACAGGGCTTTCTGACGATACAATAAGGCGTCTGGTAAAGATTAAGCTTGCAATGGTAGGCCTTTCAGGCTATGAAAACCATATGCCTTCAGAATTATCAGGTGGCATGAAAAAAAGGGCAGGTATTGCAAGGGCAATGGCATTGGATCCAACGATTCTTTTTTTTGATGAACCATCAGCAGGTCTTGATCCAATAACAGCAGCTGAACTTGACCTATTGATAAAAAACATAAATAATGGTATTGGAACTACAATGGTAATAGTAACCCATGAGCTTGAATCCATATTCAATATAGCCCACAGGGTAATTATGCTCGATAAAGAGGAAAAGGGTATAATAGCTGAAGGGGATCCCTATACCTTAAGGAAAGAATCAAAAGATCCCAGGGTAAGGAATTTTTTTAACAGGCATATACCGGAACATTTATATCAAACGACATGACACTGAAAAAGAAAACACCTTTTTTTGTTGGTTTATTTGTTATTATAGGTTCATTCCTTATAATAGGGATTATTGTCTGGTTAGGTGCCTCAAAATATTTTAAAAAGGGAACCATATATGTTACCTATTTTGATGAGAGCGTTCAGGGATTGCAGGTAGATTCTAAGGTTAAGTATAGAGGTGTAGAGATAGGTTGGGTCAAATCCATAGATATTGCGCCGGACAATAAGTTAATCGAAGTAAAAATGATAGTGGATTTTGAAGGGGATCTCGAAAAGACAAATGTTGCAAAACTTGAGCCGGTTGGCCTTACAGGTATGGTTTATATAGAACTCGATAATGCAAAGCCGGAAGACCTAAATAGAACCCCTAAGCTTTCCTTCAGCCCTGATTACCCTGTGATCCCATCTGTGCCTTCTGAAATACAGAGTATTGTTTCAAACGTAAACAAAATAATAGAAAGCATTGGGAAGATTGACTTTGAAGGCATTTCAGGTCAGATAAAGCTCACAACAAAAACAATAGAAACCTTTTTAAAAGATGAGAGGCTAAAAAGTATAGTGGAAAACTTAAATGCATCATCTGAAAATCTTTTAAAGATTTCAGAACAGATTAAAATTATCACAAAAGATGAAAGGTTAACAGATATGATTGCCAACACAAACGAAATGGTAAAAAACACAAAGGTATTAATCGAAAAGCTGAAAAACGATTTAGATGCTATAAATATAAAAGATTTTTCTAAGAAGACAGACCGATTGTTTAATGTGTTTAATAAAAAAATTTATGCTATAACATCAGAGACCGAAAGGGCAATGGAAAGTATTAGAAGGGCATCGTCTGCGCTGGAAGAGATTATGGAGAGATTAAAAGATAACCCTTCTGACATAATTTTTAGTGAACCGCCACCAAAAGATGTAGTAAATTAAAAAATGGTGGACACATAACGTTATAAAAGGCAAAAGAATGTATCTAATATTAAAAAAGCGTGTGGTTTATTTAATCTTATGTGTTTCTTTCCTGTTTGTCCTGGGATGTTTTCCTAAAGGAAGGGTTTCATACATAGAACAATTTGTCATCGATTATAGCCCACCTAAGTTTGAAAATATCTCCCCCCTGATCACCTCAATTAAGATCGAGAGATTTTCTATTGTGGAAGTTTATAATAATACCCGTATGAATTATAAAACATCACCCTATAAAATAGATAACTATACCAACGGCAGGTGGAGGATAAACCCTTCTGAACTATTAAGTGATTATTTTATAAGGGATTTGGCTCATGCCAATATGTTTGTAAAAGTGTTTTCATATAAAGAACCCTCTGATGGGGTATTTTCTTTAGAGGCAGGCATAGAAGACTTTGTTGAGATAATAGAAGACAACAAATCATATTCTGTTTTAACGGTAAATATTGTCTTATTGGACAATAGAGAAACGGATATTACAAAGAAGATAGTCTTTCAAAAAAAATATAGTGAAAAAGAGTTGATTACTGAACATAATCCCGAATCTTTTGCAAAAGGCATGAGTATTGCCTTTAAAAGGATTTCTGTTAAAATCATAAACGATATTTATAATAGTTTAAAACAGCATGACATGATTACTTTAAATTAAAAGGTGAATCCTGTGAACAGAAAAAAATCACTTATTGATTTATTAATACATGATCTGACAGGACCAATATCTATCATCTCTACCACTGTCAATAATCTTTTAAGTAAAGAGGATAAATACGGTAAATTAACAGAGCGACAGAGGAAAAATCTTGACATGGTTTTGAGAAATGCAAATAAGGCAAAGGTATATTTACAAGATATGATAGAGGTGTATCGCTCAGAAGATGGTGTGATCAAAAAAGAAGAGTTTATGATGGAGGATGCCATAAAAGAAGCAGCATACGATGCTATAGAGATGATAGAGCCTGGTTTCTGCGAGGAATTTATATGTAACGAAAAAAACGATCTGGAAGAAATATTAAGGAGAAAGGATATCTATATAAAAATAGAAGGGAGATACAGGCATATACCTTTCTGGCATGACAGAAAGAAGATAGAGCAGATTTTAAGAAATCTCATAACGAATGCCCTGAAATACAGGAAAAAAGAGATAAATATTGTCATTAAAGGAGAAGATGAACTTATAATAATCGTAGAAGACGACGGCTCAGGAATACCATTAGAAAAGCAGACAAAAATATTTAAACGTTTTTTATTCAAAAATGAAAAGGAGACACAGATAGATTTCGGCTCCGGGTTTGGGCTTTCTTGCGTAAAATCTATTATTGAATCCATGAATGGTTCTATAACCCTTACAAGCGAAAAAGATAAAGGGACAAAATTCACAGTGTGCATACCACCGTTGAATAAATAATTTTTTAAAAAATATTGCGTTTTTTTAAAAAAAATATTGTCACAAGCCTTTAAATATTGTAATGTAAAAAAAATTAAATAATTAAATAAATAAAATATTTAAAGGGGGCTTTATGAACAAAGCAGATTTGGTAGCAAAGATTGCAGAAGAGGTTGATGTTTCAAAGACATTAGCAGCAAAGATGGTGGATTCTTTTATTGCAAACATCAAAGATGCCTTAAAGGCAGGGGAAAAGGTTACTTTAATCGGTTTCGGAACATTTTCGGTCTCCCAGAGAAAGGCAAGGACAGGCAGAAACCCACAGACAGGCAAAAAGATGAAGATACCTGCAAAAAAGGTGCCTAAATTCACTGCAGGTTCAGGATTGAAAGAGTTATTTAAAAAATAAAAATCCACAAGTTCTTAGATGGATATCTTGATTTATAATAATCCAGGATATCCATCTTTTTTTTTCTATGGAGACCATTATAGGGTTCATAGCAGCATTTTTTACCACATTCTCCATGTTGCCTCAAGCTGTTAGAATCTGGAGATTAAAAGAGGCAAGGGATGTTTCTATCTGGATGCCATCAATGATAACCATAGGCTCTTGCCTGTGGTTAGTCTATGGAATTATGATTAAAGAAGCGCCTATAATTTTTGCAAATGCAGTGGCTTTGTTAATATCTCTTTTTACCTTGATAGTTACCATTAGATTCAGATAAAAAGGCCTTTATGTTAAAAACCAAACCAATAACAAGGGCAACAAAGGAAAGGGTGCAATTGGTCTGTAATATTTTGTGGATTCCTTCTTTCCTTTCTTACATGGGCAATTAAAAGCATATAAGGCGAGGGGTAATTCGTATCGAAATAATCCTCAACAGATTCTATTAAAACCGATGGGGCAAAAGGCCTGAAGCCTTCTCTGAATTTTATCTTGAGATTGAGTTTTTTCTGCATTTCAATGTTTCTTGCATCGGCAATGATGCTTTAATTGCCAAGTGCCCTCGGCCCCCATTCCATCCTGCCCTGAAACCACCCTACCACATAACCTTCGGCAAGCAATTCTGCTACTTTTTCGTAAAGGTCATCAAAATCTTCATAAAAAACATATGGTGCCTTAAATTTTTTCGAAAGCTTTTTTATATCTTTGTTTGTAAATTCTGCGTCCAGATATGATCCCTTCATCTTGTCGTTTTTGCCGTCCCATGTTCTTTTGTTTCCAAAATACAAATAATATGCGCAGTAAGCACAGCCTAAGGCACCACCTGCATCGCCTGAAGCAGGTTGTATCCATATATTTTTGAATATACCTTTTTTTAACAATTTTCCGTTGGCAACACAGTTTAATGCCACTCCATCGGCCAGGCACAGATGTCGGAATTTGTAAGCCTTTTTGCCTT
>ERZ795060.4665-NODE-4665-length-11401-cov-4.431253_pt1 | contig 11401 bp, 5 predicted proteins | sample MGYA00375144_ERZ795060 | MGnify/ENA primary metagenome ERZ795060 (study PRJEB30189, sample SAMN05720157) | activated sludge metagenome | isolation source: anaerobic digester from wastewater treatment plant | place: Japan | collected 2015-05-15 ... | reverse complement strand
GCGGCGCGGATGGCGTCCCAGGAGACGTCCTCGCCGCTGCTGGTCTGCGTGCCGCCGCTGAAGAACCCGCGGAGGGGCACGACGCCGCGCGGGGTCTGGACGTACTTGTCGGCGACGGCGCGGCTGACGGTGGCGACGTGCACGCCGAGTTGATCGGCGACGAGGGTCATGGGGAGGGGCTTGAGGAACTGGGGCCCGTAGTCGAAGTACTCGCGCTGGGCGTCGACGACGACGCGGATGACGCGCTCGAGCGTGCGCTTGCGCTGCTCGACGGCCTCGATGAGCCACTGCGCGTTGCCGAGGTTCTTGCGGATGAACTCCTTGGTCTGCCTAGGTGTGGACTTCTCCTTGGCGAGCATCGCGTACTCGCGGTTGATCCGCAGGTTGGGCAGGCGCCGGTCGTTGAGGTAGACGATGTAGCGGTCCTGGTCCGGGTCGTGCTCGACGATGGCGTCGGGGACGATGATGCCGGGGGCCTCGTCGACGAGTTGACGCCCGGGCGCGAGGTTCAGGTGGCGCATCCGCTCCATCGCCTGCGCGATGCGCGCCATGGGCTCGCCGGTCTTCTCGGCGATGCGCGGCAGGCGGTTCTGCGCCAGGTCCTCCAGGTGGTCGCTCACCAGGCGCCGCACCAGATCCCACAGCGAGCGCTCCTCGGGCGTCCGCGCGTGCTCGTCGGCGAGGGCGTCGATCTGCAGGAGCAGGCATTCGCGCGTGTCGCGCGCGCCCACGCCGGCCGGCTCGAGCAGCAACTGCAGCGCGTGCAGCGCCCGCTCCATTCGCTCCGGCGCCGGCTTGTCCTCCGGGCCGCCGGGGAGGCGGTCGATGATCGTGGCCAGGTCGGTGCGCAGGTAGCCGTCGTCCTCGATGTAGCCGATGATGGCGTCGCCCAGCGGGCGCAGCCCCTCCTCCACGTCGCAGAGGTGCCACTGCTCGCGGAGCTGGTCCTGGAGCGAGGCGCCGCGGCTGGCGGTGTTGCTCAGCGCCTCGGCCTTGGCGTCCGCGTCGCCCCCGCCGGGGCGCGAGAACTCGCTCCCCAGGCCGGCGTCGCGCCGGAAGTCGAGCCCGTCGGCGGCGGCGTGGCTGGTCGGGACGCTCTCGGCGTCGAACTCGTTGCCGGCCAGGTCGGGGTTGTCGCGCTCGAAGTCGTCGAGGCGCGAAAAGTCCTCGGCCCCGCTGCTCTCGTCGATGGTCAAGGGGCGCGACTGCTCGTCGAGGGCATCCTGGCGGCGCTCCTCGATGGCCTCGACTCGGGCGGCGCCCTCGAGCTCACGCCCCGGACCGTCGGCGCCGAGCGCGTCCTCGTCGCCGTCGGCCGCCTCCAGCGTCACGTTGCTTTCGAGTTCCTGCGCGATGCGTTCCTCCAACTGGAGGATGGGCATCTGGAGGATCTCCATGGACTGGATCATCCTCGGGGCCAGCTTCATTTGCTGGCTCATGCGCATGTGTTGTGACGCATCGAAACGCATAGGGCTCAACCACCATATCGGGCCGCGGCCCGCTTGTCCCGCGCATTCTCCCCGGACCTGCCCCGGCGAGCGGTCCCGCCCGGCGTCAGGTCACGGCGCGACGCCCCTGGATGGCGTCGGCGAGGACGGCCTTGCTGGCGTACTCGAGCTGCGAACCGGTCGGCAGCCCGCGCGCCAGGCGCGTGAGTTTCACGGCTCGACGCGCGATCTGGTCGGCGAGGTAGAGCGCCGTGCCGTCGCCCTCGAGGGTCGGGTTGAGCGCGAGCACGACCTCCCTCACCGGCACGCCGCCGGCGTTGAGCGCGGGCGTGTCGAGGCGCTCCAGCAGGTCGTGCACGGTGAGGTCGCCGGCGCCGACGCCTTCGAGCGGCGAGATGCGCCCCATGAGCACGTGGTACACGCCCTTGTACAGGCCCGTCTGCTCCAGGGCGATGAGGTCCTTGGGCTGCTCGACGACCATCACCGTCGACGCGTCGCGCGTCGGCTCGGGGAGCGACGCCTGAGCACAGATCGCGCACAAGCGCTCGGAGCCCGGCGCGCCGTCGGCGCCGTTGGCGGAGTCGGCGAGGTTGTAGCAGACGCGGCAGTGGCGCACGCGGAGTTTCACGTCCTCGACCGCCTTGGCCAGAGCCAGCGCCTCGGGCGCGGGGGTCTTGAGGATGTGGAACGCCAGGCGCTCGGCGCTGCGACGCCCGATCCCCGGGAGGCGCGCCAGTTCGTCGATGAGACGGTTGACGCTTTCCGGATAGCCGCGGCTGCCGCCGACGGAGCCGGGAGCGCTCGCGCCGGTCTTCCCCGCCGGGCGGTTGGCGCCGGCGGTCTTGGCGCCCGGCGCGGGGGCCGCTGGGGGCGGGACCGTCGGCGCGATAGGGGCTTTCGCGGGCGGCGCGGTCGGGCCGGGGGGGGTGGGGTCCTGGGCGTCCATGCTCGTGGATCGTAGTTCCCAAGGCCCGATTCCAACGCACGCCGGCGCGGTTGAGGCGTGGAAGTTGGCGGGCGGGTGAAAAAGTCCGGGACGGCGTTACGCCCGGCTCAAGGGCAACGTCCGCGGAGCCGTCCCGCTCAAGACCCGTCCGAATCTGGCCGACGACACGGGGGTTATCGAGACTTTCCGCGGCGTGGACGGTGCGCGGGGGGCGTGTTCCCCGGTACCGCCGCGACTCCGGCCCCGCCGATGTTCGCGTGCGCGCCAACCATGCCCCCTGAGATGGACAAAGCCCCGGGCCAGACCGCCGGCAGCAGCGCCCGCGCGAACGCGGCGAGCGCCGACGGTGCGCCGCTGAACGGCGCGACCCCGGCCGACGGCGGCGCCTCGGGCGCATCGGGCGCCTCGGGCGCATCGGGCGCACCGGGCACGGCGCGTCCGGACGTGCACGAGCAGTCGCTCTTTTTCAATCGCGACCTGGCGTGGCTGGAGTTCAACCGGCGCGTGCTGGCGCTCGCGCAGGACGAGCGCACGCCGCTGCTCGAACGCGTCCGCTTCCTGGGGATCTTCTCCAGCAACCTCGACGAGTTCTGCATGAAGCGTCTGGGGCTGCTGCACCGGCGTCTGGCGCTGGGGACGAGCGGGCCGGACCAGGACGGGCTGCCGGCCAATGTTCTGCTCGACGCGATGCGTCAGACGATCCGGGAGTTGCAGGCGCAACAGGCCGAGTGCTTCGAACAGTCGATCCGGCCCGCACTGGCGCGCGAGGGGATCGAACTGGTGGAGTACGACGGCCTGTCGGCGGATGATCGGCGCTGGCTCCGCCGGTGGTTCCGCAAGAACGTGTTCCCGGTGCTCACGCCGCTGGCGGTGGACCCGGGGCACCGGTTCCCGTTCATCTCGAACCTGTCGCGGAACCTGGGGGTACTGCTGGAGGACCCGGGAGAGCGGTGTACGCCGGCGCCGGGCCCGCAGCCGTCGACGTCGACGCCCAAGAGCGCGCTGTTGCAGGGCGGTTCGGGCGCGCTGCCGATCCCGGCATCGCCGGGGGTTCTGCGGCGCAGCGCCGGGGGCTACCGCCCCGGCGAACCGCTGTTTGCCCGGGTGAAAGTGCCCGACGGGCTGACGCAGTGGATCCGGCTGCCGGAGGATGCTCGCTCGCGCGAGGACGCGGGCACGCCGCGGGGCGCGGCGATCGTCGATCCGGCGAACTCGGGTCGCGGGCGGTTCGTGAACCTGCGCGACGTCATCGCGCACAACCTCGACGACTTGTTCCCGGGGATGCAGGTATCGGAGGTGGTGCCTTTCCGGGTGCTGCGCGACGCCGAGAGCCCCGACGACGAGGTCACGCGTCCCGGTCAGGAATCGCGCGAGGGGGACAACCTGCTGGAGCAGGTGGAGGAGACGCTGCGGAAGCGGCGGTTCGCGGCGCCGGTGCGGATGGAGATCGGCGCGAACCCCTCGCCGCGGATCCTGGGGAATCTCGCGAGCGAGCTGCGTCTGAGCCAGTCGGACATCGACCAGCGGGCGGGGCTGATCGACTACACGATCCTGGGCGAGGTGGCGGACCTGGACCGCAGCGAGCACCGCTGGCCGCGCTGGACGCCGGTGGTGCCGGCGCGTCTGGAGGAGCGCGGGGTGGACATGTTCAGCGTGATCCGGCAGGGGGACCTGCTGGTGCACCACCCGTTCGAGAGTTTCGAGGCGAGCGCGACGCGGTTCATCAGCGAGGCGGCGCGCGACCCGGACGTGCTGGCGATCAAGCAGACGATCTATCGAACGAACAAGGACTCGCCGTTCGTGACGAGCCTGATCCGCGCGGCGGAGAGCGGCAAGCAGGTGGCGGTCTTGGTGGAACTGCGGGCGCGGTTCGACGAGAGCGCGAACGTGCGCATCGCGCGGGCGCTGGAGAAGGCGGGCGCGCACGTGGCGTACGGCGTGCTGGGGTACAAGACGCACTGCAAGGCGGCGCTGGTGGTGCGGCGTGAGAGCGATGGGCTGCGCACGTACTGCCACCTGGGCACGGGCAACTACAACCCCAAGACGGCGACGCTGTACACGGACCTGGGGCTCTTCACGTGCGACCCGGGCATCAGCGACGACGTGGTGGAACTGTTCAACTTCCTCACCGGCCGCTCGCGCCTGGACACGTACGAGACGCTGCTGGTGGCGCCGGTGAACATGAAGCGGCGGTTCATCGAGATGATCCGTCGCGAGGCGCAGATCGCGGAGCGGTATGCGCGGGGCGAGAGCCCGGTGCCGGGGCGGATCGTGGCGAAGATGAACGCGCTGGCGGACCCGGAGATCACCGAGCACCTCTACGCCGCGGGTCGCGCGGGCGTGCAGGTGACGCTGTTCGTGCGCGGGTTCTGCTGCCTGAGGCCGCGCGTGCCGGGTCTGAGCGAGAACATCCGGGTGCTGAGCGTGCTGGGGCGGTTCCTCGAGCACTCGCGGATCTTCCACTTCGGGCGCGGGAAGGCCGACCCGCTCGAGGGGGACTGGTACATCTCCAGCGCGGACTGGATGTACCGGAACCTGAACAACCGCGTGGAGAGCGGGACGCCGGTCTTCGGGCGGGCCAACCGGCACAAGTTGCTGCGGATCATCCAGATCATGAGCACCGACTGCCGCGGCGCGTGGGAGCTCAACCCCGACGGCACGTATACGCCGCGGGTGGCGCCGCCGACCGCCGAGGCGGATTCGCCCGAGATCCTGGGCACGTTCGAGACGCTCATCCGCGAGGCGCGGTCGGGGCACTGAACGACCGGGCGCTGACGCCCCCCTCCCCACCTCCCCCGAGTCTTCGCGGGGTTTTCGCGCGCCCGACGGGGCAACAATGCCCGCGTGCCGACGGACACGCCTTCACCGACCGACGCACCGGCTCGCGGGCCCAAGGACGGGCGCTCGCGCGGGCCGGTTCACGCCATCGGCGCCGGGTTGCGCGACGCCGGCGGCTTGCTCCGGCGCCGCGGCGTGCTCCTGGCGTGCGGGCTCGTGCTGTGCATGTGCTGGGACCGCGCGGCGTACCTGGGCCTGAGCGTCGGCGCGAGCCTGGGCGACCCGGCGGCGCAGCAGGCGCGCAAGAGCGCGCTGGAGCACCTGCCCCTGTTCGCCGGCGTCAAGTTCCTGGGCGAGGTCTACCTGCCGCTGGCGCTGGCCGGCGTGCTGCTGGTCGTGGACATGGTCCGCGCGCGCCGGACGGGCGCGGGGCGCTTCTGGGACTTTGCGCTGCGCCGGGCGACGCTGCTGGCGCTCACGCCGCTGTTGGCCGGGGGGCTGGCGGAACTGTGCAAGGGCGTGCTGCGCCGCGAGCGGCCGCTGATTGCGCTCGATGACTCGAAGTTGGGCGGGTGGTATCACTTCCGGTGGTGGTGGGACGGGCCGCTGGACTGGTCGGGGCTGGGGATGGGCAGTTCCCACGCCGCGGTCGCGCTGGCGTGGGCGCTGGTGCTCGGGCGGTTTTTCCCGGCGGCTCGCTGGGTGTTCGTGGGGCTGGCGCTGTGCGTGGGGGCCTCGCGCGTGCTGGCGGGGGCGCACTTTGTCAGCGACGTGTACATCGGCTTCGTGTGCGCGCTGCTGGCGTTCGTGGCGCTGCGCGGCGCGGACGAGTTCAACCATGGTGGGCCGGAACGGGAAGAGCGTGATGGCGCCGCGGGCGTGTGATGAGCGGGCGGCGTCGCGCCCGCGGACGCCGTCGAGCGTGTCGAGCATCTCGATGCCGTGCGCGTGGATCGAATGGTTGAGGCTGAGATGCGTTGAAACAGTGCCTTTCAACTGCCCATTTGAGTGCGGCCGGGGCTAACTCAGCACCCTCTGCAGATCCGCCTCGGTGGTCAGGCCCAGGCCCACCTTGTCGCGGCCGTCGTCGAGCATCGTGCGCATCCCGCTCTCGCGGGCGGCCTCGGCGAGCGTCACGGCATCGGCGCCCTGCGCCGTCAGGCGGCGCAGCGTGTCGTTCATCTTCATGATCTCGTACACCGCCAGGCGCCCGTAGTACCCCGTGCCCAGGCACTTCTCGCACCGGCCCTGGAAGCCCGTGCCCGTGCCGCTGCCCTTGCAGGTCTGGCACGAGCGGCGGACCAGTCGCTGTGCGAGCGTCGCGAGGAGCGTGCTCGTCACCAGGTAGGGCTCGATGCCGATGTCGATGAGTCGCGGGATGGCGCTGGGCGCATCGTTGGTGTGCAAGGTCGCCAGCACCAGGTGGCCGGTGAGCGAGGCCTGCACCGCCAACTGCGCCGTTTCCTTGTCGCGGATTTCGCCCACCAGGATCACGTCGGGGTCCTGGCGCAGGAGCGCGCGGAGGCCGGCGGCGAACGTCACGCCGCGCTTCACGTTCACCTGCGTCTGGCTGATTCCCTCGAGGTGGTACTCGACGGGGTCCTCGATGGTCATGACGTTGCGGCTGGAGCGGTCGACCTTTCCGAGCGCGCCGTAGAGGGTGGTGGTCTTGCCGCTGCCGGTGGGGCCGGTGACGAGGATGATGCCCGTGGTCTTGTTGATGAGTTCGAGCATCTCGCCCTGCATGGCGCGGGTCATGCCGACCTCGTCGAGCGAGAGCTGCGTCTGGCTCTGGTCGAGCATGCGGAGCACGATGCGTTCGCCGTAGACCGTCGGGATGACCGAGAGGCGGATGTCGACCTTGCGGTTGCCGACGCGGACCGTCGAGTGCCCGTCCTGCGGGCTGTGGCGGTTGGCGATGTCGAGTTCGGTCATGACCTTGAGGCGGGAGGAGATCGCGGCGGCCAGCGCGAGCGGGGGGCTGAAGGCGTCCACGAGCATGCCGTCGATGCGGTAGCGGATGACGAGCTTGCTCTCCATGGGGTGGACGTGGATGTCGCTGGCGCGCCGGCGGAGGGCCTCGAAGAGGATCATGTTCACGAGCCGGATGACCGGCGTCTGACGCGCCAGTTGCAGCAGGTCGGTGGAGTTGCGGACGATGCCGGCGGCGGACTCGATGGCGCGCTCGTCGAGGGGCATCTCCTCGACGATCTCGGTGACGAGGTCCTGCTTCTGCTCGTAGCCGCGGTTGATGAGGTTGGCGACGGCGGCGCGGGGCGAGAGGACCAGTCGCACGGGCATGCCGAGACGGTCCTCGAGCATGTTGAAGACCGCCGGCTGCATGGGCTGGGCGGTGGCGCAGGTCATGACCAGCCCGTCGCTCTCGAGGCCGGCGACGAGCCGCTCGCGCGCGAGCGCGGGGGGGACGAGTTCGTAGAAGCGAGCGGCGCTCTCGTGGAATCGGGGCTCGAGGTCGAGGGCCAGGCCGGTGCGCTTGCTGAGGCGCGCCAGCGCGGTGTGCTCGTCGAGCGCGAGCATCGAGAGCATCACGTCCCACGGCTCGTCGTCGCTGCCGGGGAGCTGCGCGAAACTGCGCAACTGGTCGGGCTTGAACTCCAGAAGGCCGAACTGCTCGCTGACGCGCACCAGGTCGGCGGAAGCCGGGCCCGCGCCGGGCGCGCCGGCGTCGACCCCGCCTGCGCGGACGCCGCCCGCGCCGGGCACAGCGCGCGTCGCCTTGGGCGCGCCGTTGCGTCCACCGAAACCCAAGAGCCTCCGCTCTTTACCGGCCATGAAGAGACTCCTCCGGAGTTACGAACGGGCGCGACGGACGGTTTCGCCGGGGCGGGGCGAGCGGTCCGCGTTGGAAGACTGATTCGGCGCGGAGGCCGGGGCCTTGCCCGCGGCGTCGCGCGGCTTGGTCACGGGCTTGCCGGGGGCGGGCGCGGCGCTCGCCGCGGGACCGGGCTCGGTCGGCGCGGGCTGTGTCGGCGCGGGCTGTGTCGGCGCTTCGGGCTCAACGGGGACGGGCTCGGAGACGCCGGGCTCGGCGGCGCCGGGCTCCATGGGCTCGGCCTGCGGGGCGGGGACGCCCTCCACCGGCGTGCCCTCGGGCGCGCCGGGGTTGAGCAGCTGGTCCTGGCGGCCCCAGCGCGGGTCGGCGACCTCCATCGCCTCGGCCTTGGGGACAGGCCAGGAGTCGGTGCCGCCGGTGGCCTTGAGCGGACCCTGCGTGAGCAGGCGCAGGTCGGCGAAGGTGGGGTCGCGCATGATCTTGGGGGTAATGAAGACGTAGAAGGTCGTGCGCCGGAAGTTCTTCCGCTGGTCCTTGAAGAGCGTGCCGATGATCGGGATGTCGCCGAGCAGGGGCACCTTGATGACGATGTCCTGGTTGCTCTCCTGGGTGAGGCCGCCGACGACGATGGTCGAATCGCCGGGGACGGTGACCGAGTCGGCGCGGATGGTGCTCTCCTGTCGCGCGGGGGGCACGCCGGCGGAGACGGGGTCGCCGACGAAGTTCGAGATGGTGATCTCGTAGTCGAGCTTGAGGTATCCGCCCTCGGAGATCTGGGGCGTGACGGTCAGTCGCGGGCCGGCGCTCTGGAACCCGCCGAAACTCGTCTGCGCCGGGTTGCCGGTGGACTGCGTGGTGGTGGTTGTGGGCTGCTGGTCCTCGCTGAGCACCTCGGCCTCGACGTTGTCGTCGACGAGCAGCTGGGGCACGGCGAGGATCTTGGCCTTGGTGTCGTTCTGCAGCGCGGTGACGACCAGCGGGACGTCCTTGGATCGGATGAGGGCCGCGGTGATCCCGCCGAGGTCGGTCTCGACGACCTTGCGGCTGGTGAAGCCGCCGGTGGTGGTGGGCGTGGTGCCGCCGCTGGTCTGGGAGAGAGAGCCCAGGCCGAAGTTCGTGTTGAAGGCGAACTGGCCGATGATCTGCTGCGCCTCGACGGCCAGGCGGAAGTTGCTCGAGTCCTGGATCGAGACGATCATGGCCTCGATGTACACCTGCGGTCGGCGGAGGTCGAGCTTGTCGATGAGGCGCTTGATCTGCGGCTGGAGCTTGAGCGGGGCCTTCACGACGATCTGGTTGTTGGGCTCATCGGCGGTGACGAAGACGTTGTCCGTCCCGAGTTCGCCGACGGTGTTCTCGCCCGCCAGGCCCGAGGGGGGCTTGTTCGCCTCGGGGGTGCGGTTCGCGGTGCTGCCGGTGTTGCGGTTGCGCGAGGAGGAGGCGCGGCTCGACGAGCCGCCGCCCAGGAGGGGGCTGGAGCGCGCCGACTCGGTCGAGGAGATGAGGTCCTGCAGCGTCGCCGCGATGTCCTCGCTCTTGCCGTGACGCAGTTTGTAGAACTCGTACACGACCTCTTCCGACTTGCTGAGTTCGCGCAGTTGTTCGATGAGGGCGGCGACGTGCTGGTGCTGCTGCGGCGTGCCGCGGTACACGAACCCGCCCGAGTCGGGGTAGAGCACGAAGCCGGCGCCGACGACGTCCTGGGCGCCGGCCTGTCCCTGCACGGCGGGGTTGGTGGGGACGCGCTGGGGCGTGAGGGCCGAGGCGCCGGTGGTCGAGTCTCCGGAGACGAACGACGTGCTGGGGCCGAGTTGCTGCAGCGCGCCCTCTTTGGCGACGGCCTCGCTCGTGGCGTTGCCCACGGGGTACCACTTGGAGATGAGGGTGCTGGTGACGTCGACAAGTTCGAGGTACTCGGCGATCTGGTCCTTCTCGTCCTCGCGCCCCTTGAAGAAGAGCGAGTTGCTGGAAGGATCGACGATGAGGCGGTCGGGGAGGCTGCTGAGGGTGCCCGAGAGCGTCGCGCCGGCGACGCCGGTCTGCTGGCCCTGCTGGCCGGGGGGCGCCTGCACCGGCACGCCCGTGCGCGACCCGCTCGACACGCCGAGCAGGTCGAGGATGCGTTCCTTGGCGCTGCTGGCGGCGATGTTGTTGACCGGGATGCGCCGGAACTTCACTTCCTTCCGCTCCGCCACGATCTCGTCGATGAAGTCCTCGACGATCCGCGTGATGCGCGGGGCATCGTTGATGACGATGACGCCCAGTTCGTCCATGAACGTGATGGCCGGCGTCGCGCCGGTGCTCGCGCCGCGGGCCGCCTGCGTCAGGCCCTGGATCGCCGACGAGAGCGAACTGGGACGGATGCCGGGCGTGGGGATGATCCGCGTGGTGAACAACTCGCCGCGACCGACGGTCGCGACGACCTGCGTGCGCGGCTGGAGGATGAGGATGCCCGAGCGGTCCTGGACCAGCGTGTAATCGCGCTGCTCCAGGAGCATGATGAGGAACCGCAGGACGTCCTCCTTGGGGATCGTCAGCGGCGTCGAGAGGACCACGGTCTGCCCGCGCAGGCCGGCGTCGGTCTTGATGATCTGCAGGTTGAAGTCGCGCTGCACCATGTCGACCAGTTGGGTCAGATCGACCGGCTCGGCGAAGGCGGAGAAGGTGTACATGTCGCCGCTGAGCCCGCCGGGGGTCAGGGGCTGCTGTTCGGCTCCCTCCGCGGGCTGGGGCTGGGCGATGGCGGGCTGGGTGACGGGGGGCTTGCTCGCGGCGGGCTGGGCCGGCGCGGGCTGGGCCGCGGGGCGCGTGGGGTTGGGCGTGGGCGGGGCGAACTTCTTGGCGCCCCCAGCCTTCTCTTCCGCCTCGCGCGCCTTCTGCTCGCGTTCCTCGCGTTCACGCGCCTGCTCGGGTGTTTCCTTGGGGCGTGGAGGCGTGCGCCCGCCGCCCAGGCGGCTGCCTTCGCGCGGCGTCTGAGCGTTCGTAACGCTGGGGCTCGCGCCGATGGCCAGGCCGGCGCACATGCACAGCACGCACGCCGCGTGACGGGCCGCGTGCTTCTTCACGATGTCTTGCGTTGGGCCGGCCATCTGCATCTCCAAACGGGCGCGGGCGCGAGTCCCGCGTTCCATGCACAAACCCCCGCCGCCCCTGCCGCCCCCCATTCCCCGCTGCAGCCCGGCTTCCCGGGCGGGAGGGGAGAAGCGAAAATCGCCGCGGCACGAACCGGCGTTTCGCGGGAAAGCGCCGGCGCGCTCGGGCGGCGCGCGCTGCGCTCTCGCAAGCGGCGCGCCGCGCAACTTCCGCCCCCCTCCCCCCATGCCCCCTCGCTCTGCCCCACACCTTTGCTTGCACCCTCCTTCTCGCCCGCCCCACACTCATTGGGCCTGACCGGTCGCCGGGTGAGGCGGTTGCAAGGGGGGTGAGGGAGCAACC
>ERZ795060.4660-NODE-4660-length-11409-cov-4.367800_pt1 | contig 11409 bp, 12 predicted proteins | sample MGYA00375144_ERZ795060 | MGnify/ENA primary metagenome ERZ795060 (study PRJEB30189, sample SAMN05720157) | activated sludge metagenome | isolation source: anaerobic digester from wastewater treatment plant | place: Japan | collected 2015-05-15 ... | reverse complement strand
TGTTTAATCTGAATGCGGGGTTTCTAAATACCTACAGTGCCTTGACACGATCTTTGTTTTGCTGAAAACTGAGCCATCAGGTGCGATTATGCTATAATATAATTCAGTTTAAAATTTGTACTGAAAGGGGTAAGTACGCCATTAACCATGACAAACTGGCCGATCTGCTGACCCGGGTGCAGCAAGGCGCCCTTTCTGTGGAGCAAGCCCTGGAACGCCTGCGTACACTGCCTTACGAGGACCTGGGTTTTGCCAAGGTAGATCATCACCGGGCCCTGCGCAAAGGCTTTCCCGAAGTAATATTCTGCCCCGGCAAGACTACGGCACAGATAGTGGACATTGCCCGGCGCCTGGCTTCCACCGGGGCCACTGTTCTGGCTACCCGGGCGGCGCCTGAGGTTTATCAGGCTGTACGCAGGGAATTACCCGGAGCCGAATACAGCATGGTTGCCCGGGCCATTATTATTCGCGGCGCTGAGAAGCTGGAGCCGGCCGGGAATATCGGGGTTATTTCCGCGGGAACGGCTGATCTGCCCGTGGCCGAAGAGGCGGCTCTAACGGCGGAGTTGATGGGTGGCCGCGTGAACCGCGTCTACGATGTAGGTGTAGCCGGTATACACCGCCTTTTTGACAACTGGGACAGGCTATCCAAGGCCCGTGTTCTGGTGGTGGTGGCCGGCATGGAAGGAGCACTGGCCAGCGTAGTCGGCGGGATGGCGGCCTGCCCGATAATTGCCGTGCCCACCAGTGTTGGTTATGGGGCCCATTTCCAGGGGCTGGCCTCTCTATTAACCATGTTGAATAGCTGCGCAGCCGGGGTGGCGGTGGTGAATATCGATAACGGGTTTGGCGCAGGGTACACCGCTGCCCTGATAAACAGGATCGGTCTGGAGGGATACAGTGCGTGAATACTTCCAGCAGTCCCGGTGGTCACAGAACCATCTATTTTGATTGTTACAGCGGTGCCAGCGGTGATATGATCCTGGGGGCTTTGCTGGACTGCGGTGCTCCGCAGCAGGAAGTGGAGCGGCTGCTAAAGGGCCTGGATTTGCCGGGGTGGCGCCTGGAAGTGAGAAAGGTAAAACGGCATGCTCTTTGCGGCACTGATTTGGTAGTGCTGGTGGAGCAAAGCAGTGAGCCCCACGACCTGGCTGAGATAGCCCGGATCATCAATGGCAGCACCATGCCCCGGGAGATCAAAGAAAAAAGCCTGGCTGTTTTTTACAATCTGGCTGAAGCTGAAGCGGCGGTGCACGGCACCACCTTAGATCAAGTGCACTTCCATGAGGTGGGGGCTGTAGATGCCATTATCGATATTGTCGGCAGTGTCGCTGCTCTCCATTTATTAAACATCAGCTCTATTTACTGCTCTCCTTTGCCCCTCGGTAGAGGCACCGTGCAAACAGCGCACGGCCTAATCCCTCTCCCGGGTCCGGCCGTCTTAAAGCTCCTCCAGAAGAGGCGGGTGCCGCTCTATGGTGTTGATGCCTCCTGGGAGATGGTTACACCGACGGGCGCCGCTATCCTGGCCACCCTGGCTGATAGCTTCGGGCCGCTGCCGCCCCTGGCTGTGGAGGCGGTGGGCTACGGCGCCGGCAAGCACGATCCCGGATACCCGAATTTTTTGCGGGTTATTACCGGCACCCTTAACTATGCTACTCCTGCGCTAAATGAGCGGGTACTGGAGATGGAAGCCAATATTGATGATCTCAATCCGGAAATATACGGATACTTGATGGAAAAATTACTGGAAGCGGGTGCCCTGGATGTTTATTTTACGCCCATTCAGATGAAAAAGAACCGCCCCGCTGTCAAAGTGGCGGTCCTTGCGGCCCCCGGCAACCTTGATTCATTAATGCAAATAATGTTTGCTGAAACATCGACCCTGGGGGTGCGCATCTTTGAAGGCAGCAAATGGATGCGCCCGCGGTCAGTCCAAACAGTAGAAACAGAATGGGGGCCGGTACGGTTAAAAATTGTTCCGGGCGCAGAAGGAAGCCTGCCGCAGCACGTGGCGCCTGAATATGATGATTGCCGTGAAATTGCCAGGCACACCGGTTTGCCGCTTAAAGATATCTACCGCCGCGTTGAATATCTTTTCCAACAAAGTAAATTAAAAAATTAAGGTTAAGCCACGCAGTAGTGACTAAGAACGGAGAGGAAGAATTATAGTAATGGATGCTGAATTTATAATCAGGGTTTCTTTGATCGGCTTGCTGGCCGGAGTTATCGGCACCGGCAGTGGTGGCCTGGTTACCTATTTTCTGCGCAAGCCCTCCTCCAGCTTTTTAAGCGGCATCCTCGGTTTTTCTGCCGGGGTAATGCTGGTGGTTGTTTTCATGGAGCTTCTCCCGGAGGCTATAGAGATTGGCGGCTTTCTTTGCGGAGTGGCCGGCTTGCTGCTTGGTATTGTCATGCTTCTGCTCATGGATTTATATTTTCCCCACCACCACCACTATTCCGATGAGTGTCATGAAAGCCGGTTCCTTAAAGCAGGTGTTCTGCTGGGCATCGGTATTGCCCTGCATAATATTCCCGAAGGCCTGGCGATTGGAGCCGGCTATGCTTCCGGTGAAGCACTGGGGCTCGGCCTGGCGGTGATCATTACCGTTCAGAATATCCCGGAAGGAGTGGCCATGGCTACGGCGCTATGTATCGGTGGCCTTCACAACGGAAGAGTATTGCTGGCCACGGCCCTGGCCGGCCTGCCCATGGGGTTGGGGGCCATGGGAGGGGCCCTGCTAGGCAGTATTTCTCCTTTTTTTCTCAGCCTCTCGCTCGGTTTTGCCGCCGGAGCAATGCTGTATATTGTTGGCGATGAGTTGATCCCCGATGCCCACAACCTGTTGTCAGGCCATTCCGCCACCCTGGGGCTGGTCGTTGGAGTGGTCGTCGGCATTTTGCTTACGGCGCTATAGATCACCTTGCACTTCACCAGGCCTTAAGCAACCTTGATGCATGGAAGGCGATTAAACCGATATGTGAGAATATTGTTGACATACATAATATTTTGTAATATAAGCTATGGCAAGGAGGTGTTTCATAATGCAAGAAAAATCGCTGCTAGATAAAATTAGAAAATTAAGCCGTTTTATCCTGGAATCGAATGGCGCTTCTTTTAATCTAGCCTCCAGCCTGGACAGTCTCGCTTCGGTGATCGAGGGCTCCCTTTTTGTCGCCGGAGCCGATGGCCGGTTGCTTGGCCGCGCTTTTGGCAGGCACTGGATTTGCCGTGGTTTGCTGGAATACATTGACGAAAAAGGTGAGTTGCCGCCATATATCAACCTTGCCTCGATCATGTTAACCCATGAACCTCAGGTTAATCTTACCTGTGGCCTTGATTCCTGCCACATCACCGAAGACGGTGAACCTCCTTGCTCTTACGGGAACATATATGTAACCGCCATGCCTTTCCTGTCGGCCGCAACCAGAATGGGCACCCTGATTTTAATGCGCTGTGGGTGCCAATTTGAGGATGATGATCTGATTCTGGCCGAAGTAGGTTTAATTTTAGTCGGTTTGGCCATGAAGAGAGAGATGCTGGAACGTGAACAGGAAAGCGCTAGAAATAAAATGCTGGCCACAATGGCTTTCGAAAGCCTATCTTATTCAGAGGTAGAAGCCATTGAGGAAATTTTTAAGAACATGGACGGCATGGAAGATGTCATCGTAGCCAGCAAAATTGCAGATAATCTGGGGATTACCCGCTCTGTTATTGTCAATGCCCTGCGCAAACTTGAGAGCGCCGGCATTATCGAATCCCGTTCATTGGGTATGAAAGGTACTTATATCCGTATAAACAACCCCGAAGCCCTGCAGGAGATTACGCAGCAATCCATCCAGTTTAAGGATGGCCTGGATAGGCAGGCTGAAGATCAATTGCGCGTAAAGTGATAAATTCCCTTCAGAACTTTATCTTCTGTATTCATACTTACAGAACGTAACCGGTGCGGATATTTAATTCGCGCTGACCTGTCTCCACCTCTTTTAGAAGGGCCCCCCAATTAACAGAAATTAGTAGTAGATGTAATTGACAGTTTTAAAGCAAGTTGTTACAATGAGTGCGTTATCATCATGGGGATCCAGGAGGGCTCCGCTGTGCCGCTTGTCCTAACCTATGTAGTAATCTTTTTTTCCAGAATATTCGATGTCAGCCTTGGCACCCTCAGAATTATTTACCTGACCCGCGGGCAGAGCAAACTGGCCGCGGCCATAGGCTTCGTTGAAGTTATGATTTATGTTGTGGCCTTAAGCATGGTTATCAATAACCTTGATCACCCCCTCAACATTTTAATTTACGGCCTTGGTTTTGCCTGCGGTAATTATATCGGCAGCCTTATTGAGGAGAAAGTTGCGGTAGGTTATGTAAACGTTCAGGTAATTTCCAAAAAGAGCAACGGCGAACTTGAACATTCGCTGCGCGAACTTGGTTTCGGGGTCACTTCCATGGATTGCTACGGGAAAGATGGCCCCCACCGGATTCTCCATATCTTAATTAAACGTAAAATTCTCCCCCTTTTTTTAGACAAGTTGCGGCAACTTGACCATGACGCGTTTATTTCGATTATTGATACGCGTAAAATAATGGGCGGCTACTTTACCCGGATGAAAGCAAAATAGAATGGCCAGAAACAAAAACGCTCCTGGCCTGTCAAAGGAGACTTCCAGGTGTCTGCTCACAGTCATAAAGCTATAGGTGTTTTGGACTCCGGAGTAGGCGGATTGACCGTAGTGCGTGAAATTCAGCGCCAGCTGCCTCATGAAGGAATTGTCTATTTTGGGGATACCGCCCGGATGCCGTACGGCCCCCGGCCTTACGAAGAAGTGCGCCGGTTTGCCCTGGAAATTATCGATTTTCTAATAAGCCAGGAGATTAAAATGGTGGTGGTAGCCTGCAACTCGGCCACAGCTGCGGGAATAACCCACTATCAGAAACAGTGCCCTTTTCCGGTCCTGGGTGTTATTGAACCCGGAGTGAGGGCGGCCATTGCTCATACACGCAACAACAAAGTGGGCGTAATCGGCACTACGGGAACGATTAACAGTTCGGCTTACAAAAAGGCGCTGCTCAGGGAAAAGGCGGACCTGCAGGTAGTTGATAGAGCCTGTCCCCTGTTTGTCCTGCTGGTGGAAAACAACCTCGTGGATACCCGCGAGGCGCTGCTGGTAGCGGAAGAATATCTTCAACCGTTTAAAAAAGCCGGAGTCGATACCCTGATCCTTGGCTGCACGCATTATCCGCTCATGGCCGGTTTAATACAGCAGGTGGTAGGCCCGGGGGTCAAGCTGATTAGCTCTGCCGAGGAGACAGCCGCCGAAGTTAAAGCTATTCTTACCGCTACCAACCTGCATAATCCGCTGCGCAGCAGCAACCCGGGCTATCGTTTTTTTGTCAGCGGCAGTCCCAAACCTTTTGAGGAAATCGGAACCAAGCTGCTTCGACAGCCGGTTAAAGCCTACCAGGTTTTATTGAACAATTAACTCTAAAGGGCAGCCCGCGCTGGCAGCGGGCTGCAAGTTTTGGGCACACTTACTGCTTCCAGGCAACAGCTTCGTAAAGCTCCTTTCCAGCAAGGGTATTTTTTCTCTATTCGTCATAGTCTCTCCGCATTGCACACAGTGCATTTAAAAATCTCACTTGCTTAAAGCTGGAGCTTTTGCTGCCAAGGCCTCTGTTAGCCGGACTAACGGGTCACGGCCGATCTTTACCCCAAAGGCCAGGGGTATTATTGTACCGGGATACTGACTACTGTTCAAGCCATACTAGCCATACTTTAGTTTGTAGATTATCGTAGCATATTTTAATCTAACCCAAGATAAACATATATTAATAAAACTTGTACATACCGGGGAGGAATAGCTGATGGGCACGTTTGAGAAACAAATGAGAACCAGGCCAGTGCCATTTTTACTTCCATGGCCAGGCAAACCAGCCCCGTCCAGTCCCGGCCTGTTGCTTCTCCTTTTGCTGCTAGCCGTCATATTTATTTCCGGGTGCGAGAGTCTAGAAGATCTGTTCGAAAAGGATCCCGACAACCTGCCATACAGCCAGTTTTTACTGCCCGAAGTGCCGCCAAACCCACCCGAAGCGGGCGAAGTGCGCCTTGGCTCTCTATATTACGCTGATACCCGGTATCAATTTTTAGTGCCGGTGAAGCGCACTATCCCCTGGGTCGAAGGTATTGCTACTTATACCTTGATGCAACTGTTCCCCTCCCCCGAATCAGCCGCTGATTTACAAAAGCTAGGCCTGACTACAGTGCTGCCCGCACAGACTGAAGTTATCGGCATGACTATTAATGAAGGGTTGGCCCGGGTAGATCTGAACTCAAACTTTTTAAACTACCCGCCCGAGCATGAACGCCTGGTCCTGGGAAGTATTCTCTGCACCCTGCGCCAGTTTCCTACCATTGAAACTGTAGAAATTGTAGTGGAGGGGGAAAGTATTGACCGGTTTCCCGGCGGCGCGCCGGGGCGCCTGCCTCTGGGGCCGGAATGCTATATTAATTTGGAAATGGATGAAACCGTGGAAGATTACCGTAACTATACTGCTGTAAGATTATTTTTCTGCTACTCAACGCCCGTTAACCGGACTCTTTATGTTCCTGTTACCAGAATTTTGCCGCCTTTACCTTTAGAAGATGTTCCCGGTGCCGCCATACAAGAATTGCTCCAGGGACCGCGCAAGGGCAGCGGGCTGTTCAGCGATATTCCCGCCGGTACGGAGCTGCGAAGCATTAATGTAGCGGATTCCCTGGCAAAGCTGGATTTTTCTGAAGAGCTTCTCACTTATGAAGGGGGGCGGAGCGGCGCTGAGAATATGGTCAACCAGATCTTATTAACCCTTAGCTCGCTGGAAGGTATTGAGCAGGTTCAGATTACAGTAGACGGGGCCGGGATAACGCTGGAAGGCCTTGATCTGACTGCTCCCCTCACTCCTCCCGAAGTTTATAATTATTTTTAATAGAACACAGGAGAGAGAAGTGTGATTTGAGCAACTCCAAAATCTAATTGATTGCCAACCGTATGTATCCTGATTTTTCTTACATTGATCTGAGCCTTTTAATTCTCTCGCTTGTGGGCGGGTGGGTGGAAAAAAGGATGCTGGCCCGTTTTATCGCCTCGTGGGCGCCCAGGGCAGGGTTGACAATATAGAGTCCCCGCAGTGCTTCGTTGTCAATGGGGCTGTCCGGCACCTGGGCTGCGGATATTTTTTCCAGGGCGCTGGCCAGGCCTTCGGGATAACCGGTGAAGTCGGCCGCAGTGGCATCGGCCAGAAATTCTCGTTGCCTGGAGATGGCAAATTTCAATAACTGGGCAAACAGCGGAGCCAGGATGGCCAGGAAGACTATGGCCAGTAAGGCTAATAGCTGCGCCTGGCCGCCGCTTCTACGGCGGCTTCGCCCGCCGCCAAACCAGAACATGCGCCTTACCGTGTAGCTGATAAAGACAATGGTACCTGCCAAAACCATGGCCACGGTGGCCAGGAGAATATCATAATTGTTAATATGGGCCATTTCGTGGGCGATCACTCCTTCCAGCTCCAGGCGGTTGAGGCGATTAAGCAATCCCCGGGTGACCGCAATAACTGCATGTTTCGGATTTCGCCCGGCGGCAAAAGCATTGGGCACGTCAGTCTCAATAATATAAAGTTTCGGTACCGGGCGCCCGGCGGCGATGCTAAGAGCTTCTACCGTATTGTAGAGATATGGCTCCCGTTCCCGGCTGGCGGGCCTGGCCCCGGCCATGCTTGTAACCACCCCCTGGCCGCCATAATAGCTGATCAAAGTCATAACTATAAATAATATTCCAGCCAGGACAACTCCCGCCACCGGTTCTTCAATATAGAGGCCCAGCAAGTAGCCGGCAGCGGCAAAGAGCAGGGCGAAAAGAAAAAAGAGAAAAAAAGTGCGCCGCTTATTGGCGGCGATATGGCTGTAAACCGGTACCATCATCTTTTTTCGCCCCCTTCCAGATTGACCGTGGGAGCTTCCCGGGCTTGTTCCGATTCCAGGGCGTAGTAATCCATCGGTTTAAATTTAAACAGGTTCGCTATAAGATTGGTGGGGAAGCGCTGGATGGCCGTATTTAAAACCATGACCGTGGTGTTGTAGCGCCGCCGGGCATAAGCAATTTTGTTTTCGATCCCGGCAAGTTCCTCCTGCAGCAGCAAGAAATTCTGGTTTGCTTTAAGCTCCGGATAGTTTTCAGCCACGGCAAACAGCGTCTTCAAAGCACCGGTGGCCATGCGGTCGGCTCCGGCGTTATCATTGATACTGGCAGCGCTCATCCAGGCTGCCCGGGCCCTGGTTATAGCTTCCAGGATTTCGCGCTCATGCTCCATGTATCCTTTAACCGTGTTGACCAGGTTGGGAACAAGGTCAAAACGTTTCTGCAGCAGTGTGTCTATATTGGCCCAGGCATTATTGGCCATATTGCGTAAGCTAATCAATCGGTTATAAGAATAAATAAAAAAGATAGCGATCACAATGACAATACCGGGAATGATATAGCTTTCCATGGCCGCATTCCCCCCCTTTCTTGCTTATGTTTATTCTCTCTAAGGCGCGGGTTTTCCTTTCCGCACAAGTTTTTCCTCCGATGAAATAACCTGGTTTACAAGCATAGGCGAGGTTTGTCAGTTTCGATTTGAGGTATATCAAGCTTGCACCGGTTGTATAATAAAGCCGTCGTCATTATTTTCTGGACTGGGGTGCCAAAATGGCGAATCCGGAAAAAAGGGGCTTCAATTTTCGCTTTTGGCATAGAGACCTGGCCGTTGACCTGGGAACTACCAATACGCTGATTTATATGCCCCGGAAAGGGATTGTCCTGCAAGAACCATCAGTGGTGGCGCTGCGGCAGGGGGTTGTGGTGGCGGTGGGAAAAAAGGCCCAGCGCATGCTAGGGCGCACCCCCTGGGGTATGGAGGCGGTTAAGCCGCTGCAGGGAGGAGTCATCGCCGATTACGAGATGGCCCGTAAAATGCTGGAGCGATTCATCTCCCGGGTTATGCGGCGCTTTCCCTTTTTACGCCTGCGCCTGATTATAACTGTCCCTTACGGTACTACCCAGGTAGAACGGCGGGCGGTACTGGCCGCGGGAAAACGTTCCGGAGTGAAAGAAACATATCTTATCGAAGAGCCAATTGCGGCAGCCATTGGCAGCGGGCAACCTGTGGCTGAACCCCGGGGAATTTTTGTGGTAAATTTAGGCGGCGGGGTAACAGAAATTGCGGTTATCTCTCTGGGCGGCATCGTTTTAGCCACTTCTTTACGCCAGGGAGGGGAAACCCTGAATCAGACCATCCAGCGCTATCTGTATAGGCGCTACCGTATGGAGATTGGTTTTTCTGTTGCCGAAGAGGCCAAAAAAAAGGCCTGCTATGCCGTAAACCCGCCTGAAGGACTCACCTATACCTTCCGTGGAATTAACCTGCGTAAAAGAATGCCTGATACCCTGGAAATCAAGGCGCAGGAACTTACTGAAGCCATTAGCCCCGTGTTAAAAGCTATTGCCGGTGCGGTTACCGGTATCTTCGAGCAAATCCCACCCCAACTTGCTTCAGATGTTATGCAGGACGGACTGCTACTGGTAGGTGGAGGCGCACTCCTGCCCAATTTGGATGCTTTTTTGGAGCAGGAAGCCAACTTGCCAGTACGCCTGGTAGAAGATCCGTTTACCTGCGTGGTCCGGGGAGCCAGTATGGCTCTAAATTACATTGATCGCCTTGAGTTGCAGCGAGGCTGATCGTTTGCTTCTTCTTTCCGGTTTCAGGAAATTTATGCTATAATAATTGTAAAAATACAGTTTGGTCATGGCTTACACTGGCCAAGTGAAAGGAGTATACCTATTTGCGTGTAGATGGCAGGCATAACGACGAGTTGAGAGCAGTACGCATAAACAGATCATATTTAAAGTATCCTGAGGGTTCCGTGCTTATAGAGATGGGCGACACCGTAGTAATCTGTACCGCCTCCCTCGATGACAAGGTGCCCCCATTTCTTAAAGGTGAAGGCCGGGGCTGGGTAACTGCAGAATATTCCATGCTGCCGCGCGCTACTTCAGCGCGAAATACGCGTGAATCAAGAGGCCGGATCAATGCCCGTAATCTGGAGATACAAAGGATGATTGGACGCTCCTTGCGCTCTGTCGTGGATTTGGCTGCATTAGGGGAGCGCACTATTATTATAGATTGCGATGTTGTCCAGGCGGACGGGGGCACCAGGACCGCCGCCATTACCGGTTCATTTGTGGCCCTGTTTGAAGCAATGCTTGGCCTTGTCGAAAAAGGGGAGCTGGAAAAAATACCTTTACGGGATTACCTTGCGGCGGTTAGTGTCGGCCTGGTCAACGGTGTGCCGTGCCTGGATCTGTCTTTTGTTGAAGATTCAGAAGCGGAAGTTGATTTGAATGTAGTGATGACCGGATCCGGCGAACTGGTTGAAATCCAGGGGACCGCGGAAAAAAGCCCTTTTAACCGGGATCAGCTGGATCAGTTACTGGATCTGGCTTCACTGGGTGTGGAAGTACTGATTAATAAACAGCGCGAAGCCTTGGGGGAAGCGGCCCGGCTGTTGGCCTTCCCATCCCTTGGGACAGGCGGCGGAGTGCAGGGCCAATGAAAAAAAAGCTGATTCTGGCTACGCGCAATCGCGGCAAGATTGATGAAATCAAAGCTTTGCTGGATGGTTTGCCGTTAGAGCTGTTATCTTTAAACGATTTCCCGGAGCTTCCTGTCGTGGAGGAAGATAAGGATACATTTACCGGTAACGCCAGAAAAAAAGCGGAAACAATAGCCCGGGCCTGCGGTTTTGCAGCCCTGGCTGACGATTCGGGCCTGGAAGTAGATTACCTGAACGGGCGTCCGGGTGTTTATTCCGCCCGTTTTGCGAGCCCTCAGGCCGGAGACGCGGAGAATAACCGCCACTTGTTAAGCCTGATGGAGGGTGTTCCTCCGGAAAAAAGGGGTGCCGTTTTCAGGTGCGTCATGGCGCTGGCGCTGCCGGGAGACAATACCTATCTGGTTGAGGGTATCTGCAGGGGGCGCATTGCCGAAGAGCCCCGGGGTGATTCCGGCTTTGGCTATGACCCGCTATTTATCGTTGAGCCTTCCGGTCTGACCTTTGCCCAGATGGGCCCGGAGATGAAAAATAAAATCAGCCACCGCGCCCGCGCCCTGCGCAAACTGCGGGTGTTGCTGGAAGAGCTTTTGGCCGCCGGGCCTGATTGATTCAAAAACCGCTAAAAAAGAACCGGTCATCAATGCCGGTACCTGACGCTTAAGGGAGCTATACCTGACGAAAGTTCTTCTGGTTTTTCTTGAACCGGCATGGATATTATAGCAACATTCGCGGTTGTGTACATTTTTAGTAGGTGAATAGGGGTTGAATAGAGAATGAGACCTCT
>ERZ795060.4658-NODE-4658-length-11412-cov-4.927005_pt1 | contig 11412 bp, 6 predicted proteins | sample MGYA00375144_ERZ795060 | MGnify/ENA primary metagenome ERZ795060 (study PRJEB30189, sample SAMN05720157) | activated sludge metagenome | isolation source: anaerobic digester from wastewater treatment plant | place: Japan | collected 2015-05-15 ... | reverse complement strand
TATTTTTAATCTCATTGAAGTCTCCTTTGTACTCCTCTGTGATCTTTGGCGGGATGTCTCCTTTACTGATTCTGTCGATATATTCAGCAGAAACATTGATTGGTCCGATGTATGCATCGAGCATGTCATTGATGCCTTTGATCATCCGTCCGTTCTCGCCCGGATACCGTGTATGATCAGCCCTGACATCGAGTTTCCCCTGGAGTGCAGCATCAATGAGCATCTTGATGTCATCATTTCTCATATGGACAACATCAATGAGAGCATTGAGGTTATTTTTAATCTCATTGAAGTCTCCTTTGTACTCCTCTGTGATCTTTGGCGGGATATCTCCTTTACTGATTCTGTCGATATATTCAGCAGAAACATTCAGGGGACCAAGATATGCATCAAGTATTTTATTCATTCCTGCAATCAAATTTCCATGATAACCAGGATATTTTGTAGGATCAGCTCGTGCATCGAGAATACCCTCCTCTGCTGACCGGATGAGATTATTCACGTCCTCTCCCCGCATCCTGGAAACACGGATGATCTGGTTTAGGTTCTGAATTAGTCTCTTAAATTCTCCCTTAAACTGGTTTTCATCATTGATGTCAGGAATCTTCCCTGCAGCAAAATCTGAAATCCCGGCAGATACCAGACGAACAGGAATAGTAACCGCTTCAATGCCCTGATCAAGATGCTCGACAATATCAGCAAACCCCCCCCGGTATTTTGCAGTATCAATGCGAAGGGTAAGATCACCCTGATCAAAGGTATTTGAAAACCGGGCAATGTCCTTTTCCAGCATAAACAGGCTTGAACGTATAGATTCGATGGTATCAGTAATATCAGAAAATTTTCCTGGAAGTTTCATTACTTCTGTCTGAAAATCTCCTTTTTGAATCGAACCAAGTGATGAACGGATACTATCGAGATTGTTCAGATATACATCCAGCATATCATTGAAAAGGGAAGCAATCTCACGGTCATTTTCAGTCATCCTGCTTAAATCCACTCTGGTATCTGATAAACCGGATTTATGAAATTCAATAACTTTCTTTATTTCAGACTGGAGGTAATCATAACCAGCTGCGTACATGGAATCATCAGTTCCCTGCCTACCCATATATTTCACCCGATTAATTTTGTAAATTATGGAGAATTTATGTTATCATTATATTTATAGTGCAATGCTGAAAATCCAGGAATAATCAGATTAAAAACTGATAAATAATGTTGGTAAATTAAGTTTACACGTATAAAGTTCATATAAATGGATTTATATCATATACACGATGCGAAAAATAAGGTAAAATTTAATAAAAATTAAACAGTTTTTTCTTCGCCAGGTTGCATCACCGGGTTCTCTTCCGGTGGGTTGCTGACCAGGGGTTCTTTCTTTTCATCATAATTTAGAGTCCAGTTCACTTCTGGCATATCAAGAAGCATTGCCTCCGTCTCTTCGGTGAGGTTGCCACTGATCTTTGTTCCGGTGAATGGCCCCCATGTTCCATCAGAGTATGAGAAGATTCCTTCAAGGGCTGTGGAGTTCAGGAATGTAATCGTCATGACACCGGCTGAGTAGGGTGGCTGATATGTTGGCTCCTCCCACCAGATACCATCCATGGCAGGTAATGTTTCATTTGAGTAACTGAAATTACCCTGGAGGTATCCCTGATTATCACCATTCTTATATGAACCACGGATGATGTCATCACCAGTCAGTTTCAGATTCATCTCACCAAGAAGATCTGTATCCCATACACCGGTAACATCTTCTATCTGTGTTCCATTTGCCATGAATGCCCAACTTCCAAAGTCCCAGGACGAGAATGAATACCTCCCTCCCCATCCCGTTCCCCATGGAAAAATTCCTCCATATGAAGTACTGGACTGTTGGCTGTAACTCTGAGAATATCCACACTGTGTTCCAAACCATGGATCCCATGCACAACCTGAAGACGACTGAAATTGTGAAGAAAAGCTGGATGAGTACCAGGCTGATCCAGTCGCCACCAGAGAGAGAACCATGATGAATACACTAACCATGAATACGGTAATCCGCTTCATATATTGAAATCAGTACCTCTAGTAAAAAAGTATTATGCAATGCTGATCAATCATGCAGCATTGGCATATGCCTTCTCTGATTCACTAAATCTCCCCATTGCTTTCAATACATCACCCAGGTTTTTCCAGGCTGATTTATATTTTGGATCCAGAATAACTGCTTTCTCAAGGGATTCGACCGCTTCAGGATATTTGCCTGCTAAAAACAGGGTATATCCCTTGTTATTAAGGATAAACGCATTTCCAGGGTCAATCGAGAGACCTTTGTCGTACATTTTTACAGCCTCCTCGTATTGTCCTGCGCGAGTAAGAATATTCCCAGCTTTATTCCATGCATCCGTCAGTGATGGATTAATCTCCAGAGCTTTCCGGTAGAGATCCAGTGCCCGTTCTGATTGTCCCGTCTTATCATAAGCAAATGCCAGATTAACCAGTGAATGAGTATCACGGTTGTCAAGTGATATTGCTTTTTCAAAGAAAGGAATAGCTTCGGCATACTTTTGCATATCAACCAAAAGAATATCCCCTGCGGTAGACCAGAGTTCAGGTTTCTCTTTATAAATATTCAGAATGGTATTCAGGTCCTGCATCGCCTCATCAAATCGCTTTAATTCCTTCAGACAAAGTGCTTTATCACGCCATGCCTGATAGTTGGTTGGAGAGAGTGCGATTGCATTCTCATATGCTTCTATAGCTTCCAGATAGTCACTGCTACCCATCAGAATTTTTCCTCTCGTTACAAAATCATCAGCAGTTTTGGGCTCAGGAAGAGGTCCAAGTTCTGCCAGGACCTGAGGGGATAAAGACTCGCCGGTATACCGTAACGGTAATTCATCAGAATTCCCCGTATAAATCATATAGGGAAGATCACAGATACCATCAGAATTTTTATCCTGACAGGTTTGGGAGTACCCTTTCCCATCAGGGAGAGCCCATACATTACCGGCTTTCATCGGGCCGCCGATGATATTTGTACCCGCTGCCAATGGTTCATTCCATTGGAAATTCGGTTTTCCTCCTTCCTGAATATGAACATTCTGGAAATTTTCCAGATAATTGTTCGTAATCCGGTTTATCTGATCTGAACCGACAGCATTCGTAATCAAAATACCTTCTGCAAAATTCGCGATAATACGATTATCTGAAATGGAATTATGACCGGAGGGCTGAAGCATGATGCCGGTTGCATCATTTCCGATGATTTCATTAAAAGTTATTATATTATTATCAGAATAATAATTATTTAAACCCCGGATATTTCGAATCAGACGGTTTCCTGATATGGTATTTTCTGAACTTTCTGAGAGCAGTATTCCTGATGGATTGTTTTTCTCACATGTATTATTCGTGATTACGTTTTTATGACCGGATAATACAGTTATACCCCCATTTCTGTTCCCTCCACAAAAGTTATTATCGATTGTTATAACACTGGCTCCATGATCAAGTTTTATACCATCATAATAATTATCCGTGACAAGATTTTTCCGAATCAATCCTGACGTTGATCCATCAAGGACAATGCCATACAGGTTCTTCATAATCTGATTATCTTCAATGATGAGATCTGTTGAATCAGCATCAGCGTGAACACCTGCAAATCCATTTCCGATGGATAATGAATTTTGAATATGGACATTTTGAGAGTTGGAGATATCAACTCCCTTCGTATTATATAATAGGTTGCATGAATCTATCATCAAATTCTGAACTCTTTTTGCAGATATACCAGTATATGTTCCAGTCACATTGAGGTTGGTTATAGAGATGTTGGTGACAGGTCTGTTTTCAGGTGACCAGATAAGGATTCCAGTCTGTAATACTGGCCCTTCTGTTCCAAACCTGATAGAAATCCCTGAAATTGTGTGTCCTTTTCCATCAATACTGATGTCTGAACCGGTAATAGTCAGAATAGATTCTGAATAATCAATGATATCGGAGCCGAGTGAATAGGATCCAGGATGAGAGAGTACTGCTGGTTCTGTAATAATATATTCATTCGTCTGCACTGGTTCAGGAGTGCCGGTGATCTCAGGGAGAACCGTTGTCTGATTCATTCCGGTAAATTCCTGGTTTTTCCCGGAGTTTTTCAGATAATTATCCATTGAAAGAGCATCTGCAAGACCATATCCATATACGGGATCCCATCCGGGGCTTCCCATATCGATTGCACTATGATAGAGGGCCTCCCGCAATTCTTCATTTGATACAGAAGGATACAGACTTTTTAATAATGCAAGTAATCCTCCGATATGTGGTGCTGCAGCACTTGTCCCGGTGAATATTTTCGGAAACCCTCCTGATCCTGATACTTCAACAGCATCTACACCCGTAATGTCCGGCTTATCTCTGATAGCAGGGACCGGGTGTATAATAGTGACTGTGCCCCGTGATGAAAATTCCTGTATTTTTTTATCATCTGCAGAAACAGTAGCAACTGATATAATATTTGGAACGGCCGCCCATCCAATGATCGAGTCGTCAAGACTTAAATACTCTTTTCCTACCGTGACACGTGACGGGTCAGACTCAAGGAGGAGTTCTATGTTTGATCCTTCACCTTTTCCTTCTTTCGCCCTGACTCTAATTTCTGCTTTCTGAGTTTTATCTCCTACGTTCTGATAATTAATTTTTTCATATGGTCTCTCTTCTCCTGTCTGAACCTTATTGGAAATTGCAATATCAGAATCACTCTGGAGATCATGGATAAAAAGATCAAAGTCATTTGATGCTGCATTAAATGGATCATCCCATTGTAAATGCACTTTGACTCTTCCACCTGGCTGAATTTCTAAAGGAATTCCTGTTGAACCATTAAATGAATGATACCCGTCCCCCCCATCAGTAAAGGTTCCTTGATAATGGGAATTTGCGGTATTACCTGCAGAACTGACAATCAGTACACCCGGATTTTCCTCAAGAATTCTCGATACCTCTTGCGCAAGATATCCATCTTCAAAATAGGGCACCTCATAATTGAAAACATCCTCAACTATGATTGTTGCGCCTGCTTTGATGAGATTATTAAAAGCTTTAATAAAATTCTCTCCTGTGCCTCCCCCAAGATCATGATAGATCAGAGTTGCACCTGGAGCAATATCATGAATAATCTCCATCATAGCCGTTCCTTCTGCACCCTTTCCATCCTTTAAAACAATCACATTTTCCGGAAGGTCACCCAGTGATTGGGCATTCGAAAGGCCCTTTGCCCCATTTGAAATTACTCCAACGATGACACCAGTTCCATCTGCAGTTGTGGCATTTCTCAGTTGATCGGTCTTTAGTATGCCATCTCCTGCAGTCTGGACTGAACCTGCACCTGAAACAGGGTAACAAAGAGTTACGATAATGGCGAAAATTATGAGATATTTTATAAAGCTGTTCTGTTTTGTCTGTTTATTTTTTATTGTCATGGTTTATCATTTCCGAGAGGTACTGGTCTTTTTTTCATTGAGAGAATACAAAGGTATGGTCTGAAGGCATGGTGATGTTATTCCTCCCCATGTTGTTATCATCACATGAATCCACCTCATTGCATATATCATCCGGATGACAGTTCTGAATAAGGGGTTTATCCAAATCATTGGTGAAATCCTTGTTACAATCGATACAATAACACTATAACTCCGAGTCATTGTATCGGATAAGATAACATTTAGAAGTATCCGGAATGAGGTTTTTGTTTCATCAGGAGAGAAGATACCCCTCCCCCAGGAGGGCATTTGATGACTTTACACAGTGCCTTTCCGGTTGGTAATATGTGGTACAAAAGAGTGCTCTGAATTACTTTCTTTCATCATATTCATCCTGCGTACCTGTTTCATTCATAAAAAAGACATTTTGAGTCAGGTTAATCTGGACTGGTGGTGTCTGAGGGTGTTCACGTAGAGAGGGCTGTGTGGGAGTAGGGATACGTGAAGGAGGAAAGGTTGGTACAGGTGTTTGTTTTTGCCAATAATAGTGGTACTTACTGGGATTGGATAGTGAATGTGTCTTTCCCGGATTGATTTACAATTTATATGTTTGCTAAAGAATACTGACCGGTGGAATAGCAGGAGTTGTCGTTTCAAGGTGAAGGTTCAGGAATGGTGAAGGGATGGCTGATAAGATATTTGTACCTGTTCCTTCTCTTCATATACGCCATTTTTATTGCAATCATGACAATACCCGGATGGGTATATAGGATAGGCTATAATAGATATATCTAATAATTGACCCTGTTTATTGGATGTACTCTCGTCTGCTGAATTGGTCTTTTTTTGCGTATTTATTATCAGGATTGTCGTTTCCATTTGGTTATGATTTCTTATGCTCTGTCCCATGACAGGTTTTCATTTTTCATTGTCAAATAATGACCCATTATATATGTTATAAAATTGCGCGAGAGGAATGGTATCAGATGGGCATTCTGTTACCAAACCCCACTTAATTTTAGAAGAGAGATATGTTGCAGTTCTATGAACGTATGGTGAGATAAATGGTGATGTATAAAAAGAAAAGATTAAATTGATTAATACCCGCAACAACCGGTTGGATATGGGGTCGGGTAACTGGTTGGATGATATGTCGGATAATACGTCGGGTATGTATAGATAGTAGTCATCGATATTTCCTCTGAATATGAAAATGGTACAGAAGAACTTGCTGGAGCTTTGGTTGGTTCAGGTGTTCCGTTTGGATCATCACATATCCCGTCATAATTCAGATCAGGGCAGGGGACAACTCCTGTGGGAAGACCCGTAGGGACTGCTGTGGGTTCTGCATTCTTTAGAGTATATATATCCTCCCGTCTGTTATCCCGGATGATATTGTCTTCCATTATTGTGTTTACACTCCCAATGGTATCGATTCCATAGAGATTTTTCTCAATGGTGTTTCCTTTGACCAGGTTATTGGATGAACCATCTTTAATGGCAAGTCCTTTATATGAATTTCCTGACAGGAGACAGTTTTCTATCACTCCATTATCAGATCCATACAGACTAATTCCGATTGCGTTGTGAGAGAGCGTACATCCATCTATAGTGAGTTGATCCAGTTGTTTCCCGATGATTGCGTTTGTCGCACCTTCGATAACCATATCTTTAATGACGATATTCTTTAATTTTCCTGAATCCGGGGGCTGGATAAGGATTGCATTTTGATCAATTGGTGCATTATCAATAAACTGGACACTCAAACCCTCAATTTTCTTACCTGCACCAAGGATGGTCACATCAGAAGACATGATGGTAATAATGGATCCGGCTGAGTGAGAGATATCCTTTCCAAGAGTATAAATCCCAGGTGCGGTTATAATAACTGGACCGGTAATCTCACCTGAACCAGATACCATCACTGGTGGTTCTATCACTGATTGTATCTGTCGTATCGGTTTTTGCGCCAACGATGGATCCAAAGGATTATTTGGGGATAATCCTTTTAATTTTTCATACATTTTCATTGCATCAGGCAATCCATACCCAAAAGCAGAATCCCAACCCGGTTCTCCTAATTCAAGGGTTGTGGAAAGCAGGGCATCTCTCATATCATCAGCAGGAATGGTAGGAAAAAGACTCCATTCAAGTGCCAGCAACCCTGCAATGTGTGGAGCAGCTGCGCTTGTACCGGGAAATATTTTTGGAAATCCCCCGGCCCCTGAAACAGCAACCTTACTTATCCCGGTTATATCAGGTTTTTGTCTGACGGTGTTCTCTGGATATGTTACGGTCACAAATCCTCGTGATGAATATCGTTCAATGGCATTGACTTTTTCCGGAGAAATTGCAGCCACAGATACTACTTTTGGAACTATTGCCTGTCCGATAATGGAATCCTCAATGACCAGATGTTCTCTGTTTATGTACACCTTATCTTTTTGTGCATTGATGAAAATCTCAATATTTTTATCTTCTGCCGACGGGTTTTCTTTTTTAACTCTGAGTTCTCCCTGAACCAGATGCATGCCATCATTGATGTAGGTGAATTTTTCTTCAGGAATGGTTGTGCCATCCTGAACCCGCTCACTCAGTGCAATGAGCTCTCCATTTTCTTCAAGGTACAAATTGTAATCATTTACCGAGCTGCCATACATATCATCCCATTGTAAAAAGGCGGAAAACATACCACCCGGCTGAATTGCAATGGGAATTCCTTTCATACCATTAAATGAATGATAACCGGTTCCGTCATCGGAAAATTTGTCCTGGTAATGAATTTCAGCATTATTTCCGGCAGCACTCACAATAATGACTTCAGGATGTTCCTCTAAAATCCGATTTATATTTTGAGCAATATACCCGTCTTCGAAATATGGTACCTGTAAAAAACCGACATCATCAACAATAATTCTGGCACCTGCATCTATGAGCGATTCTATGGCATAAATAAAATCATTTTGTGCACCCCCACCAAAATCATGATATATGAGAGGTGCGCCAGGAGCAATATCATGAATGATCTCCATCATCGCTGTTCCCTCACTCCCTTTCCCGTTCATGAGAATAAGAATGTCCTCTGGAAGATCTCCTGATTGTTGGGCCTGCATAAGTCCTCGTGCTCCATTTGAGATGACTCCCACGCCAATACCTGACCCGTCTGCTCCGGTCAGATTCCGTAATTGATCGGTTTTCATTATTACATCACCGATTGTATATGCCTGACCTGCTCCTGCACCTGGAGAAATACAAAAAAGGATGAATAAAAAAATAATTATGAATTTAAAAAATAACTCTGACAGAAAATTTTTTGCCCCTCTTTTCATCTCATCATAACTGTCAATAGGTAAGTCCATGTGTTCTTCATCAATGTCCGATATAATAAAAATTTGTACGGTTACGTAAAAAAATGATAATTATATTAGATTTGAGTGTCTTTCGTTAATTCTTCATCACATTGTCCATTACCATCAGAATCCATGCAGAATTCAGCAAAGGTACATTCAGATGGTTCAGAACAGTTCATGATTAAGAGAATATCAGAATCGCAGATATTATCCCTGCTTCCCATATAATCAAGACCCCATTTTTCATTACAGAGAATAATGGCATAATCATTCATCGTACATGTCCCATCGTCATCAATATCAAGACAGTATTCACAATCCTGATCAGGATCACAAGTACCTATTGATCGGATCCCGCTTTGTGGAATAATCAGGTCTGACTTAAGGTAATTTATCGTTGATTGCGGGGTTTCACTCAGACCCCCTTCGGCAGATACACCGGATGACGTACCAGATGGGGTGATCGGAAGGTTAATCTGTATAGGAGTCTGAGGCTCTTCACTTACACCTCCCGTCTGTGTATCTGGTTTTGCTCCGGCTACTATTGTTCCTGATGATTCCGAATCATCACAGACTCCATTCTGATTACAGTCATCACAAAAACCTGAAGGACAGGATGTACAGATAATTCTGCATGGATGTGTTGCAGTCGATGACGGTACTGTCGGTGACTGACCTGCCGCAACGATTGGCGATGCTCCGGTATAAGGAGAGATGGTCTGGGCAGGAGGTGGCGTTGTTCCGGTTTGTTGTCCTTGTTGTCCGGATGGCCCGGTAATTGGGGAAGGCGTGGCAGAATTCATGATTGCTCCCCCGGTTTTCATATCAATAAATACACCGGACTTCGGATCATAATAAAATTGTGCATACATTTTTCCTTCTTTCGTATACTGAGTAATTAAAAACCATCCATACGTTGGCGAATAGAATTTTTGAAGAACATTATCAAAGAACCAGTTCGTTTGTGTAATTGGGTCAGAAAATGTTCCGGATCGTGTTCCGGGTTTCCATTGTGGAGGAATTATCTCATTTGCCGGGATGGTCCCCGGACCTCCTGAAGTCTGCTGGCCGGCCGGTTTTGATGGTGTTCCTCCGGTCATAACCAGGGTAGATGTACTAAAGCCAAGGTTACTAGATGAACTGCTGGAGGATGAAAACCCTCCTGATGAACTGGTTGACGATATTCCTGAAGACATTGAGAATGCCGATCCACACCAGACCACCAGAAGGAGTATGCACACAGCCACTCCGGTCAGTTGAATAATTCGTTTTAAATTCATGAAAATCTCCCCTGTAAGATAATTTTTAATGTGTAACTCTTCATTCAATTATACAAAACGTATGTATTAATTAGAGGATTGTCACCTGCAGCGTGCTCATACAATCATTTTCTTTCATTGATTCTCCTGAAATTGCATTCATGGAATATACTCCCGGTGAAGCTTTACTGGTATCAATGGTCACGGTATGGGTACCATTTTTATCCAGTGCCATCAGGCCATATAATCCTGTTGCATTTGGTGTTTGATTACTACCAGTCAGTTCTGAAAGAGATGTGCCGGATTTTTTGTCAGGTATAAAAGAACCAATGGTATACGGTCCCTCAGGGTGATCAAATATCATATCTTCATCACTGATGAGAGGATACGTGAACGTTTCAGAAGATGTATTATTTGATGTAATCCAGAAGTATACCTTTTCAAGAGGGTCTTCGGTTATGGTGATCTGGATATTCTCACCTGATTGAACAGATTCAGATTCTGATATCACTGATAATCTTGAATCACAAGTACTACTAGTATCTGAAACGGTGTTCATCATAAAGGAGGGTTCCGGTTCAGATATATCTGATATTGGTGCGCTTTGGACAGGAGTACTGACACTTGATGGAGTTACAGGTGCTGATGAAATCCCCTGGTTATCCGGTATGGCAGAACCTGCTGTCACAGTAATATAATTTTTCCGTTCTTTCATCCCGGTACTAGAATCTTTGGAAATTTTTAAGATGACCGTATAGGTTCCCGGGGATGAGTAAATATGTACCGGATTTTTATCATTGGATGTCGTTCCATCCCCAAAATCCCATACCCATGTCTTTGGTTCTCCTTTTGACATATCAGTAAAAGATACTGCCAATGGCGCAGGCCCTGTCTGTGGACCTCCGGTAAAATCTGCAGAAAAGGATGGAACAGCAATGGGAATTACCGGCATAAACGGATTGGCAGAGACTGAAATCAAGTTTTTGAATACAGCGGTGTCTGATGCTCCCTGACTATCAATGACCAGAAGAGAGACGGTGTATATTCCTGGTGCCATATAGGTATGCATCGTTCGTGGGCCGTCCCCGGTGTATCCATCTCCAAAATCCCAATGCCATTCAATCGGTTTTCCCACTGATGTATCGGTATACATGACATTGAGCGGGGCTGTTCCCTGAATCGGTCCGATTTGTGCATCAGCCTTCAATGCAGAACCCTGCACACTTACAAATCCTGTAATTATGATAAAGAGGATAAGGTATTTCCAACAATTGTTTCGATTCCCCATTGTCAGCCCTCCATGAGATCTGATATGGTCAAGAGTGACGGATGAGA
>ERZ795060.4656-NODE-4656-length-11415-cov-4.277025_pt1 | contig 11415 bp, 8 predicted proteins | sample MGYA00375144_ERZ795060 | MGnify/ENA primary metagenome ERZ795060 (study PRJEB30189, sample SAMN05720157) | activated sludge metagenome | isolation source: anaerobic digester from wastewater treatment plant | place: Japan | collected 2015-05-15 ... | reverse complement strand
TCAGGTTCGCCCTCGACCACTTCGTCAACCTTCGCCCGGCGAAGCTCTACCCTGGGGTGCAGAGTCCCTTGGACGTCGCCTCCGTCGCCCCCCAGGGCATCGACTTCGTCGTGGTCCGGGAGGGCACCGAGGGCCCCTACGTCGGCAACGGCGGGCTGCTGCGCACGGGGACGCCGCACGAGGTCGCCACCGAGGTGAGCGTGAACACCCGCTTCGGTGTCGAGCGGGTCGTGCGCGACGCCTTCGCCCGCGCGGCGGCCCGGCCGCGCAAGCACCTCACCCTCGTCCACAAGCACAACGTGCTCACCTTCGCGGGGCACCTGTGGCGCCGCACCGTCGAGGCCGTCGCCGCCGACTTCCCCGACGTGCAGACCGCCTATCAGCACGTCGACGCGGCGACGATCTTCCTGGTCACCGACCCAGGGCGGTTCGACGTGATCGTCACGGACAACCTCTTCGGCGACATCATCACCGATATCGCGGCCGCCGTGGCCGGGGGCATCGGCCTGGCTGCCAGCGGGAACGTCAACCCGGCACGCACCACCCCGAGCATGTTCGAGCCGGTCCACGGCTCGGCCCCCGACATTGCCGGTCAGGGCAAGGCCGACCCGACCGCGACGATCCTCTCGGTCGCCATGATGCTCGACCACGTGGGTCTCACGGGGGCGGCGGGCCGGGTCGAGGCAGCCGTGGCCGCGGACCTCGCCGAGCGTGGCTCGGCGCCGCGCACGACGAGCGCTGTCGGCGACGCGATCGCCGCCCGCGTCGGCTGAGCCGCGCCGCTGAGCCGCGTCACGACCCGCGCCGGGTCAGGGCTCGGTGGCTGTGGCCGTGGCCGTGGCGGTCGCGGTCGCGGTCGGAGCGTCCGACGTCGTGCTCGTCGTCGGGTCGGCCTGCGTGGTCGAACTGGTCGACGTGGTGGCCGAGGTCGAGCTGGTCTCCGTGGCAGTCGTCGGCGGGGGCGTGCTCGAGGTCGGCTGGGGGGCCGTCGTCGTGGACGACGGTGTCGTCGACGCCGGGGTGCTCGCCGTGATCGTGGGTGACGTCGAGGAGTCGGGGAGCTGCGGGATGGCGGTGGGGCTCTGCGTGGCCTGGCTCGTGGGAGCCACGGCCGGCGGGATGGTCACCTTGGGAGCGGGTGCGAGGTCGAGGAAGGGGTTGGGGTCGACGAAGACACCACCCACCATGACCTCGAAGTGCAGGTGGCAGCCGGTGGAGAAGCCGGTCGTCCCCACCCAGCCGATGATCTGTCCCTGCTGGACCTTGAGCCCGGCCACGGCGGCATAGGACTGCAGGTGGTTGTAGGTCGTCGCCAGAGTGGCGGAGTGCCGCAGGACGACCCGGTTTCCGTAGCCGGCCGCACCGCCGGCGAACTCGACCGTGCCGGACTTCGCGGCCTTGACCGGCGTCCCGCATGCGGCGCCGATGTCGGTGCCGGTGTGCAGCTTCCACACATGCAGGATGGGGTGGAAACGCGGACCGAAGGTCGAGGTGATCGGCCCCGGGGACGGCCGGACGAAACCCGAGGACAGGACGACCGCCGGGTCGGCGCTGGCCGTGGGGACCGAGCCCACGTCGGGCATCTGGGCGAGGACGGCCAGTTCGGCGGCCTCCCGCGCGGCGGTCGCGGCCCGTGCCACAGCGACCGCGATCGCGTCCTGGTGGACGAATTCGGGGTCCGCGTCGACCGCTCGCGTCGCCTCGGGGGCGGTGGACTCGGGCGTGGTCGTCCCCACCTCGGGGGCGACGGACGCCGCCACGGGGGAGGTGGGGACTGCGGTGGCCCGCAGCGCGGGGACGGCCGCGACGATCGCGACGGCACCGAGGATCGCGGTCGCCCAGGCCGAACCGGGCAGACCGCCTCCGCCGACGGCGTAGCGGCCGTGCCGACCGCCCAACCTCGCACGCAAACCCATGACGCCCGATCCTCCCTGTGTGGCGCCGAACCGACCCCCCCGGGTCCGCTGTCCACGGTAACCCCTCACCGCCGCCCCGCGCATCCATTCGGGCAATTCCGCCCGTTCGGGCGGCCCGAGCGACCCGGACGAGGACCGCCGGGCGTCGCCGGAGGGGCTAACCTTCCCAGGAGGAGTTCGGCGGAGCACCGGGTGGCCGGACGAGCGCCGCGCTCACGGCACACCACACGACGTGGTGAACGGCATACCGAAGGGCAAACGGAGTCGACGATGACGCACACGACCACAGAACTGACCTTCGCGGTGAACCCGAGCGACCACCCCCTGGCGGCGGCCGAGCGTGAGCGGCTGCTCGCGGACCCCGGTTTCGGCAAGGTTTTCACCGACCACATGGCCCTCGCCACGTGGTCGAGCGGGCAGGGCTGGCATGACGCCCAGGTGCGTGCCTTCGGCCCGTTGTCGCTGAGCCCGGCCGCCGCGGTCCTGCACTACGCCCAGGAGGTCTTCGAGGGGCTCAAGGCATACCGGCACGACGACGGCTCGATCTGGAGCTTCCGGCCCGAGGCCAACGCGCAGCGGCTCCAGCGCAGCTGTCGGCGGCTGGCCCTGCCCGAGCTGTCGGTCGACGACTTCGTGGGCTCGCTCAAGGCGCTCGTCGGGATCGACCAGGCGTGGGTGCCGGCGGCCGGCACGGGTGAGACGAGCCTCTACCTGCGCCCGTTCATGTTCGCCTCTGAGGCATTCCTCGGCGTCCGGCCCGCCTCGGTCGTCACCTATGCCGTGATCGCCTCGCCCGCGGGTGCCTACTTCAGTGGCGGCCTCAAGCCGGTCACCCTGTGGATCTCGAGCAACTACGCCCGGGCCGGCGAGGGGGGGACGGGTGCGGCCAAGTGCGGCGGCAACTATGCCTCGAGCCTCGCGGGGCAGCTCGAGGGCAACCAGCACGGCTGTGACCAGGCGGTCTTCCTCGATTCGGCGACCCACTCCTATATCGAGGAGCTGGGCGGCATGAACCTCTTCTTCGTCACCCGCGACGGCAAGCTCGTCACCCCCGAGCTCACCGGCACGATCCTCGAAGGTGTCACCCGCAGCTCGATCCTCGAGCTGGCCAAGGAACTCGGTCTGGAGCCGCAGGAGCGGCGGATCGAGATCGAGGAGTGGAAGGACTCGGCACGCAGCGGGGAGATCACCGAGATCTTCGCGTGCGGCACCGCCGCGGTCGTCACCCCGGTCGGCGAACTGCGCTGGGACGGCGGCTCGGTCGACCACCGCGGCGACGGGCCGGCCATCGGCGAGGTGACCAGCACGATCCGTCGTGGGCTGCTCGACATCCAATACGGCCGGGCCGAGGACACCCACGGCTGGCTCACCCGGCTGGCCTGACGGCGCAGCGGTATGCCGTCCGGCTGGGGAGCGCGGCGCCCGCGGCTGGTCGCCAGCGACCTCGACGGCACCCTCCTGCGCTCCGACGGCGCGGTGAGTCCACGCACGGCGGCGGTGTGGGCGGCGCTGCCGCGGGTCGGGGTCGAGACCGTCCTGGTCACCGCACGGCCGCCCCGCTGGATGCACGATCTCGCCCAGGTCGTGGGGGAGCATGGCATCGCGGTGTGCGGCAACGGCGCCTTCGTCTACGACGTGCCCCGTCGACGGGTGGTCGCCGCACACGGATTGCCCGACGAGGTGCTCGACACCCTCGTGCGGGAGCTGCGCGGCGGCATACCGGGGATCTGGTTCGCGGCCGAGCGGGTGAGCGGCCCGCTGATCGAACCGGGTTTTCCCACCCCCGCGGAGCACCCGGTCCCCGAGGGTGCGGTGATCGCCGCGGTCGAGGAGCGCGGCCCCGAGCCGGTCGGCAAACTGCTCGCGCTCGCGCCGGGGATTCCCGACGAGGACTTCCTCGACACCGTCACGGCGATTGTGGGGGAGCGGGCGCACGTCGCCTTCTCGGGCGTCGGTGGGCTGGCCGAGATCAACGCCCGCGGGGTGACCAAGGCGGTGGGGCTCGCGCGCTGGGCGGCGGCGCGCGGCATCGATGCCGCGCAGGTCTGGGCCTTCGGCGACATGCCCAACGACCTGCCGATGCTGCGGTGGGCGGGGCGGGCGATCGCGGTCGCCAACGCCCACCCCGAGGTCCTGGCCATCGTCGACGAGGTGTGTCCGAGCAACGACGAGGACGGGGTCGCGATCGTCGTGGAGCGCCTCCTGGAATCCGCGCGCTGACCGGCCTCGTCCGGGTGCTCGGCGGGCCGGCATACGACACGCGCGTCCCGAATCGCGAGATGTCCCTCACAGATGCCGGGTCCGGTGGCACCCTGTATGCCGTGACCCTTACCACTCGCGTTGCCCGGCAGGACCTGCCGCGCACCCTCGTCATTACCTGAGCGCGACGAGACGCACCGCCTCGTCGCGCAGACCTCCCGCACCCGGGGGGTCTTTTTGTTGGTCCGGCACCACCCCCGCCGGCCGACAGCGACAGGCAGAGGGCAGACCACGACAGCCGAAAGCGATCGATCACCATGTCCCAGTTGGCCAGCCCGCCCGGGCTGCACGTCTACGACACCACCCTGCGCGACGGCGCACAGCAGGAGGGGCTCAACCTCTCCGTGGCCGACAAGCTGGCGATCGCCCGCCAGCTCGACGAACTCGGGGTGGGCTTCATCGAGGGCGGCTGGCCGGGCGCCAACCCCAAGGACACCGAGTTCTTCGCCCGGGCCCAGCGTGAGCTGAGCCTGCGCAATGCGACGCTCGCGGCCTTCGGCGCGACCCGACGGGCCGGGTCCACGGCGGCCGCCGACCCGCTCGTGCGGGCGTTGGTCGACTCCGGGGCGCCGGTCGTCACCCTCGTGGCGAAGTCGCACGTCCGCCACGTCGAGCAGGCACTGCGCACCACGCTGCCGGAGAACCTCGCCATGATCCGCGACACGGTGAGCTTCCTGCGCGGCGAGGGGCGACGGGTCTTCCTCGACGCCGAGCACTTCTTCGATGGCTACCGCGCCGACCGCGACTACGCCCTCGAGTGCGTCCGGGTGGCGGCCGAAGCCGGCGCCGAAGTCGTCGCCCTCTGCGACACCAACGGCGGCATGTTGCCGAGCGAGGTCGCCGACGTCGTGCGCGACGTCCTCGACTCGACCGCGGCCCGCCTGGGCATCCACTGCCACAACGACACCGGCTGCGCGGTCGCCAACTCGATGGCGGCCGTCGATGCCGGTGCCCGACATGTCCAGGGAACGGTCAACGGTTACGGCGAGCGCACCGGCAATGCCGACCTGGTCACCGTCGTCGCCAACCTCCAACTCAAGAAGGGGCTGGAGGTCATCGACGGACATCGCCTCGCCGAGGCGACCCGGATCAGCCACGCGATCAGCGAGGTCACCAACGTCCCGCCCTACTCCCGCCAGCCCTACACCGGTGCCAGCGCCTTCGCGCACAAGGCCGGTCTCCACGCCTCGGCGATCAAGGTCGACCCCGATCTCTACCAGCACCTGGACCCCAAGGGCGTCGGCAACGACATGCGCATGCTGGTGTCCGACATGGCCGGTCGGGCCTCGATCGAACTCAAGGCCCGCGAACTCGGCTTCGACCTCGACGCCTCCGACGCCGACGACAGTGCGCTCATGCAGCGCGTGCTCTCGTCGGTCAAGGAGAAGGAGTTGCGCGGCTACACCTTCGATGCGGCCGACGCCTCCTTCGAGTTGCTCCTGCGCCACGAGCTCGACGGCTCGTTGCCGGAGTTCTTCACCGTCGAGTCCTGGCGCGTCATCACCGACGCGCGCGGCGAGACCGATGCCCTCTCCGAGGCGACGGTCAAGATCGTTGCCGGCGACCGGCGGCACGTCCGCACCGGCGAGGGCAACGGTCCGGTCAACGCTCTCGACCAGGCGCTCCGGTCGGCCCTGGCCAAGGCCTACCCGGAGATCGAGCACCTCGAGCTCGTCGACTACAAGGTGCGCATCCTCGACGCCGCACACGGCACCGACGCCGTGACGCGCGTGCTCATCGAGACCACGGACGGCACGACGACGTGGACGACGATCGGTGTCGCTGCCAACATCCTTGAGGCAAGTTGGCAGGCCCTCATCGAGTCGGTGACCTATGGGCTCATCCGGGCGGGCGTCCCGCCACTCACCTGAGCCAACACGCCGAGCAGGCGTGTGCGCAGGGCGTTGGAGCGTTCGGCGAAGTCGCGCTGTCGACTGACGTACTCCGCCTTGCCCTCCGGTGTCTCGATGCGCACCGGCTCGAGGCCCAGGCCCGTCAGGTCGTAGGGGCTGGCCTGCATGTCGAGCCGCCGTATCTCACGGGCCAGATCGAAGGCATCGAGGGTCAGGCCGCTCGGCACGACCGGTTCGAGCTTGACGCACCACTTGTAGACATCCATGCCGGCGTGCAGGCAGCCCGGCTGCTCGTGGGCGACCTGCGTCTCGCGAGTCGGTTGCAGCGTGTTGAGCGGTGCCGCGGTCGGCGTGAAGAAGCGGAAGGCATCGAAGTGGCTGCACCTGATCGTGTGAGCTCGGGTCACCTCGTCGGTTCCCTCGGCACCGAGGCGCAGTGGCCAGTTCTCATGGCGCACACCGTTTTCCGGTATGCCGTGGACCATCGCCCACTCATGGAGCCCGAAACAGCCCAGAGTTGCGGGCCGCGACAGCGTGGCTTCCAGCAGGCCCCGCACGAACTCCACGGTTCGTCCCCGCGCTTCGAGGAAGCCCGCCCGGTCGAGGGCGACCACGTCACCGAGGGTGACGTAGTGGCGCCAGCCTGCCCGCGGCATACGGGAGGCGCCGGCGAGCCCGACCCCGGGGCCCGGGTGCCAGCGCGCGAGGCGACCGGGGGTGAGGGAGTAGTACTCGAAGAGGAAGTCCTCGACCGGGTGCTTCTCGCCGCGGTCACGACGCAAGAGGCGGGCTCGGGTGCGATCCTCGACGGCTGCCCGATGCGCCTGCATGAGCGGCTCCCACTCGTCGCGGTCGAGGACGGTGGTGGGCACCCACCCACGGTAGGCGAGCAGCCCTAGGCTGGGTGCATGCGCATTGCTCGATTCACGACCGGCGACGACCCCATCTACGGCCTGGTGGACGGGGCCGGCGAGAAGATCGCCGAGATCACCGGCGACCCGCTCTACACCCGGATCGAGTTGACCGGCCGGACGTATGCCGTGGACGACGTGCGGCTCCTCGCGCCGGTGATTCCTCGGAGCAAGGTCATCGGGATCGGCAAGAACTACCACGACCACGCCAAGGAGATGGGTGGGGAGGCACCGACCGAGCCGCTGATGTTCCTCATCCCCAACACGGCCGTCGTCGGGCCGGGCGACCCGGTTGTCATGCCCTCGCAGTCGAGCAATGTCCACTACGAGGGCGAACTGGCCGTCGTCATCGGTCGGATGTGCAAGGACGTCGAACCCGAGGATGCGCTGAAGGTCGTCTTCGGCTACACCTGCGCCAACGACGTCACCGCCCGGGACCTGCAGAAGTCCGACGGGCAGTGGTCGCGCGCCAAGGGCTTCGACACCTTCTGCCCACTCGGGCCGTGGATCGAGACCGACCTCGACCCGATGGACCAACCCCTCGTCACGCGCCTGGACGGCGAGATCGTCCAGGACGGGCACACCAGCGACATGGTCCACGGCGTGGCCGAGCTCATCTCGCACGCCTCAAAGGCCTTCACGCTCCTTCCCGGGGACGTCATCCTCACCGGGACGCCGGCAGGGGTCGGGCCGGTCGAGGTCGGCCAGCGGGTCGACGTCGAGATCGGCGACATCGGCCTCCTGAGCAATCCCTTCGTGCGTCCCTGAGGGCCCGTCGGCACTGACTGTCGGGGAGATGGGGTCAGGACCCCACCAACCCGACAGTCAACCGTCACGCGGCTGCCGAACCCTAGAATCGGCTCACCATGAGTGAGCGCACCCTGCCCGAGATCCCCACCGTCGCCGACCTGCCCGGAAAGGTGCGGCTGCGGGTCGCGCCTTCGCCCACCGGAGACCCCCATGTGGGCACCGCCTACATGTCGCTGTTCAACCTCGCCTTCGCCCGCCAGCAGGGCGGCCGGTTCCTGCTGCGGATCGAGGACACCGACCGGGCACGCTTCCGTGCCGACTCCGAGCAGCAGGTCTTCGACACCCTTGAGTGGCTCGGGCTGACCTGGGATGAAGGTCCCGACAAGGGTGGCCCGTGCGCTCCCTACCGCCAGAGCGAGCGGCTCGACACCTATCGCCCCTATGTCGACCGGCTGCTCGCCGAGAGCAAGGCCTATGAGTGCTGGTGCTCGACAGAACGCCTCACGCAGATGCGCGAGATCCAGCAGAAGACCAAGCAGCCGACCGGTTATGACCGGCTCTGCCTCGGCAAGACCCGCGAGGAGCGGGCCGCGCTGCCCGGGTTCTCGGAGACGCCGGTCGTGCGCATGCTCATTCCCGACGACGTCGAGCTCGAGTTCGACGACCTCATCCGCGGACGGGTCTCGGCGCCTCGACCCGATGATCAGGTCATCCTCAAGGCCGACGGGTTCCCGACCTATCACCTGGCCGTCGTCGTGGACGACCACGAGATGGGGATCACGCACGTCGTGCGGGGCGAGGAGTGGATCTCCTCGACGCCCAAGCACATCCTGCTCTACCGCTGGTTCGGCCTGGAGCCGCCGCAGTGGGCGCACATGCCCTTGCTGCGCAACACCGACAAGTCCAAGATCTCCAAGCGGAAGAACCCTGCCGCGCGGTTGACCTGGTTCCGGGAGCAGGGCTACCTGCCCGAGGCGCTCGTGAACTTCCTTGCCCTGCTGGCGTATCCGCCGGCCACCAACGAGGACGGCACGGACCGCGAGGTCTTCTCCTTCGATGAGTTCAGCGCGGGCTTCGACTGGCGCAAGGTCAACCCGGTCGGACCGATCTTCGACCTCAAGAAGCTGGACTGGCTCAACGGTGTCTACATTCGAGGCCTGTCGGTCGGTGAGCTGGCCTCACGACTGCTGCCCTTCCTCGTCGACGACGGCATCGTCGGCGACAACCCGAGTCTGGGCGAGTTGGCCCGGCTCAAGGCGGTCACGGCGTTGGTCCAGACCCGCATGGCACACCTGTCCGAGGCGCCGCCCCTGGTGCGTCCCTTCTTCGTCCCGGACGATGCGCTGGAGATCGCCGAGGACGCCCGAGCGGCTCTGGGTGACAACGCGGCCGAGGTGATCGAGGCCGCGGGCCGGGCGTTGGGCGACATCGACGACCATGGCACCAGTGTGCTCGGGTCCGACAGCGGCTGGACGGCCGAGGCGATCGAGACGGCCTTGCGCACGGCGATTGTCGACGGCCTGGGCATCAAGCCGAAGTTCGCCTTCGGTCCGCTGCGAACCGCCGTCTCGGGGGCCCGCATCAGCCCGCCGCTCTTCGAGTCGATGGAGATCCTCGGCAAGACCTCGACGCTCAATCGCCTGGCGGCCTTGTTGGCCACGCTGTAGATGACGCAGCGGATCTCGGTCGGCGATTTGGGGCCACACAGGGGGACGGGTAGTATCTTCCCTCGGTTCGCCCGACGGTTCCTGACCGGACGGCATACCCCCTTGGGGTATAGTGTAATTGGCAACACTAGTGATTCTGGTTCACTCATTCTAGGTTCGAGTCCTGGTACCCCAGCCAGTCGATCCGGCTCCGGCCGGGCCGATTTCGGAGAATCCTGCACCGACAGGTAAGGTTCCTCCGGTCCGCAAGGACACCTGCTAGAGGCCCCGTTGTGTAGCGGCCTAGCACGCCGCCCTCTCAAGGCGGTAGCGCGGGTTCGAATCCCGTCGGGGCTACAACTCGAAACGGCATCCACTTCGTGGGTGCCGTTTCCTCGTTGCCGCCCCCACGTCGTGGTGGCTGTATGCCGGCCGGTCAGGCGCCGTGCGCCTCCTCCTGCGCCTGCGCATGGCGGGCCAGGACCTCGGTGAGTTTGTTGGCGCCGGCGATGACAGTCGCTGCGTGCAGCCGGCCCGGCTGGCGGGAGAGCCGCTCAATGGGGCCGGAGATCGAGACCGCCGCGATGACGCGACCAGAGGGGGACCGGACCGGCGCCGAGACCGAGGCGACGCCCGGCTCGCGCTCGCCGACCGACTGGGCCCAGCCGCGGCGGCGCACACCGGAGAGCGCCGAGGCATTGAACGCCGCACCCTGGAGTCCGCGGTGGAGTCGGTCAGGTTCCTCCCACGCCAGGAGCACCTGAGCGGCCGAACCGGCGAGCATCGACAGAGCGGCACCGATCGGGATGGAGTCGCGCAGGCCGACCGGACGCTCGGCCGTGGACACACAGATGCGATGGTCGCCCTGGCGTCGGAAGAGCTGGGCGGACTCATTGGTGTGATCGCGCAGTGCGCCCAGCACCGGGCCGGCAGCCGCGAGCAGGCGGTCCTCGCCGGCCGCGGCGGCCAACTCGCCGAGCCGCGCACCGAGCACGAAGCGGCCCTGCAGGTCGCGGGCCACCAAGCGGTGGTGTTCGAGGGCCACGGCCAGCCGGTGGGCCGTGGGCCGGGCCAGGCCCGTGGCGGTCACCAACTGGGCCAAAGTGGAGGGCCCGGCCTCGAGGGCACCCAGCACGATGGCCGCCTTGTCGAGTACCCCGACCCCGCTCGACAGATCGTTGTCCATGTCTTGATATTGCCGTCTCGACTCCTGAGACGCAAGTCCATGGGTCGGGACAAGGTGCGAAGGTCGCTGTGGTCGAGGGCGTCCGAAGCGGGGCCTGTCGGTTCGACCGGTCGAGAGAGGGACAGCGAGCAATGGCCAAGACGTTGGCGGAGAAGGTGTGGGAGGCCCACGTCGTCCGACAGGGCGAGGGTGAGCCGGACCTGCTCTACATCGACCTCCACCTTCTCCACGAGGTGACCAGTCCCCAGGCCTTCGACGGACTGCGGCTCACGGGCCGGACCGTGCGACGCCCGGACCTCACGCTCGCCACCGAGGATCACAACGTCCCGACGACCGCGGGTCCGATCACCGACCCGGTGTCTCGCACCCAGGTCGACACCTTGCGCACCAACTGTGAGGAATTCGGGGTCAAGCTCTATCCGATGGGTGACGCCGAGCAGGGCATCGTCCACGTCGTCGGCCCGCAACTGGGCCTGACCCAGCCGGGGATGACCGTTGTCTGCGGCGACAGCCACACCTCGACGCACGGCGCCTTCGGGGCCCTCGCGTTCGGTATCGGCACCTCCGAGGTCGAGCACGTCCTCGCCACCCAGACCCTGCCGCTCAAGCCCTTCAAGACCATGGCCATCACCGTTGAGGGAGACCTTCCCGCGGGGGTGACCGCCAAGGACGTCGTGCTGGCCGTGATCGCCAAGATCGGCACCGGCGGCGGCCAGGGGTACGTCCTGGAGTTCCGTGGCTCGGCCATCCGTGCGCTCTCGATGGAGGCCCGGATGACGGTCTGCAACATGTCCATCGAGGCCGGCGCGCGCGCCGGCATGGTGGCCCCCGACGAGACTACCTTCGACTACCTGCGCGGCCGCCCGCGTGCGCCGAAGGGCGCCGACTTCGACC
>ERZ795060.4655-NODE-4655-length-11420-cov-4.803168_pt1 | contig 11420 bp, 8 predicted proteins | sample MGYA00375144_ERZ795060 | MGnify/ENA primary metagenome ERZ795060 (study PRJEB30189, sample SAMN05720157) | activated sludge metagenome | isolation source: anaerobic digester from wastewater treatment plant | place: Japan | collected 2015-05-15 ... | reverse complement strand
AAGGCGGTCAAGTCGCTCGAGGACGTGAAGGGGCTGAAGGTGCGCGGGCCGACGCGCATCGGCGCCAAGTTCCTGACCGCGCTCGGCGCCACCCCGGTGCAGATGCCGCTGCCGCAGGTCCCGGAGTCCGTGTCGAAGGGCGTGATCGACGGTGCGATGGTGCCGTGGGAAGGCGTGCCGCCGATCAAGCTGCAGGAGATCGCCAAGTTCCACACCGACACGGCCATCGGCGCGCCGCGCATGTCCAACACCATCTTCGTGATCGCGATGAACCCGGACAAGTACAAGAAGCTGCCGGTGGACGTGCAGCAGGTGATAGATCGGAACTCCGGCCTGGAGTGGTCCAAGCTGATCGGCCGCGCTTTCGACAAGACCACCGAGCCGGCGAAGAAGCTCGCCGCGGCCGCCGGCGGCACCTTCGACACGCTCGCGCCCGCCGAGTACGAGCGCTGGGTCAAGCAGACCGAAGGCGTGAACAAGGAATGGATCGGCGACGTCAGCGCCAAGGGCGCCAACGGCCAGGCGCTGCTCGACGACGCGCGCTCGCTGATCAAGAAGTTCGGCGGCTGACCGTCCGCTGCCGCCGCGCCCGGCGCCACGGGCGCGGCGGTGCATGGCGGCGCGCCGCGCGCCCCGCCCGATGCTGCAGTGCCGCTGCAGTCCCGATGCAGTGCCGCTACAGTGCCGCATGCCGCCGCGCTCGCTGCTGATCGACGCCCTCAAGCTGCTGGCCTCGCAGCTGATCGTGCTGCACCACATCGTGCTGTACGCGCCGATGGCCGCGCTGGTGGCGCCTTCGCGGCCGGCGCTCGCCGGCTTGCTGGCCAACGAGGCGCGCTGGGCGGTGCAGATCTTTCTGGTGATCGGCGGCTTCCTGTGCGCGCAGGCCCTGTCGCTGTACCGGCCCAGCCTGCCGCAGCTGCCGCGCGCACTGCTCGGGCGCTGGCTGCGGCTGGTGCCGGTGCTGGCCGTGGCATTGCTGTGCGTGCTGGCGGCCAGCGCGCTGCTGCCGCGCGGCCAGTGGCCCGACTGGGTCACGCCCTGGCCCACGCCGGGCGCCTTCGCCGCCCACCTGCTGCTGTTGCAGGACGTGCTCGGCATCGCGCCGCTGTCGGCGGGCGTGTGGTACGTGGCCATCGATTTACAGCTGTTTGCGCTGCTGATGGCCGGCGCGGCGCTGCCGCACCGCGGCGCCGCGGTGCCGGTGTGGCGCACGGCGCTGCCCTGGATGGTGGCGGCGCTGACGCTGGCGTCGCTGTGGCGCTTCAACCGCGAGCCCGCGCTCGAGGCCTGGGCGCCGTACTTCTTCGGTGCCTACGGCCTGGGCGCGCTGGCCGCCTGGGCCCCGCGCTCACGCGCGATGGCCGCGCTGTTCGGCGCGGTGCTGTGGCTGCAGCTGCTCGACGCCGCGCTGGAAGCGCGGCCGCGGGTGCTGGTGGCCTGCCTGAGCGCGCTCGCGCTGGCAGTGTGGGCCTCGCAGCGCACCGTGCAGCCCGCGCGCCGCGCCGCGACCGGGCTCGGCCGCTGGCTCGCCCGCTGCGCCGACGCCTCGTACGGCGTGTTCGTCATCCACTATGCGGTGATCGTCGCCGCGACCGCGCTGTGGCTGCGCCTGGGCGGCCGCGGGCCCGCGGCCGCCTGGGCCTTGTTGCTCGCCACCTGGGCGGCGAGTCTGGCCGCGGGCGCGGCACTGCACCGCCACGTCGGCCTGCGCTGGTCGCTGGCCCGGCGGCATCGCCTGTCGCGCGCCGGCGCGTAGGCGCGTTCGGTCGCGCCGCTGCAAAGGCGCGTTCGGTCGCGCCGCTGCACAGGCGCGTTCAGTCGCGCCGTTGCAGCGCCAAGCGCAGGCCCAGCGCCAGCAGCACCGCACCGCTGCCGCGCCAGGTCCACAGCAGCACGCCGGGGCGCGCGCGCAGCCAGCCCGACAAGCGCCCGGCGCAGCAGCCGACCGGCCCCTTCACGGCGAAGGTCAGCGCGGCGAATGCCAGGCCCAGCGCGAACACGGCCAGCGTCGGATGTTCGGCCTGCGGCGGCACGAACTGCGGCAGGAAGGCGAAGTAGAAGATCGCGATCTTCGGGTTCGACAGGTTCGACAGCGCGCCGTCGGCGAACAAGCGCCGCATCGATGACGGCGCAGCCGAGTTCAGCGCCAGCGCGGCATCGCGCATGCGCAGCAGCCCGATTCCCATCCACACCAGGTAGGCCGCGCCGGCGAGTTTGAGCGCCAGGAACAGCCATTCGGAAGCGCGCAGGATCGCCCCCAGACCGAGCGTGGCCAGCAGGGTGTGGCCGGCCAGGCCGACGCTGACACCGGCGGCGGTGGCCACGCCGGCCGCCGCGCCCTGCGCGATCGAGCGCGACATCACCAGCACCATGTCCTGGCCGGGGGTGACGATCAACAGCAGCGACGCGGCGATGAACAGCGGCCAGGTCACGTCGAGCATGGCGCGCCCTTCGAGCTTCTAGCGCGGCGCCGCGCAGGCGCTGGCCGCACTGGGCTGCGCCGAGCCCTGCTTCTTCTGCACCAGCGCGACGCCGTTCTTCACCGCGACCAGCTCGGCGGCGATGGCCACCGCGATCTCGGCCGGCGTCTTGCTGCCCAGATCCAGGCCCACCGGGCCGTGCAGGCGGTCGATCTCGGCCGGCGACAGGTCGAACAGCGCCAGCCGCTCTTTGCGCGCCGCGGTGTTGCGGCGCGAACCGAGCGCACCAATGTAGAACGCGCCGGACTTCAGCGCCTCGAGCAGCACCAGGTCGTCCAGCTTGGGGTCGTGCGTCAGCGCCACCACCGCGCTGTGCGAGTCCAGCTGCAGTTGCAGCGCCAGGTCGTCGGGCATGGCCTTGCTGAAGGTGGTGCCGGGGACGTCCCAGGTCAGGTGGTATTCCTCGCGCGGGTCGCAGCAGATGACCTCGAAGTCCAGCGCCAGCGCGATGGGCGCCAGCACGCGCGACAACTGCCCGGCGCCGACGATCAGCAGCCGCCAGCGCGGGCCGAACAGCGCGCGCAGGCGCTGGCCGTCGAAGCTGAACTTCTCGCCGCGCACTGCGCTTTCGACGGCGACCGCGCCGCTGTCCAGATCCAGCGTGCGCGCCACCAGTTCGTGCCTCGCGGTGCGCTCGAGGATCTGCTCGACCCAGCCGATCGAGGCCAGCGGCTCTTGCACCAGGCGCAGGTTGCCGCCGCACGGCAGGCCGAAGCGCGCCGCTTCCTCCCTGCTCACGCCGTAGCTGATCAACGACGGCTTGCCCACACGCTCGCCGTGGCGCACGCGCTCGATCAGGTCGTCCTCGACGCAGCCGCCCGACACCGAGCCCACCACCAGGCCGTCGCCGCGCAGGCACAGCAATGCACCGGGCGGGCGCGGCGCCGAGCCCCAGGTTTCGATCACGGTCACCAGCCACACCTTGTGGCCTTGTTGGAACCAGTCGCGTGCCTGGCTCAATACCTGCAGATCCAGACTGTCCATCACCTGCCTCCTCGTGACCGCAGCGAGTGCTTCAGGCTCGAAGCTGCTTGCTCAGCCAGTACCACAACAACGCGGCGATCATCGCCGCGATGCCCCACCACAGCGCGCGGTTGCCCTTGGGCGTGTCGGCCGGCAGCGGCACCTGGCCGGTGTCGGCGCCCGCGGGCGGCGGCGGCGCCAGCTGGGCTTCGAAGGCCCTGAAGAATTCGTCGGTCACCTTGGCCGCAGCGGCGTCGATCAGGCGCGAGCCGACCTGCGCCATCTTGCCGCCGACCTGGGCCTTGGCGCTGTACTTCAGCCGCGTCGCCGCAGCATCGCCCTGCCCCTCGGCGGCCAGCGTGACGTCGGCCGTGCCCTTGGCGAAACCGGCCACGCCGCCCTGGCCGTCGAAGTTGAGGGTGTAGCTGTGCGGCGCCTGCACGTTGACCAGCTTCAGGCTGCCCTTGAAGCGCGCGCTCACCGGGCCGACCTTCACCGCCACCACCGCGGCGAAGGCATCGTCGGCGCTGCGCTCGAGCGATTCGCAGCCGGTGATGCAGGCCTTCAGCACCTGCGGGTCGTTCAGCGCGGCCCAGGTCTTGTCCTGGGCCACCGGAATCAGTCGTTCGCCTTGCAGTTCCATGGTGAATCCGTCAATGCAGCAGGAATTGAGTAGGCCGCTGCGGCGTGCGCAGCGCGCGGCCCAGATCGGCCAGGCTGGCCAGATTGTGGACGGGAAGCATGCGGTCCACATGCGGCAGCAGCGCGCGCACGCCGGCGGCCTTGGCTTCGAAGCCGTCAAAGCGCAGCAGCGGGTTCAGCCACACCACCTGGTGCGCCAGGCGCCGCAGCCGCGCTGCCGCCGCACCCAGGTCGCCGTGCTCGTCGCGGTCCAGCCCGTCGGTGACCAGCAGCACCGCCGCGTTGGCACCCAACAGCCGGCGCGCCCAGCGCTGGTTGAACTCGTGCAGCGACGACGCGATGCGCGTGCCGCCTTTCCAGTCGCGCACCGCCGCGTCGGCCAGGCGCAGCGCCACGTCGGGGTCGCGCTCGCGCAGGCAGCGTGTGATGTGGCTCAGCCGCGTGCCGAAGGTCAGCGTGTGCACGCGCAGCGAGCGGCGCATCAGGCCGTGCACGTAATGCAGCAGCAGCCGCGAGTAACGCTCCATCGAGCCCGAGATGTCCAGCAGCACCACCAGCGCCGGCGTTTCCTCGCGCGCCCGGGTGTACAGCGGCGCCAGCGTGTGCGGCTGGCGCGCCATGCGCTGCAGCGTGGCGCGCAGGTCGATGCGTGCGCCGCCGCGTGGGCTGCTCGCCGCTTCGTGGCGGCGGCGGCGCACCGGGTCGATCGGCAGCGGCAGCTGCTCGGCCAGCTTCTTCGCCAGCGCGTACTCGGCGCGGGTCATGCTTTCGAAGTCGGCCTTTTGCAGCCGCTCACGCTCGGAAAAGCTGAACTGAGCCTCGAATTGCACTTCTTCCCTGGCCGTGGCATTGGCCGGGTTGGGCTGATCGGGTGCGCGCGGCACCGACAGCGCCTCGGCCAGCCGGTTGGCGCGCGGTGGCCGCGGCTTGTCGCCGCGCCCGCTGATCTTGGGCAGCAGCAGGTACATCATCTGCTCGAGCAGCTTGGGGTCGCGCCAGAAGGTGTCGAAGGCGGCGTCGAACAACGGCTGCTGCTCGTGGCGCTCGAGCATCACCGCACTCAGCGCGGCATGCACGTCGCCGCGCCGACGCAGCCCCACCAGCTCCACCGCCGCCAGCGCGGCCAGCACGCGGTCGGGCCCGAGGCCGAAGCCGGCGTCGCGCAGCACGCGAGCGAAGTGCACGATGTTGTCGGCGATCACCGCGGCCTCCAGGCCTCTAGAGCAGCGCCTTGGCGCGCAGCTCGTCCAGCAGCTTGGCGGTGTCGCCGCCTTGCATCTTCACCAGGTCGTCCTGGTGCTTCAGCAGCACGCCCAGCGTGTCCTGCACGCTGGCCGGGTCCAGCTGCAAGGTGTTCAGCGCCAGCAGCGCGTTGGCCCAGTCGATCGTCTCGGCCACCCCGGGCGACTTGAACAGGTCCAGCGTGCGCATGCGCTGCACGAACTCCACCACCTGGCGGTACAGCCGTTCGGATGCGCCCGGCGCCTTGCGCCGCACGATGTCGAGTTCGCGCTCGACGCTGGGATAGTCCACCCAGTGGTACAGGCAGCGGCGGCGCAATGCGTCGTGGATCTCGCGCGTGCGGTTGCTGGTGATCAAGGTGATCGGCGGCGCAGTGGCGGCCACGGTGCCGTACTCGGGGATGGTCAGCTGGTTTTCGGCCAGCACTTCGAGCAAGAAGGCGTCGAAGGGCTCGTCGGCGCGGTCGAGTTCGTCGATCAGCAACACCGGCGAACGCGGCTGCGTCAGCGCCCGCAGCAGCGGCCGCTCGATCAGCATCTGGCGCGAATAAAGGCTGTGCGTCAGGCGCTCGCGGTCGGTGTCGTGCACCGCTTCGGCCAGGCGGATCTCGATCAACTGCCGCGCCACGTTCCACTCGTAGGCGGTCTGCGCCACGTCCAGGCCTTCGTAGCACTGCACGCGCAGCAGCTGCGTGGCCAGCGCGCGCGCCAGCGACTTGGCCAGCTCGGTCTTGCCCACGCCGGGCGCGCCTTCGAGGAACAGCGGACGTTGCAGCTTCAGGGCGAGGAACAGCGCAGTGGCCAGCGGCCGCTCGCACACGTAGTTCTGGTCCGCCAGCAGCGCGATGACGGCGTCCACGGATTCGGGCAGGGGCAGGCTCATGGCGATACGGGATGCCGAGGCGAATCGAGGTTCGGCATTGTCGCCCGGTGCCCGATGGCGCGGCACGGTGGCCCGCAAAGACCGCGGGCCAGCCCCGCAGGAACCGGCCCACAGGCTGAAAGGCGCGAGTCTTCGGCGCGCCCGCACCTGCGCCACCGCGCGCGCCGCCCTCACGCCGTCCATGGCCGCGCGGTGCCACGCCGGGGCGTGCAGGTCGCTGGTCGTGTCGTCGGCCGCAGGCTTCAGCGCCGTGGCCGCCGCGCTCGAGGGGCAATTGCCATCGGCGATACTGCGCCGCCGCGCCCCGGCGCCATGCTTTGCAGCGCGCGCGGGCGCTGAGCACGCCTCGCAATTTGGGGCCCGTGCGGGCCCACACAACGATGAGAAACCTCCTTCGCCGCATCGACACGGCGTATCGCCTGAACGTCGTCGGCGTGATCGTCGGCCTGCTCGGCTTTGCCGCCGCGATGACGCCTTCGCTGCTGCCGCGCCCGCCGCTGTTCACCGGCGTGCTCGCGGCCAGCGGCTTCATGCTCGGCTACGGCGCCGGCGTCGCGATCTACAGGCTGTATTACTGGACGCTCGACAAGCCGCCGCCCGACGATGGGCGCCACACGCCGGGAGCGCTGCTGTACCTCGTGGCGGCGGCCGTGCTGGTGGCCGGCATCATCCTGTCGCAGCTGTGGCAGAACCAGGTGCGCGAGCGGATCGGCATCGAGCCGGCCGACGGCCTCGCCCTGGTCGGCATCCTCGGCTACTTCGCCGCGCTGGCTACGCTCGCCCTGCTCGTGGCGCGCGGCGTGCGCAAGGTCTATCGCCTGACGCGCGCGCGGGTCGCTCGCTTCAGCCAGATGCCCAGGCGCCTGGCGACGATCCTGAGCCTGATCATCGCCACGGCCGTCATCGTCGCCGTCATCGACGGCGCGGTGCTCGACAACGTCAAGACGCGGCTCGACGCGAACTTTGCCGCCATCAACCTGCGCACCAACGACGGCGTCGAAAAGCCGGTGTCGCCGCTGCGCAGCGGCGGCCCCGGATCGCTCGTCGACTGGGACACGCTCGGCCGGCATGGCCGCAGCTTCGTCGGCTCGGGCCCCGACGCCAAGCTGATCGCCGACTACACCGGCCAGCCGGCGCTGCAGCCGATCCGCGTCTACGTCAGCGGCAAGCAGGCGCCGAACGCGGCGGCGCGCGCCCAGCTTGCGGTGAAGGAACTCGAGCGCACCGGCGCTTTCCAGCGCAAGCTGCTGATCGTCTCGACGACGACCGGATCGGGCTGGATCGAGCCGGCGAGCGCGGCGGCGATCGAGTACATGCACGGCGGCGATACCGCGCACGTCACGATCCAGTACTCGTACTTCCCCAGCGCACTGGCGCTGATGGCGTCGCGCACCGAGGCCACCGACAGCGGGCGCGCGCTGTTCGACGCGGTCTTCGACCGCTGGGAACAACTGCCCGAGAGCGCGCGCCCGAAGCTCATCGTGCAGGGCCTGAGCCTGGGCTCGTTCGGCGGGCAGGCCGCGTTCAGCAGCGCGGCCGATTTCGCGATGCGCTCGGACGGCGCGCTGTTCCTCGGCACGCCCGGCTTCGCCCAGCCATGGCGCCAGTTCACGCGCAACCGCGACGCCGGCAGCCTCGAGATCAAACCCGTCTACCGCGGCGGGCGCATCGTGCGCTTCGCCAACGACCGCGCCGACCTCAACGCCATGCTCGACGACCGGCGCGGCCCGCGCGTGTTGTATCTGCAGTACGCCACCGACCCGATCTGCTGGTGGTCGCCCGATCTGGTGTGGCACGAGCCCGACTGGATGCGCGAACCCAAGGGCGAGGGCGTGTCGGACAGCCTGCGCTGGTTCCCGGTCATCACCTTCCTGCAGATCACGCTCGACCAGTATTTCTCCAACCACACGCCCAACGGCCACGGCCACAACTACGCGCCCGACATCGTCGCCGCCTGGGCCGCCGTTGTGCCGCCCGCAGGCTGGACGGTCGAGCAGTCCGACCGCCTGCAAGAGCTGATCGACAAGCGCTACGCCGACCCGTTGTGAGCTGCCCAATGAAAAGCCGGGCCGTTCCGCGAGGAACGGCCCGGCCGGCTCGCGCTCGAAACTTCAGCGCGCCAGCACCTTGTCCACCGCACGCGCGGCCATCACGCTGACCATCGCCGCGCGGTACTGCGCCGAGCCGTGCAGGTCGCTGTTCATGTCGTCGGCCGCAAGCTTGACCGCCTTGGCCGCGGCCGCGGTGAAGCTCCTGCCCAGTGCCGCTTCGAGTTCGGCGCAGCGGTAGACGCTTGCCCTGGCGCCGCTGACCGCCACGCGCACGCCGCCGGCCGTCTGGGCGACGAATGCGCCGACCAGCGCAAAGCGCGACGCCGGCTGCTTGAACTTGACGTAAGCCGCCTTCGGCGTGGCCGGGAAGCTGACCGAAACGATCAGCTCGCCCGGCTCGAGCGCGGTTTCGTACATGGCGGTGAAGAAGTTGTCGCCCTGGATGCTGCGCCGGTCGGTCTGGATCGTGGCGCCCAGGCCCAGCACCGCGGCCGGGTAGTCGGCCGCCGGGTCGGCATTGGCGATCGATCCGCCCAGCGTGCCGACGTTGCGCACCATCGCATCGCCGATGCCCGCGGCCAGCTCGGCCAAGGCGGGGACGGCCTTTTGCACCTCGGCCGAGCGCGCCACCGCCGAGTGCGGCGTCATCGCGCCGATGACGACATTGCCGCCGTCGAGCTTGATGCCTTTCAGGTCGGCGATGGCGCTTAAGTCGACCAGTCGCTCGCTTTGCGACAGGCGCAGCTTCATCGCCTGGATCAGCGTCTGGCCGCCGGCCAGATAACGCGCGTCGGCGCCCTTGACGGCTGCGGCCGCAGCGGCGCGGTCGGTGGGACGTTGGTAATCGAAGGTGTACATCCGTGTCTCCTCGAGTGGTCTCTCAAGCGATGCCGTTGGCCACGCGCCAGACCTTCTCTGCCGTGGCCGGCATGGCGATGTCCTTGACCCCCAGCGCGTCGGTCAGTGCGTTGATGAAGGCCGGCGGCGAGCCGATGGCACCGGCCTCGCCGCAGCCCTTGACGCCCAGCGGGTTGTGCGTGCACGGCGTGACGGTGTGGTCCACCGTGAAGCTGGGCAGGTCGTCGGCGCGCGGCATGGTGTAGTCCATGTAGCTGCCGTTGAGCAGCTGGCCGCTGCCGCTGTCGTAGACCGCGCCTTCGAGCATCGCCTGGCCCAGCCCTTGCGCGATGCCGCCGTGCACCTGGCCGGCGACGATCATCGGGTTGACGATGTTGCCGAAGTCGTCGACCGCGACGAACTTCGCCACCGTGGTCTTGCCGGTTTCGGGGTCGACCTCGACTTCGCACACGTAGCTGCCCGACGGGTAGGTGAAGTTGGTGGGGTCGTAGAAGGCGTTTTCGTTCAGGCCCGGCTCGAGCTTGTCCAGCGGGTAGTTGTGCGGCACGTAGGCGGTGAGCGCCACCTGGCCGAAGGGAATCTTCTTGTCGGTGCCCTTGACCTTGAATTCGCCGCCTTCGAAGTCGATGTCGGTGTCGGCCGCTTCCAGCAGGTGCGCGGCGATCTTCTTGCCCTTGGCGATGACCTTGTCCACCGCCTTGACGATGGCGGTGCCGCCCACCGCCAGCGAGCGGCTGCCGTAGGTGCCCATGCCGAAGGGCACGCGGCCGGTGTCGCCGTGCACGATTTCCACCGCTTCGACCGCGATGCCCAGCTTGGCCGCCACCACCTGCGCGAAGGTGGTTTCGTGGCCCTGGCCGTGGCTGTGCGAGCCGGTGAACACCGTGACCGTGCCGGTGGGGTGCACGCGCACCTCGCCGGCTTCGAACAGCCCGGCGCGCGCGCCCAAAGCGCCGGCGATGTTGCTGGGCGCCAGGCCGCAGGCCTCGATGTAGCAGCTGTAGCCCAGGCCGCGCAGCTTGCCCTTGGCGGCCGAGGCTGCCTTGCGCGCCGGGTAGCCGGCAACGTCGGCGATCTGCATCGCCTTGTCCAGGTGCGCGGCGTAGTTGCCGGTGTCGTACGTGAGCCCCACCGGCGTGGCGTAGGGGAAGCTGGTGATGAAGTTCTGGCGCCGGATCTGCGCCGGATCCATCTTCAGGTCGCGCGCCGCGGTCTCGACCATGCGCTCGACCACATAGGTGGCCTCGGGGCGGCCGGCGCCGCGGTAGGCGTCCACCGGCGCGGTGTTGGTGAACACCGCCTTGACCTCGGCATAGATGGCCGGTGTCTTGTACTGCCCGGCGAGCAGCGTGGCGTACAGGATGGTCGGCACGCTGGAGGCGAAGGTCGACAGGTAGGCGCCCATGTTGGCGATGGTGTGCACGCGCAGTGCGAGGAAGTTGCCCTTGGCGTCCATCGCCAGCTCGGCGCGGGTGGCGTGGTCGCGGCCGTGCGCGTCGGTGAGGAAGGACTCGCCGCGCTCGGCGGTCCACTTGATGGGCCGGCCCACGCGCTTGCTGGCCCACACCAGCGCGACTTCCTCCGGGTACAGGAAGATCTTCGAGCCGAAGCCGCCGCCGACGTCGGGTGCCACCACGCGCACCTTGCTCTCGGGCAGGCCGAGCACGAAGGCGCACATCAGCAGCCGCGCGACGTGCGGGTTCTGGCTGGTGACGTACAGCGTGTAGGCGTCGTCGTGGCGCGTGTAGTGCGCGTTGGCGGCGCGCGGCTCCATCGCGTTGGGGATCAGCCGGTTGTTGCGGAACTCGAGCCTGGACACATGCGCCGCAGCGGCGAAGGCGGCGTCGACCGCGCCCTTGTTGCCGTGGCCCCAGTCGTAGCAGACGTTGTTCGGCGCTTCGTCGTGCACCGCGGCGCCCGCGCTTTCCACCGTGGTGATGTCGATCACCGGCGCCAGCTCGTCGTAGTCGACCTCGATCAGTTCGGCCGCATCACGCGCCTGCAGGTAGGTTTCGGCCACCACCAGCGCCACCTGGTCGCCCACATGCCGCACCTTGCCCTGCGCCAGCGCCGGGTGCGCCGGCTCCTTCATCGGCGTGCCGTCCTTGCTGGTGATCAGCCAGCCGCAGGGCAGGCCGCCGACCTTGGCCTCGGCCAGGTCGGCGCCGGTGAAGATGTGCAGCACGCCGGGCGCGGCCTTGGCGGCGTCCAGCTTGATGCCGTTGATGCGCGCATGCGCATACGGCGAGCGCAGGAAGAAGCCGTAGCTCTGGCCGGGCAGCACCACGTCGTCGGTGTA
>ERZ795060.4654-NODE-4654-length-11423-cov-4.386524_pt1 | contig 11423 bp, 9 predicted proteins | sample MGYA00375144_ERZ795060 | MGnify/ENA primary metagenome ERZ795060 (study PRJEB30189, sample SAMN05720157) | activated sludge metagenome | isolation source: anaerobic digester from wastewater treatment plant | place: Japan | collected 2015-05-15 ... | reverse complement strand
CGCCCGGCGTATGCGCGGCAGCAGAGATTCGGCCGGCGGGGCTGCAGGACCGCTGCTGCAGCAGAGCGGTCCCGCTACGGCTGCCTCCCCTGGCAAGCTTAAACAGGTAAAATCAAAAGAAGAGAATAAGTCCCGGTTAAAACCGAAAGTTCGTTTGAACATCATCGTCCTCCTTTTTGGTAACGCTGCTATCTGATAAAAAAATCTGAAAAATTTAAATTCTACATTAAGGTGCGAATAACCTTCCATTAATTGATACAAAAATCAAAAGGGGCTGCCCTTTTGGGACAGCCCCCTGGTGATTGGCTTAAACCTCAATCAAACAGCTCTATGGCTTCCGTAGGACATTCTTCTGCGGCTTCCCGGCAGCATTCCAGCAAATCTTCGGGAATTTCATTAACCGTAACATAGGCGGTCTCTTCTCCCAGTTGAAAAACTTCAGGGCAAAGGTCCACGCACAGTCCGCAAAATATACATTCTTCGTTGACATGCGCTTCCATCAGATTACCTCCTTTTCCCTCCATGGCAAGTTGCGAAATTATAGCCATAATATTGCCACTTCGCCGCATGAGTATACCTTTGCCCCGCTTTACTTTTTCAGCGTATAACCCAGTTTCAAATCGAGGGGCGTAACCGAGAGATACTGGCCGTTGCTGTAGCCCAGCAGGCGGCAGCGGTTAAAGTCGACTTTGCCCTTTTCACCGGTTGCCGATTCATCCGCATAGGCCTGCACCACCCGGCCGATAAATAAACTGTGGCTACCTAAAGCCAGGGTGTGCTCCACTACGCATTCCATGTTCAGAGGGCATTCATCGATCAGGGGCGCATATTTCAGGGTGCCCATAACCGGGGTTACCCCAAAGTGCGTAAATTTATTAATATTTTTACCGCTGTGAGTACCGCAGCCGTCTACCAGGTCCACCTGTTCTACCGTGGGGATATTTACCACGAACTCTCCTGTATCCGCAATGATGGCGTGCGAGTGCCGGTTCGGCCTGACCGCAATGGAAACCATGGGCGGGGATGAATTGACTACCCCCACCCAGGCCAGGGTAATAATGTTTTTTTCGCCGGTATCACGGCCGCAAGAAATAAGGGCGGCAGGGACGGGTCCAAGAAGCAGCTGTGCCGATATTTTTTGTTTTGACATTTTTAAACCCTCCTGTTTAAAAGCTATACTCCCGGATATTCTAAGCCCTCAACCTGGTGCCTTCATTATAACATTTTATCTTACAACCTGCTCTTTTACTAATTCGCCTGAAACAAACCGGGGCGGCCGTTTCGCCTGCCTGCCTTGGCATGGTATTAATGCTTCCAATTTCCAATAAAGAATAATATGGTTCGCTCTTGGCTGCACATCAATACTATCCATAGTTTAGCATTAATAGCACCGGCACACGAAGTTGCTTGGCATAATCAAACTATTTGTTTACTATATACTAAAATAGTGCTATAATTTGGTTAGTTACTCTAATAATAACGCCTGTTATTGGAACTTCTAGCCTGTACTGCCATGGCTCTTCCATGACAGCCTTTTCTCTAATAGGGAAAACTGGTTGCAGGACAACAAATCGCTTGCCACAGGTGAAAGATGACCGGTTCCAGGGAAAGGGGTGATCTACTTGAAAACTACATTTCAGGACTATTATAAAATTTTAGGCGTGGATCGGAATGCCACCGCTAAAGAGATAAAAAGCGCTTATCGCAGGCTGGCCCGCAAGTGGCACCCGGACCTGCAGCCCGCCGACAAGAAAAAAGAGGCGGAAGAGATGTTTAAGCGCATTAATGAAGCGCACGAGGTCTTAAGCGATCCGGAAAAAAGGGCCAAGTACGACCGGCTTGGAAGCCGCTGGCAGGACGGCGATGAATTTACTTACCAGTACCAGGAGCCCGGCGCCGGCCAAACCCATTACTATTACAGCGGCGATTTCGACTTCGGTGCCGGCGGTTTCAGCGACTTCTTCGAACAGCTTTTCGGCCGGGGCGGTTTTAGACAATCCAGGACCGCCCGGAGGCCTGTGCGCGGCCAGGATATTGAAAGTGAAATAGAGCTGACCATAGAAGAAGCCTACCGGGGCGGGATCAGATCTATGCGTGTTTCAGGCGAAGCCATTTGTGCCGGCTGCGCGGGCAGCGGCGTCACCGGCGGAGGTTTCTGCAGCCGCTGCGGGGGAACGGGAACAGTCCCCCGGGAAAAAACCCTGGAGGTTAAAATACCGGCCGGAGTACAGGAAGGCAGCCGGATCCGCTTGAAAGGGCAGGGAGGCGAAGGCTTGAACGGCGGCAGCCCTGGCGATTTATACTTAAAAGTCCGCATTCTGCCCCATCCCCTCTTTCGTTTAAACGGCGCTACGGTGGAAAGCGATCTCTTTTTAAGGCCGGAACAGGCTGTCCTGGGCGATAAGGTTACTGTCAACACCCTGGACGGCCCGGTCACGGTAACAGTTCCGCCGGGCAGCCGTGCGGGGACCAAGTTACGGCTGCGGGAGAAAGGGTTCCCCCTGAAGGGCGGCGGCCGGGGACATCACCTGGTGCGCATACAGATCGATATCCCCGCCCATATCAGTGAAGCTGAAAAAGAGCTTTATCATAAGTTAAGCGAGCTGGGCAAAGGGAGGTCGCGGGCATGAAGCTGATTATCATTCACAGTCATAGCGGGAAGGAAGAAAAATTTCCCCTGGATCAAACAGGGCTGCACCCTTCCCTGGCCAGGCGGCTGGAGGAGCTGGGCGTTATCGAAATTGAAGGCGGCTGCATCACCCCGGCGCACCTGCGCCGCGCTTACCGGGTGCTGCGGCTGTGGAACACGCTAAAAGTTAATCTAACCGGAGCCGCCATTGTGGTGGAGCTGCTGGAGCAGATGGAAGAGATGCAGGAAGAGATAAATCGTTTACGCAGAGAGGTGAACCGTTATGGATTTTAATAAAATGACGCAAAAAACAAGGGAAGCGCTGGCCGCGGCGCAGCAGATCGCTGTTGACCGCCATCACCAGGTCCTGGGACCTAAACACCTGGCGCTGGCGCTGCTGGAACAAAAAGAAGGCATTACGCCCCGGGTGCTGCAGCAAGCCGGAGTGACGCCGGAGCTGTTCAGACGGGATCTGGAAGCCCTGCTGGACAAAATTCCACAGGTATACGGTTATGAGGGGACCCTGCAGATGAATACAGCCCTGGCCAGGGTTCTTAGCCGGGCGGAGCAGGAAGCAAAGACCTTAAAAGACGATTACATCAGCGTGGAACACCTGCTGCTGGCCCTGGTAGAAGAGGGTGAAGCGGACCTAGTCGAGCTGTTCCGCAGGTGGGGGCTGGAGCGAGGCAAACTGCTGCAGGCGCTGCGCGCGGTGAGGGGCTCACAGCGCATTACCAGCGATAATCCGGAGAGCACCTATGAAGCGCTGCTGCGCTACGGCCGGGACCTGACCGCCCTGGCCCGCGAAGGGAAGCTCGACCCGGTCATCGGGCGCGACGAGGAAATCCGGCGCATTATTGAAATTTTGTCGCGCCGCACCAAGAACAACCCGGTGCTGATCGGCGAGCCGGGCGTGGGCAAAACGGCTATCGTGGAGGGGCTGGCCCGGCGCATCGTGGCCGGAGATGTCCCCGAGGGCTTGAAAGAGAAACAGGTTATCGCCCTGGACATGGGTTCGCTGGTGGCGGGGGCCAGGTACCGGGGGGAATTTGAAGAGCGGCTCAAGGCGGTTTTAAAAGAGGTGCAGGAGTCGGCCGGCCGGGTAATCCTTTTTATCGACGAGCTGCATACAGTGGTCGGCGCCGGGGCGGCCGAGGGTGCCATGGATGCCAGCAACCTGCTGAAGCCGATGCTGGCCCGCGGCGAACTGCGCGCCGTGGGCGCCACCACCATCGACGAGTACCGCAAGCATATCGAAAAGGACGCCGCCCTGGAGCGCCGCTTCCAGCCGGTCATGGTCAAACCCCCCTCCGTGGAGGACACCATCTCCATCCTGCGCGGACTCAAAGAGCGCTACGAGGTGCACCACGGCGTGCGCATCCAGGATGCGGCGCTAATTGCGGCGGCAGTGCTGTCGGACCGCTACATTACCGACCGCTTCCTGCCTGACAAGGCCATCGACCTGGTGGACGAAGCATCGGCGCGCCTGCGCACGCAAATCGACAGCATGCCCGCGGCCCTGGATGAGATCACGCGGCGGGTGATGCAACTGGAGATCGAAGAAGCGGCGCTGAAAAAAGAAAAGGATCCGGCCTCCAGGGAGCGCCTGGAGAAGCTGCAAAAAGAGCTGGCCGACCTGCGCAGCGAGCAGGAAGTGATGAAAGCCCAATGGCAGGCCGAAAAAGAGTCCATCGGGCGGCTGCGCGAATTGAAGCGCGAGATTGAAGAAATACGCACCCAGATTGAAAAAGCAGAGCGGGAATATGACCTGAACCGCGTCGCCGAGCTAAAATACGGCAGATTAAACGAGGCGGAGCAGCGCTTAAAGAAAGAAGAAGAGCTGCTGGCCGGGAAGCAAAAAAAAGAGATGCTTTTAAACGAAGAGGTCACCGAGGAGGATATTGCCAGCGTGGTCAGCCGCTGGACGGGAATCCCGGTAAGCAGGCTCATGGAGGGTGAAAGGGAAAAGCTAATCAGGCTGGAAGAGATCCTGCACCGCCGCGTCGTGGGGCAGGAGGCGGCGGTAACCGCCGTGGCCAACGCGGTGCTGCGGGCGCGCAGCGGCATTAAAGACCCCAACCGCCCCGTGGGCAGCTTTATCTTCCTGGGGCCCACGGGAGTGGGCAAAACCGAACTGGGGCGCGCCCTGGCGGAAACTCTGTTTGACGACGAACGCAATATGATCCGCCTGGATATGTCCGAATACATGGAAAAGCATAGCGTAGCGAGGCTAATCGGGGCACCCCCGGGGTATGTGGGCTACGACGAAGGCGGGCAGCTCACCGAGGCCATCCGGCGCAAGCCTTACAGCGTGGTCTTATTTGATGAAATCGAGAAAGCCCATCCCGATGTCTTCAACGCCCTGCTGCAAATCCTGGAAGACGGTAGGCTTACCGACGGTAAGGGCCGGCTGGTTGACTTTAAAAACGCCATCGTGATCATGACTTCAAATATCGGCAGCCAGGAGATCCTGCAATTCCAGGAGAGGGGCGGCGATTTTGAGGCCATGCAGGAGAGGGTAATGGCGCTGTTGCGGCAGCATTTCCGCCCGGAATTTTTAAACCGGATCGACGAGATTATTGTCTTCCGCGCCCTGGAGCAGGACCAGTTGCAAAAAATAACCGATCTATTGCTGGAGCGCCTGGCGGAAAGGCTTAAGAAAAACGCCGGCATTACCCTTACCTGGGATGAAGCCGCGGCTGCCTACCTGGCGCGAAAGGGCTACGATCCCTCCTTCGGAGCCCGCCCGCTGAAGCGCCTGATCCAGCAGGAAGTGGAAACGCCGCTTTCTTACCGAATCGTCAAGGGCGAAATCAAAGACAGTGATACCGTGACCCTGACCAAAAAAGATGCGGCCCTGGACTTCCAGGTGAATAACTAAAAGTGTCAGACACATTAAGTTATTTACGGGGCTGTCCTATAAATGAATGAGGACAGCCCCTTCCTTTAAAATACTTCTATTGCTTGAAATAAGGCAGAATTTAGAATTTTATTCACCCCGTGTCTGCCGCCGCCTGCCTTTACCCGCCCTGGTTCAGGTTACCCCGGCCCGCAGTTCTGTTCACCATTTTTTTGGATCAGGCCCCAATTCTAAAAAGAAAGAGTAATTCGCATAAGCGAATTACTCTTTGAACAGCTATTTTAACCACTATTGTTTTTATTTCTGAAACGTTTTTGATTTCTTGGCCAGGTACTCCAGCAGGTAGGGGTTAAGCACTTTGATGTAAGTACCCTTCATCCCCAGGGAGCGGGATTCGATGACCCCGGCGCTTTCGAACTTGCGCAGGGCATTGACAATCACCGAGCGTGTAATCCCCAACTGGTCGGCAATTTTGCTGGCTACCAGCAGTCCTTCGTCACCGCCCAGCTCTTCGAAGATATGCTCCACCGCCTCCAGCTCCGAGTAGGAGAGGGTAGCGATAGCCAGTTGAACCACGGCCTTGTTCCTGGCTTCTTCTTCGATTTTTTCCGCCTTGGAGCGCAAGATCTCCATGCCTACCACTGTGGCTCCCGTTTCGGCCAGGATCAGGTCTTCGGCGTCGAACAGCTCGTTGAAGCGGGCCAAAAGAAGGGTTCCCAGGCGTTTGCCTCCCCCGATGATGGGGATAATGGTGAGAATTTTGTTGGTGAAGAGGCAGTTTGCCGTTTCGACGAAAACACAGTCATTAGATTTTTGACGCACGTTTACACGAGATTCCTCGCTTTTCAGCAGGAATTCATTGTAATCGTCGGGAAACCTGGCGTCTTTCAATACATGGCCCACCAACAGCTCACATTCAAACTCGTCGACGATGGCGTATCCCAGGATTTCGCCCTGACGGTCAACAATGTAGCAGTTGGCGTGAATAACGCCTTTAAGGACTTCAGCCACTTCTTGAAAATCTACATGCTGTCCGGCCGTTTTTTGTAGAATTTTGTTGATGCGACGGGTCTTCTCAAGCAAAGGAGAAGAAATCACATCGGTCACCTACCTTTCTCTGCTCTTTTTTCATAAAATGTATTTACTCAAATCTTTATTTTTAACAATTTTTTGTAATTTATTCCGGACATATTCCCGGTCTATGATCAGGGTTTTCACTTCAGGATCGGGAAGTTCAAAAGAGATATCTTCCAGGACTTTTTCCAGGATAGTGTGCAGGCGCCGTGCGCCGATATTTTCCATCTCCTGGTTCAGCAAGCAGGCTGTCCCGGCAATCTCTTCAATAGCCTCCCGGGTAAATTCAAGCTTCACCCCTTCGGTTTCCAGCAGGGCTATGTACTGCTTGATCAGAGCGTTGTTCGGTTCGACCAGGATCCGTTGAAAATCTTCCTCGGTGAGGCTGTGCAACTCCACCCTGATCGGAAAACGGCCCTGCAGTTCCGGAATAAGGTCGGAGGGTTTAGTCATATGAAACGCTCCGGCAGCAATGAATAAAATGTAATCCGTCTTGACCGGGCCGTACTTGGTCACTACAGTAGATCCTTCTACAATGGGTAGGATATCTCTTTGCACGCCTTCGCGGGAAACGTCAGGTCCGGCGCCTCGATAGTCTTTGCCCGCAATTTTATCGATTTCATCGAGGAAGATTATACCAAGTTGTTCGGCCCGCTGCACAGCTTCGCTGATTACTGCATCCATATCGATCAGTTTCTGGGCTTCTTCCTGTTTCAGAATTTTCCTGGCTTCGGCAACGGTTACTTTTCTTTTCTTTTTGCGCGGGGGTATGATATTGCCCAGAATGTCCTGGATGTTAACCCCCATCTCTTCTATACCCTGCCCGGAAAAAAACTCAACCATGGGCGGGCGGCGGTCTTCCACTTCAATTTCTACCTGCCGCCCTTCCAGTTCCCCGTTTTCCAGCCGCCGCCGTATCAACTGCTGCTCTTCCCGGGCCTGGCGTAACCGCTCCTGGAAACCGGCGTCTTCCGCGGCCTGATCTTCCAGTTGGGCCGGCGCGGCCTGGAACAGAAAGCCCAGGGGGTTGGTGGAGCGGCGTCTTTTCCGGGGCAGGGGCGCCAGCAGTTCCACCAGCCTTTCGTTGGCGGCGCGGATCGCTTTGTTTTCAACCTCCAGCATCCGCTCGGCCTGCACGATGCGGATGGCTGTCTCCACCAGATCCCGGATCATCGCCTCTACGTCCCGGCCGACGTACCCTACTTCGGTAAATTTGGTAGCCTCTACTTTGACGAAAGGCGCATTCACCAGCCGGGCCAGGCGCCGGGCAATTTCTGTTTTGCCGACCCCGGTAGGCCCGATCATGATAATATTCTTGGGCACTATTTCATCCTGCATTTCCGGCGGTAGTTTTTTGCGCCGGTAACGGTTGCGCAAAGCTACCGCCACACAGCGTTTTGCTTCTTCCTGCCCCACTATGTAACGGTCCAGTTCCGCCACGATTTCGCGGGGAGTCAACTCTTCGCTACTCATCATAAACCAGCCCTTCTACAGCTCCTCAACTGTGATCCGATCATTAGTATAAATACAAATCTCTGCCGCTATACTTAGAGCCTGCCGGGCAATCTCCCCTGGTGACAGGTCGGTGTTGCGGAGCAGAGCCTTGGCCGCAGCCAGGGCATATGGCGCCCCGGATCCGACAGCAGCAATGTTGTCATCCGGTTCAATCACTTCTCCTGTGCCTGAAATCAGCAACAGCGCCTCCCGCCCGGCCGCGAGCAGCATCGCTTCCAGCCGGCGCAGAACCCGGTCTGTCCGCCATTCTTTGGCCAGCTCTACCGCAGCCCGCTGCAAGTTGCCCTGGTAGCTTTCCAGTTTCCCTTCGAATTTTTCACAAAGGGTCAGAGCGTCGGCCACGGAACCGGCATAGCCGGCGATCACTTTTCCATCGTAAAGGCGTCTTACTTTCCGGGCTCCATGCTTGATCACAGTGCTGTTGCCGAAGGTCACCTGGCCGTCTCCGGCAATAGCTACCCGTTCTCCTTTTTTTACCGCAATAATGGTGGTTCCCTGGAACATCTTCCTAACCGCCCTTTTCAATTTCCCGGCGTGGGTGGGCCAGCCGGTATACTGCCTGCAGGTGCTCCCGGGTAATATGGGTATAAACCTGGGTCGTGGAAACGCTGACGTGTCCCAAAAGCTCCTGGACCACCCTTAAGTCAGCCCCCCGCTCCAGCATGTGCGTGGCAAACGAGTGGCGCAGGGAGTGAGGGGTAATCTTTTCCCGGCACGAAACCTGCCGGATATACTTTTGAAACATAAGCCGCACTCCCCGATCGCTTAACGGGCCGCCGCGATGGTTGATGAAAACTTTATCCGTGGTGGCGCCATTCCGGTTTAAGGCTAGCAAGGCCGGCCGGACCCGCTGCAGATATTCTTCCAGATAAGCGGCGGCCACCCGGCCCAGGGGCACTATGCGCTCTTTGCTCCCCTTGCCGTAAACCTTTACCAGCCGTTCTTCCAGTTGAAGGGAAGCCAGCTCCAGCCCGACCAGCTCACTGACCCGCAACCCGCAGGCATAAATGACTTCCAGGATGGTGCGGTCTCGAAAACCCAGCAGTGTGCCGCAATCCGGAGCCTCCAGCAACGCCGCCACCTCGTGGTAGTATAAAAAAGACGGCAGCGTTTTTTCCTGGCGCGGCCTGGCCACGGCAGCCCAGCTACTGCTTTGCAGCCCGCCTTCCCTTTGTACAAAACGTAAAAATGTGCGAGTTGCCGACAATTTTCGCGCCACGGTGCTGCGGCTATAACCCTGTTCCTTTAACCAGGCCAGGAACCGGCGCATACGGTAGTGATCCGTACCACCCAGGTCTTCGCCATATTGATTTAACAAAGCCAGGAATTGCATGATGTCATTCCGGTAGCTTTGCAGGGTTAATGGTGAAGCGTTTTTCTGAACATCCAGGTATGTCAAAAACCGCTCAAGCCTTTTATGCAAGCCGATTCACCTTGCTACATAGTAGCATAACCGGTATAGTTATGCAAGTGATTGCCGGATTGTTTTTTGAAAAAATTCCAGCGATTTTAGGGCGCGCTAAAAAATGACTTTCTTGTGTACTTCCTTTGGCACTTTTCAAAAAGTGACGGAAAAAGTCGATATTGGTATGCATAGGTTGAAAATTGTCGGCCCGGTATTCTTAACACCCGGCAGTCAGTCCAGATGCGGCCGACTGACCAAACGCCTCCACCTCTTTTGCCTGCTATCCCTTCGCTGCTGTTCCGGCTAAAACCGGCTCTTTAAAGCCGCAATCCTGGTTGGAGCAGCGCTTTGTCTTTTTCTTGCGCCGCACCGCCTCGACCATTAACCCGCCGCAGCGCGGGCATTTCTCCGGCAGCGGTTTATCCCAAACCGAGAAGCGGCATTCGGGAAAACCGCTGCAGCCATAAAACAGCCGCCCCTTTTTGCTGTGCCGCTCCACCAGCATCTTGCCGCAATGGGGGCAGGGCACTCCCGTTTCTTTAACGATATTCTTGGTATACTTGCATTCCGGGTAACCGGGGCAGGCCAGGAAGCGGCCGAAGCGGCCGTGTTTAAAAATAAGATAGCGGCCGCACTGCGGGCAGGTTTCATCGCTGACCTCGGCGGTGAGCTCAATGCGCTTAATTTCCTGTTCCGCCACCGCCAGCCTTTCTTTAAAGGCGCGGTAAAAATCATCCAGAACATGATTGCGTTCGAGCTTTCCGGCGCCGATATCATCGAGCTGAGATTCCATTTTGGCGGTAAAGCCAACGTCGATTATCTCCGGAAAATATTGTTTCAGTAGCTCCACCACCACGTACCCCAGTTCTGCCGGCACAAAAGCTTTGTTCTCCTTTAAGACGTAGCCGCGGCTTTGAATCGTCTCGATAATGGGAACATAGGTGCTGGGCCTCCCGATACCTTTTTCCTCCAGCGTTCTAATGAGGGAGGCTTCGTTAAAACGAGGAGGCGGCTGGGTAAAATGCTGCTCCGGCAGCAGGTCGACCAGCTTCAGTTTTTGTCCTTCCTCCAGGGCCGGGAGTATCGTATCCGCGTCCTGTTCTTCAGCGTGGTATAGGATAAGGAAGCCCGGGAAGAGGAGGCTCGAGCCGGTGGCTTTTAACGTATAGTCCCCGGCCGTAATGATAATCCGGACCTGATCGAACACCGCCGGGGCCATCTGGCTGGCCATAAAGCGGTCCCAGATCAACTTATATAATCTGAACTGGTCGCGGGTGAGATACTTTTCCATGTCCGCCGGTTTCCGCAGTACCGAGGTGGGGCGGATGGCTTCATGGGCCTCCTGCGCCCCTTTACGGGAGCGGTAGTGGGGCGGGTTGTCGGGCACGAAATCAGCCCCGAAGCTATCCCGGATTAACTCCCGCGCTTCCTTCTGGGACTGCGCGGAAACCCGGGTGGAATCGGTGCGGATATAGGTGACCAGGCCCACGGTTTCGCCTTTGCCGATATTAATACCTTCGTATAGCTGCTGGGCCAGGGACATGGTTTTGCGGCTGGTGAAACCCAGCTTGGAAGATGCTTCCTGCTGCAGGCTGCTGGTGGTAAACGGCGGGTAGGGGTGCCGCTGGCGGCGGGTTCTGGTAACTTTATCCACCACGAAATCAGCGCCGCGCAAGGCCGCCACTACTTCATCAACCTGCTCCCGGCGACCCAGTTCAATTTTTTTCTGTTGATAACGTTCCAGGAGCGCTTTAAAAGGGGTTTCGCCCCGGCCGCTTTCCAGGAGCGCCTCCACGGTCCAGTATTCCTGCGGTATAAAGCTATTTATTTCATCCTCCCGCTCGCAAATCAGGCGTACCGCTACAGACTGCACCCGCCCGGCGCTAAGGCCGCTGCGAATGTTGCGCCAGAGCAGGGGGCTGATCAAGTAGCCGACGAGG
>ERZ795060.4647-NODE-4647-length-11435-cov-4.546134_pt1 | contig 11435 bp, 10 predicted proteins | sample MGYA00375144_ERZ795060 | MGnify/ENA primary metagenome ERZ795060 (study PRJEB30189, sample SAMN05720157) | activated sludge metagenome | isolation source: anaerobic digester from wastewater treatment plant | place: Japan | collected 2015-05-15 ... | reverse complement strand
CAGCGGGTCGCGGACAAAGGTGAACGTGAAGGCCGACGAGAGGATGCGCTCGCGGTCTTCGTGGCTGTACCGGAGGAGCGAGTGCCGCTGCAGGCAATAGGCGTGGATGCGCGGCACCTGTTCGCCCGCGGGGTCCGCCGCGGACAAAAACCAGCGTTTGATCTCGGTGCAGGCGCTCTTGGGGATCGCGCACACGACGAACCGCTCGCCCGGGTCGACGAAGTAGTGCGCCAGCGGGTGGAGTTCGTTCCCGCCGATCGGGGTCCCGAGGGCGACAGACGCCGCCGACGGGGTATCAGATGGCGGGACTGTCCGGGTCACGCGTTGCCCAGCATCCCCCGCACCGCCCGAACGATTTTGCCCTTGTGCGGCAGGTACTCGAGTTCAAGATTCTTGGCGTACGGCGTCGGCACGTCGTCGGTGTTCACGCGCAGCGGCTGGTGGTCCAGGTAGTCGAACGCGCGCTCGCAGACCTGCGTGATCACTTCGCTCGCGACGCTCGCGAACGGCCAGCACTGGTCTACGACCACGATGCGACCCGTCCGCTTGAGGCTCTCGATGATCGAGTCGATGTCGAGCGGCCGGACGGTCCGCATGTCGAGCACGTCGCAGACGATGCCCTCCTTCTGCAGTTCGTCCGCGGCTTCGATGCAGAAGTTCACCGGACGCCCGAACGACACGAGCGTGCAGTCGCTGTTGCGCTCGCCGGACCACGTGCCGCGCCGGAGGGCGGCCACGCCGAAGGGGATCGCGAAATCGCCCTCGGGGACCATGCCCTTGTCGCTGAGCATGCGTTCGGACTCGAGGTTGAAGACCGGGTCTTCGTCGCGAATGGCCGTCGTCAGGAGGCCCTTGGCGTCGGAAGCGCAGGAGGGGATGGCGATCTTCACACCGGGGATGTTCGAGTAGAGGGCCTCGACGGTCCAGGAGTGGGTAGAGCCCAACTGACCGCCCGCGCCGTTGTTGCCGCGGAAAACGACCGGGCAGCCCCACTGGCCGCCGGACATGTAGAGCATCTTCGCGGCGTTGTTGAGGAGCTGGTCGGCGGCGACGAGCGAGAAGGACCAGGACATGAACTCGATGATCGGGCGCAGGCCGTACATCGCCGCGCCCACCGCGAGACCCGCGAAACCGTTCTCGCTGATGGGGGCGTCGATGATGCGCTGCGGGCCGAACTCGTCGAGCATGCCCTGGCTGACCTTGTAGGCGCCGTTGTACTGGGCGACCTCCTCGCCCATGAGGAAGATCCGCTTGTCCTTGCGCATCTCGAGGGTCATCGCGTCGCGCAGGGCTTCGCGGAACTGCATCTCCTTGGCGGGCGCGCCGGCGGGGAGCAGGTGGGCGGTGGTGGGGTCGAGGAGTTGCTGGTCGAACGTCATGCTTCGTGCTCGGGATCGGTGGGATAAACGCGGTGTGCGGCTGGGGCGTTCTCGCGGCCCCGGGCGGTTCGATCTCGGTCGGATGAGCGACCGTGTCAGGTGCTCTTGGGCTCCGGCCTCCGTCGCCAGAAAATCGCTTCGCGCCGGCGACGGTCCACCAGCGCTTCGTCCGGGTCGAACAGGTCCATCCACCACTCGACGGGACGGACGGTCAGGTGGGCGTTCTCGCCGCGGTGATCCAGCGTGCTCGCGGCCCGCAGGGCGACGCTGATTACCGACCAGCCGCCGGGACGCAGGACGCGCTCGAACTCGTCCTTCATCCGCGGCAGGTCGGCCTCTTCGATGTGCTCGACGACGTCGAAGCAGATCGCCAGGCCGAAGGCGGAGTCGTCAAAGGGAAGGCGTCCCCCCTGGATGACCCGGAGCCGGTCGGGACCGACGCCGTGCGGCGCCAGCCGCGCCGTCGCGCGTTCGATGGCGACTCGCGACACATCACAACCGTGCACGCGGCAGCCGGGCATTTCCTGGGCGAGATATTCGAGCGCGAAGCCGACGCCGCAACCGACATCCAGCACCGGCCCGCCGCACATTCGAAGACGTTCGAGATACCGCACGACCGCGCGGAAGCCCGGCGAGTTCTCGGCGCGGTTGTAGGCCTCGTGCGTGGAGATGATCCGGTCGTAGATTTCGGCGTAGTCGGTGGCCATAGTCTCAACCGATCTCCACGAGCGACTCGCCGGAACGGATCAGATCGAGCGCCTTGGTGAGGTGTCGACCAAGTAGTTCACGCAGGTGGGCGTTCGAGGTGTTCCCGCAGGTAAGCAGAATCACAGCCGGCGGCTTGCCGCGTCGGCGGAGTATCGATACAAAGTCACTGTCCTTGGTTATCAGCACATCGGTTCCTTGCCGTGCCCTCTCGAACAGGCTGTGATCGCTTTCTCGCTCCAAACCGAGGGCCACAATCGACTCGCACTCGGCCGAGGACACTCGCTTGATCCACGGCACCAAGTCAGCGGAGATGTGCGCGTCGAGCCAGACCTTCATGCCGCAGGCACCTCAAGCAACGAGCCGCGGGTGGTTGAGGTGCAACGACGCGTACACGAGTGCCGCCCTCACGTCGTCCGATTCGAGCATCGCGAGTTCTTTCACAACCTGATCGCTCGACAGGCCGGCGGCGAGAAGATCGAGAATGTCGGTCACCCGCACGCGCAGTCCGCGGATGCAGGGCCGTCCGCCGCATTGATCGGGGTTCACGGTGATGCGTTTGAGTAGCTCAGTTTCGGCAGTGCTGGACATGAGAAATCCGTGGTTGATCGCGTGTCAGAGCAGCGGGTTCTTCGCCCCGTGGACGTAGGGCCGCGTCGGCGAGAGGTTCTTGTCGATGTTCACGTACACGTCGCTGTAGAGCTCCTCGAGCCCAGGCGCCGGCGAGTCCTCGGCAAACTGCAGCGCCCTGGCCACCTCGTCCTTCACGGAGCGCTGCATGTCGGCGAACGCCTGCTCGGTCAGGCTCTTGCGTTCGTTGAGCAAGTAGGCCGCGAGGTGGTCGATCGAGTCTTTCTCCTTGACCTTCTCGACTTCCTCCTTCGTGCGGTACTTCTGCGGATCGCTCATCGAGTGGCCCTGATAGCGGTAGGTCTGCAGGTCGACAAAGCCGGGGCGCTGGCGCTCGCGGCACTCGTCGGCGAACGGCTTGAACTTGTCGTAGAGGCGCATGATGTCCATCGCCTCGTCCCGTGTGATGCGCAGGCCGTCGATGCCGTAGCCCGCGGGCTTGCTGAGCAGGTTGTGGGCCATCGTCGTGCCGCGTTCGATGGACGTGCCCATCGAGTACCCGTTGTTCTCGACGATGTAGATGACCGGGAGGTTGTAGAGCCCCGCGAGGTTCATGGCCTCATGGAAGGCCCCCTGGTTCAGCGCCCCGTCGCCCAGGTAGCACAGGCAGACTTTCTTCTTGTCCGAGGTCTTCATCACCTCGCGCTCGTACTTGGCGGCAAACGCCAGCCCCGCGCCCAGCGGCGTCTGGGCCCCCACGATCCCGTGCCCGCCGAAGAGCCAGTTGGGCTTGTCGAACATGTGCATCGACCCGCCCTTGCCCTTGGCGCAGCCGGTCGCCTTCCCGAACATCTCGGCCATGCAGGCCCCGGCGTCCATGCCGCGTGCGAGCGCGTGCCCGTGGTCGCGGTACGCGGTGATCACCGGATCATCGTGGTTCACGGCTTGAATGGTCCCGACGGCGCACGCCTCCTGGCCGATGTACAAGTGGCAGAACCCGCCGATCTTGGCCTGCTGATACGCCTGGGCACAGCGCACCTCGAACTCGCGGATGAGCAGCATGTCGCGCAGCCAGCGGTGCAGCGTCTCGGGCGGCAGGCTCTCTGAAGGGCGGCCGCTCGACCGGAGTTGTCCCGGGGCTGCGGGCGTTGTCGCGGGGCTCATGTCTGCGTGTTCCTGTTTCGGGGACGACCAATCCGAACGCTCGGACCGGACTGTGACCGGCCTTCTTCCGGGCTCCACCGCCGCGCAACCGCTGTCGTCCGCTTACATGCGGAAATAGGCCGGAAAAGCCTGGCGGCAGAAGGCGGATGGCCGGGACGACGAACGCCCGCCTGAACTGCCCGCTTGCGGCCGAAGCCGCCTGCGAGCCGGGAAACGGCCGTCGACGCCCATGTTAGGCGGGCTGGCCCGAAAGCACCTACAGAATACCAACCATAATACGAACAGGCACGCCGGATGGGCGTGCCTGCCGTGTTCGATCTTGGCTGTTGGTGTCCGTCGGCACCCCTCGTGCGATAGCGAAAAGCAAGGCCCGCTCAAGGATCAAAGCCATCAAGTCACTGTGTCCGCAGGGCCTGGTCGCTGTGTTCAGGCGTGCCCGACGCGATCACGCGGGCCTGGAGCAGCACCAGCGCCCACTGCAACTGCGGGTCGACGCCCGAGGTGATCAGTTGCGAGGGTTCCGGGTGGTCCTTGGTCTCGACCTTGTCGCCCTCGATGTTCTCCGGCAGCAGGTCCGCCTCCTGGCGCATCTTCAGGGCGTCGATCGTCTGCTGCGGCAGCATGTCGACGCTCAAGTGCGGCTCCACGCCCCACACGCTCGCGCCCGGCTTGCGGTGCAGGATGTGCCCGTCGGGCAGCATGTAGTACTGGGTCGTCAGACGCATCTTGGCCTTGCCGTCGCGGCGCAGCGGCCAGACGTTCTGAACGCTGCCCTTGCCGAAACTCCGCTGACCGACGACCACCGCGTCGATCTGGCCCTTGTCCGCGTAGTGGCGGATCGCGCCCGACACGATCTCGCTCGCCGAGGCGCTCCCCTCATTGATGAGCACCGCCACCGGGATGCCTTTGAGCAGCGCCCGGCCCTCTGTCGCGGCCTCGGACTTGCCGGGACCGCCGTTGACCGGGGGCGTTGTCGACACAATCGTCCCCGAGTCGATGAAGACGTTGGAGACGCCCACCGCCTCGGTCAGCAGTCCGCCCGGGTTGAAGCGCAGGTCCATGATCAAGCCCTTGAGCCCGCTCGTGCGCATCATCTCATCGACCGCCGTCCGGAGCTCCTTCGTGGTCTTCTCCGAGAAGCCGGAGATGCGCACGTACCCGATCTGGTGCTCCGGATCGATGAAGTAGTCCCAGTCGTCCTCGTGCACGCCCGACCGCCGCCAGCCCTTGACCGACGGCTGATCGATCACCGCGCGGGTGAGATCGAAGGAGACCTCGTTCCCGTCTCGCTCCATCACGATGTTGACGTTTGTTCCCTCCGGCCCGGTGATGAGGTCGATCGCCTGGTTGGTGCTGATACCGACGGCCGACTGGCCGTTGATCTTCTTGATGAAGTCGCCGGCCTTGACCCCCGCGCGCTGCGCCGGCGTGCCTTCCAGCGGCGAGACGACCTTGATCATCTGCGACTCGTCGTCGAGCTGGATCTGGATGCCCACGCCGCGGAACGAGCCCGTGGTCATGCGGTCGAACCGCGCGACCTCGTCGGGCCAGATGATCGCCGAGAAGTCGTCGAGCCTGCTCATCGCGCCGTTGCCGAACTCGTGCAGGATCGCCTCGGGCGGCAGGTCGACCGTCTTGTCGTTGGTGACGAGCGTGTCCTCGAGCAGGTCGCGCATGTTCGCGATCGTCACCGTCGCGCCCGGCGTGTTCAGGCGGGCCTTCTGCGACTTGAGGAATGTCACCATCTGGTTGCGGCGCTCGGCGTCGCCAAGCGAGGGGAACGCCGCCTTCAGGTCCGACGTCGTCATCATGACCTCGAGCGCGTCAAGGCCCGCCGTCAATAGGTCCTTGAGGCCCGTCGTCCGTGAGTCGATGTGCTGCTGCGACGCGTTCCAGATCGCGCCCATCACGGTGTTCGCGTCCACGTCCTTGAGCCGATCGTGATAGCTCTCGCCCAAGCCGTTGTACGGCGGGAGCGGGCTCTTGCCCTCCTCCAGGCGCTGGTCGTTCCGCAGTTTCCAGAACGACTCGGGAACGTACATCCGCATCATCGCCAGGCGCAGGCTCAGTCGTTCCACGTCGGGCTTGAACCTTCCCGATTCCTCCAGCAGCAGGTGCAGGCGGTAGAACAGTTCGTTGGCCAGGAACCAGTCTTCCTTCGCTTCCGCCTCGTGGGCCGCCCTCTCGGCACGATCGATGAGCTCCACGATCCGCGGCTCGTGGATGAACCCGGCCTTGTCCTTCACCAGCAGGAACATCTCGACCGCTTCCTTCAGCGCTTCGGAGGCCGCCTTGGGAGAGGCCTTGTTCTGCAGCTTGTCGTTGAGTTTCTTATCGACCTCGGCGATCTTCGCGGCCCGGTCGGCCTCGCGCTTGGCGATCGACTGATCCAGACTCGCGACAGCGGCCTTCAACTCCGCCGCGTCCGGAGTCGCCGGGAGCGCGTCGGCCTTCTTCTGAAGGTCTTCCTCTTTCTCGCTCCGCGCGGCGCGCCAGAGTTCGTCGGCGTAGGTCTTGAGATCCGGCGCCGGCGCTGCCGCCGTCCTCACCGACTGGCCGCCGGTCGCCGCGGCCTGGGCCAGAAGCCCGGCCGGGGTCAGGAGCAGCACCAACGCGGCGAGAGAACCCGCCGCACGCGTCCACCACCGGGGCGTCACGCTCGATGTGCGTCCGGTCAACATCACCCGACGGGACAGATCCTGGCTCATTGCAACTCCTTGCGGTGGGCCGGAGCGGCCCTCCAGATGGCTTGTGTCGCAGCGCGGTTCGGGGCCCGGTCCCCCTTGCACCAAACGTACGCCCGGGGCGTTGGGTCCGTTCAATCACGCGCCTTGAACCGGCATTGATCGGCCCGCGCTCCGGTCGGCGCAAACCTTTACCTCCCCGGGTCCGGCACCGGGTGCGCACAGCCGGTCAAGGCCTCACAGCCCGCGCAGTTTGACGTCGCGTACGGAGGCCCCTCGGCGTGTGTTCCGGACGACTCCGCGTGTTACCGGCTTCTGCCTCGCCGCGTTGCATCGGAGTTCGGCGTGCGTTCGAACTCGATCCATCCCAGCGCTGCCGGAGGCGGGAGGGGTCGAGTACAGTCGTTGTGCGCCGGGCCCGGGGGCCGTCCTTCCGGTCCGAGTTGCCCTCAGGAGTTCGTCCTCATGACGCCCCCAACCTCTGTCGCCCCCGCCGGCGCCCCGGCGCACGCCCCCAAGCCCGGGGCTTCCGCCGTGCTCCCAGAACGACTCCCCGGCGCCAGGCCTGTCCGAGCGCCGCGCGGCCTGCAACTCTCCTGCAAGACCTGGCAGGCCGAAGCGGCCATGCGCATGCTCATGAACAACCTCGACCCCGCGGTCGCCGAGCGGCCCGATGCGCTGGTGGTCTATGGCGGACGCGGCCAGGCCGCCCGCTCATGGAGAGCCTTCGACGCCATCATCGCCGCGCTCAAGGCTCTCGAGCCCGATCAGACGCTGCTTGTCCAGTCCGGCAAGCCCGTCGGCGTTGTGCGCACACACGAGGATGCGCCGCGGGTCCTGATCGCCAACTCCAACCTCGTGCCGCACTGGGCCACGCAGGAGCACTTCGACGATCTGGCCCGCAAAGGGCTGATCATGTACGGCCAGATGACGGCCGGATCGTGGATCTACATCGGCACCCAGGGCATCCTGCAGGGCACGTTCGAGACCTTCGCCGAGTGCGGGCGGAGTCACTTCGGCCCGCCCAAGGGCGATGGGACGCTCAAGGGCAGACTCTGTGTCACGGGTGGATGCGGCGGCATGGGCGGCGCCCAGCCGCTGGCGATCACCATGGCCGGCGGCGCGGCGTTGATCGCCGATGTTGATCCGTCGCGCCTCGATCGGCGCTGCGCCGACAAGTACCTCGACGAAGTCGTGCCGGTCAAGGGCGAGGGGCACGCGGCTCGTTTGGCGGCGATCGACGCTGCGATCGACCAGGCCGTGAAGCACGCCCGCGCGGGGACCGCCCGGTCGGTGGGCGTCTGCTGCAACGCGATCGAACTGCTCGAGCGTCTGCTGGAGCGCCGTGTGCACGTCGACGTGCTCACCGACCAGACCAGCGCTCACGATCCGCTCGTCGGCTACTGCCCCATCGAATACACCTACGCCCAGTCGCTCAAGGCCAAGGAGCAGGACCCCGAGGCGTACATCGCCCGGAGCATGGCGAGCATGGCGCGGCACGTCCGCGCGATGCTCGAACTCCAGAAGCGCGGCGCGGTTACGTTCGACTACGGCAACAACATCCGCCAGCGCGCCAAGGACGCGGGCGTCGCGAACGCCTTCGACTTCCCCGGCTTCGTACCCGCGTTCATCCGCCCGCAGTTTTGTCTGGGACGCGGGCCGTTCCGCTGGGCGGCGCTCTCGGGCGAGGCCCGCGACATCTTCGTGACCGACCACGAGATCCTCAAACTCTTCCCGAAAGAGAGCGGTGACCCGTACGCCGAGCGCCTGCACCGCTGGGTGCTGTCGTGCCACGCCAACCCCGAGGCGCTGATCAAGGGAGACTTTGCCAACTGCAAGCCGCGGTTCGAGTTCCAGGGCCTGCCGGCGCGCATCTGCTGGCTGGGTCTGGGTCAACGCGACAAGGCGGGCCTGCTCTTCAACCGGCTGGTGGCCGAGGGCAAGGTCGCCGCGCCGATTGTCATCGGGCGCGACCACCTCGACTGTGGCAGCGTCGCGAGCCCGAACCGCGAGACCGAGGCGATGAAGGACGGCACCGACGCCGTGAGCGACTGGGCGATCCTCAACGCGATGGTCAATATCGCCGGCGGCGCCTCGTGGGTGAGTTTCCACCACGGCGGCGGCGTCGGGATCGGCTACTCCCAACACGCGGGCCAGGTGATCGTCGCCGACGGCACGCCCCAGGCCGCAAAGCGGCTGGAGCGCGTGCTGACGAACGACCCGCTGATGGGGGTGCTGCGGCACGCGGATGCGGGGTATGACGAGGCTGAAGAGTGTGCACGGCGACTGCACGTCCACATCCCGCGGTGAAGATCGCGAAGCGGCAGTCAAACCGACGTGAGAATGTGCTCAGACTCGGCGCGACGTTCGGACGGCCGCGCAGTGTTGTGCCAATCCACGACCCGCATCGTGCCGTCGTCGTGTTCGACGGCCGCGGTCAGACTCTCGACCCAGTCCCCGCAGTTGATGTAGACCAAGCTGCAGGGTGGGGGGGTGGTGCGGTATTCGGCCTTGTGGATATGCCCGCAGATGACGCCGTCGAGGCCGCGTGACCTGGCCTCGTCGATCAGCACATCCTCAAACCGCGCGATGTGCTGGCACGCCTTCTTGACCTTCATCTTGATCGCCTGCGAGAGCGACCACGGGGCGCACCCGAAGTTCGCGCGGAGCCGGTTGGCCCAGCGGTTGGCCACGACCAGCCCGTCGTACGCCGTGCCGCCGATCATCGAGACCAGGCGCGCGTGCCGGATGACCAGGTCGGCCTGGTCGCCGTGCGTGACAAGGTACCGACGCGAGTCGGCGGCCTGGTGGATCGCTTCGTGGACCACCTCGACGCCTCCGAAGTTCAGTTCGGTGTAGTGCCGGGCGTGCTCGTCGTGGTTGCCGGGGATGAAAACGACGCGCGTGCCGTGTTTGGACATCTTGAGCACGCGCTTGACGAAGCGGTTGTGCGACTCGGGCCAGTGCCAGCGTGAACGCAGCCGCCACATGTCGATGATATCGCCCACGAGGTAAAGCGTCCGGCACTCGACGCTTTTGAGGAAGTCCGCCGCGTCGTCGGCGCGGCTCGACGAGGCCCCCAGGTGCACGTCGCTCATGAAGATCGATCGGTACGTCAGCCGCTCCGGGCGGCGGCGGGGGGTGTCGTGCAGTGCGTGCAGCGGCGGAGGTGAGTCGATGGGCATGAGGGCGCTCGGATCGACGATTCTCTCCGCGGCGCCGGAGAATCACGCGCCAAGACTGTGCAAAGCCCTGCGGCCCTGGCCCATCCTCCGCTGAAGCCCATCCGAACTTCCGGGAATGCGCACAACGTCCCGTGGTTATCGGTGAACTCAGGGACCGCGCGCGGGCACAGCCCGGGGGGCCGGACGCTCACGCTCCGCCGGGTACCGTCCAAGCCCCGGCGCAGGGAGGGACGCTGTGCCTCCCGGAGGGGTGGAGGGGTGGGGGGGTGGGGGAGTGGGGGGGGGGCGCGGTCCACCCGCCCGCCTGCCGGGGTTCCAGAGGTGAGATAGAGATGCCGATCGATCATCGTCTCGCTGTGCATGCGTGCGCCATCGCGGCCGCTGCCGGGCTCGCCGTGCCGGCCCTTGCCGCGTCCACCTTCACAAACCAGGCGGCCTTTGTCTCAAACCTGAACCCTGGCTACTCGCTCTCGACATTCAACGCGCTCGCGGCGTTCTCGACCCCGGCAACCCCGATGGCGGTCGCGGGCGGTACGTTCAACGTCACCGCGACGACGGCGGCGCAGGCGTTCTTCATCGACACGGCCTCCGGCGACGATTGCCTCTCGACGGCGACCGCGACCGACGGCTTCAGCCGGCCCATCACGCTGAACTTCTCCGGTTCTCCGGTGAACGCGGTGGGCGGCAACTTCTTCGTCGTCTCCGCGTTCGGTCAGTTGGTCGCCGAGCCGGTCAAACGGACCTTCAGCGACGGGTTCGAGACCACGCTCTCATCCCCGATCAACACCACGTTCTTCGGTTACATCATCGATGTCCCGCTCACATGCTGACCGTCAGCCCCCTCGCTACGCACCGGTTCGTGGGCATCGACAATCTGCACGTCGGCGGCTCACCGATCCCGAGCCCGGGCGCCGGTGTGCTGGCGCTGTTCGCGGGGGTGGTCGCCTCCCGCCGTCGCCGGTGATTGGCCCCGTCGATCAGTCCTGCCGTCCCTCGATCGCCGCGATCAGGCAGCCCGCGGCCAGGATGACCAGGTCGTCCAGATCCGGGTCGTCACGTTCGACCGCGACGCTCAGCCGGTAAACGAACGGGCTAAAGTGCTGGCGGAAGCGCGCGATCCGCGTGCCGTCCTTGCGGTCGAGCGTGAACGTCTGCGGCGAGATCAGCGACACGAGGTCGATGTACCGGCGCGCTAACGCCAGGAAACTCCCCTCCTCCCGGAGGTCGGCGATCTCGCGCCCCGCGGCGTCGAAGACCAGCCAATGGTCGCGGATGAACGTTGAAGACAGGCCCTTGCGCCGGAGCGACCCGAGAGACTGACCGGACGCGAGCATCACGTCGTACGAACTCGAGAAATCGATGACGCTCTGCGCCTTGATCACGACCAGTTCGTTCGTGCACGTCTCGTCCGTGTAGATCCGGATGTCCTCGCGGAGTTTGAACGCCTTCTGCTTGCAATAGCCCACGACCTTCATCTGCGGGTCGTAAATGTGAAAGGCGGCGCCGAAAAGTTTCAGAACCTGGCGGCGAATCGTGTACGACTCGCCGGGGCGGATATCGATCGCCATGCGGTTGTGTCCTCGGAGGGTGAGGGGCGGCGGAAAGTCGCGGATTGGCCGCGGTTCCGGCGGGGCGCTGTGGGGAGCAGAGGGGCTTGGGTTCCGACGGGCCTCAGATTACACTGGGGCTCGCAGGAGACGCAACATGACTGTTCATCGCAGGCCGGGCGGGGTCGGGCGTGGCGGCGC
>ERZ795060.4646-NODE-4646-length-11435-cov-4.601845_pt1 | contig 11435 bp, 14 predicted proteins | sample MGYA00375144_ERZ795060 | MGnify/ENA primary metagenome ERZ795060 (study PRJEB30189, sample SAMN05720157) | activated sludge metagenome | isolation source: anaerobic digester from wastewater treatment plant | place: Japan | collected 2015-05-15 ... | reverse complement strand
CGCTGATCCAGCGCCGGCGCTGCACCAGTTCGCTGTGCATGATGGCAATCTGCCCGGCCGGGCCGCCGAAGCTGATGAAGCCCAGCTTCAGCCAGAAGCGCAGCGCCTCGCCGAAGCCCACCGCCGCGGGCGCCGTGTTCATGGCGCTGCGGCCCCGCTCGGCGGCGCCGCATGCCGTGTGTCGAACGCCGCCGCCGCGGTCTGCGGCGCGCCGTCGTCGGCATGCAACGCCCTCAGGCCGGCCGGCACGCTGCGCAGGCCCGCGGCTGCGGCCATCGGCGTGCCGCCGGCGTCCAGGCAGTGCTCGGCGGCCGCCAGGCGCAGCAGGCGGCGGGTCGGCAGGGTGTGCACCGGCAGCGGCCACATGGTTGGAATCCGTGCGTCACGACGAGCTTCGACCACTTCAAAGGGCGGTGGGAGTCGAGCCCGCGGCGCCGCCGCATTGTCGCCACGACGCGCCACGACGCGCCACGACGCGTCACGACGTGGCGGCACCGGGGGGCAGAATCGGCGCTGCACGCCAGCGGGGCCCGCCATGACCAACGCCTTCGATCCGCGAATCCAGCCCGCTGCGGCTTCGGCCGCCTGCGGCGCCATCGTGGCGCGCACGACGCCGGCACCCGCCGCTGGCTGGGCCGCGCCGCCCGCGAGCGTCGACGCGGTGGTCCCGCCCTTGCTCGCCCTCTTTGTCGCCCGCCCCTCCCTCCACGCCCCCCTGTGGGCCGGCGCGCGCGGCCGATGAACGAGCGCGCCGCCGCCGAGGTGCTGCTGCTGCGCGCCTTCGAAGGTGCCGGCTTGCCCTGGTGCGGCGACGATGTGCGCACCTGGGCCACGCGCAGCGCGCTGCAAAGTGTCGGTGCCGACGCACCGGCCGACGCCTTCGTCGCCGCGCGCGCGCACGCCGGCCTGGGCCGGCTCGAAGCGCACGACGCGCTGCTGCCACGCTGGCGCAAGGCGCGCGTGTGGCGCGCGGGCTGGGTCGGGCTGGCACTGGCGGCGGGGCTGCTGGCGGGCCTGCTGGTCGACCGCATCGGCAGCGCCCAGCGCATCAACCTGCTGGCCCCGCCGGTGTGGGCGCTGCTGGCCTGGAATCTCGCGGTGTACCTCGCGTTGCCATTCACCGGTGCGGCCGGCGGTGCGCTGCGGCGCGCGCTGGCCGGCATGTGGCGGCGCGCTCGCGGGCGCGGGATCGAGCGCGCATCGCGGCCGGCCGGTGCGCCCGCGGCGGTGCCGAGCACGCTGGCCTGGGCGCGCTTCGCCGACGACTGGGCCGCCGCCAGCGCGCCGCTGGTTGCCGCGCGGCTGGCGCTGCTGCTGCACCTGGCGGCGGCGGCGCTGGGTGCCGGCGTGATCGCCGGTTTGTACCTGCGCGGCCTGGTGCTCGACTACCGCGCCGGCTGGCAGAGCACCTTTTTGGACGCGGCGCAGGTGCATGCGCTGCTGTCGCTGCTGCTGGCCCCGGCCTTGGCGGCATCCGGCCAGACGCTGCCCGACGTGGCCGCGCTGCAGGCGCTGCGGGTGCCGCAGCCGGGCGCGCCGGCCGCGCCGTGGATCCACCTGTACGCGCTGCAGCTGGGGCTGCTGGTGCTGCTGCCGCGGCTGCTGCTGGCGCTGGGCGCGGCGCTGCGCGCGCGGCGGCTGGCACGCCACCTGCCGCTGCCGCTGGACGCACCGTACTTCCAGCGGCTGCTGCGCCAGCGCCACGGCGCGCGCGTCACGTGGCGGGTGTGGCCGCACGCCCGCCCGCCCGATGCGCGCGCGCTCGATACGCTGCGCAAGCTGCTGCAGCGCGTGTACGGCGAAGGCGCGACGCTGCAGCTCGAGCCGGCGGTGGCCTATGGCGCCGAGCACGAAATCGCGCCGCCGGCCGCCGACACCGCGCGGCGCTGCGTGCTGTGCGACCTGGGCGCCACGCCCGAGCCCGAAAGCCAGGGCCGGCTGCTGCGCGCACTGGGTGCGCCGCTGCTGCTGCTCGACGAAAGTGCCTTCGTGCAGCGCTTCGGTGCCGCGTCGCCGCGCCGCGCCGAGCGCCGCCGGGCCTGGGCCGCGCTGGCCGAGGCGCACGCCTGCCCCGCCGCATTCATCGACCTGCACGGCGCGGACGGCACGGACGGCGCGGCGGCCGAGGCGGCGTTGCTGCACGCCGATGGGTGACAGCGTGGACCCGCCCGACCCCGCCGCAGCCGGCACGCGCGACGAACGCGCGCACAGCCTGCAGCTCAGCCTGGTGTCGCACACCAACGCCGGCAAGACCACGCTGGCGCGCACCCTGCTCGGCCGCGACGTCGGCGAGGTGCGCGACGCACCGCACGTCACCGAGTTCGCCGACGCCTTCGAGATGCTGCGCACGCCGCAGGGCGAGACGCTGCGGCTGTGGGACACGCCCGGCTTCGGCGACAGCGTGCGCCTGCTGCGGCGCATGCAGCAAGCGGGCAACCCGTTGGGCTGGTTCTTGAGCCAGGTGTGGGACCGCTGGCGCGACCGGCCCTTCTGGGCCAGCCAGCAGGCGCTGCGCCACGTGGCCGAGGTCACCGACGTCGTGCTGTACCTGGTCAGCGCGGCCGAGGAGCCGGCCGCCGCGGCTTACGTCGCCAGCGAAATGGGCCTGCTGCGCTGGGTCGGCAAACCGGTGGTGGTGCTGCTGAACCAGCTTGGCGCGCCGCGCGATGCGGCGTTGGAAGCGGCCGAGCTGCAGCGCTGGCGCGAGCATCTGCAGCCCTTCGACCTCGTCGGCGCGGTGTTGCCGCTGGACGCCTTCGCGCGCTGCTGGGTGCAGGAGCTGGTGCTGCTGCGCGCGTTGGAAGACGCCTTGCAGGGCGAGCGCCGCGCGCTGATGCAGCGCCTGGGTGCGGCCTGGGTCGCGCAGCGGCTGGCGTTGTATGACGCGTCGGTGGCGGCGCTGGCGCACAGCATGGCGCGGCTGGCCGGCGCGCGTGCCGAGCTGGCCGAGCGCAGCGCGCTGCGCAGCGGGCTGCGCAAGCTGGGGGCCGCGCTGGGTCTGGCGGCCGACGAGCGCAACCCGGCGCTGCTGGCGCAGGCGGCGCTGGCCGCGCAGCTCGACGACGAGGTGCGCGCCAACACCGCGCAACTGATCGAGCTGCACGGCCTGGCCGGGCAGGCGCACACCGAAGTGCTGCAGCGTCTGGACCAGCACTTCCAGCTGCAGCTGCGCTGGGACGAGGGCAAGGCGGCGCTGCTGGGCGGCGCGCTCACCGGCGCGCTGGTCGGGCTCAAAGCCGATATCGCCGCCGGCGGCCTGACGCTGGGCGGCGGCTTGCTGGCCGGCGGGCTGCTCGGCGCGCTGGGCGCGGCCGGGCTGGCGCGCGCGGTCAACCTGGTGCGCGGCAGCGACAAGTCGTGGATCGCCTGGAACGAAGGCGCGCTGAATACGCTGCTGGAAGCCGCGCTGCTGCGTTACCTGGCGGTGGCGCATTTCGGCCGCGGCCGCGGCGAATGGGAGCGCGGCGAAAGCGCGCCGCACTGGCAGCCGGCCGTGCAGGCGGCGATGGCGGCCGAGGCCGAGGCGCTGGCGGCCACCTGGGCCGAGCGCGACGAGGCCTCGCCGCCGCTGGCCGCGCGCTTGCAGCCCTTGATCGACCGGCTGCTGCACGCGACGCTGCAGCAGCTGTATCCGCAATCGCCGCTGCCCGACCGGCCGCTGCCGCAATGATGGATTGAAGCCGCGGCGCGCATCGTTTATGGTCCGATGCGTGAAAGCCGCCATCGACTTCTACTTCGACTTCTCGTCGCCGTACTCGTACATCGCCTCGGAGTGGATCGAGGCGCTGGCTGCGCGCCACGGCCGCACCGTGCGCTGGCACGCGATCCTGCTTGGCGCCACCTTCCAGGCCGCCGAACTGAAGCCGCCGGTGGCGCACCCGCTCAAGCGCGACTACAGCCTGCGCGACTTCCGCCGCTCGGCGCGCTTCGAAGGCGTGCCCTACACGCAGCCCGAGGAATTCCCGATCCCGACGCAAAACGCCGCGCGCGTGTTCTGGTGGCTCGAGGCCAGCCAGGGCGCGGATGCGGCCACGGCCTGGGCGCGCGCCGGTTTGCGCGCCTACTTCACGCGCGGCCTGATGCTCAGCCAGCCCGAAGCGCTGAAGTCGCTGGCGGCGGCCTGCGGCCTGGACGCCTTGCAGGCCGAAGCCGCCTGGAACGACGCGGCCTGGAAGGCGCGGCTGAAGCGCGCCAACGACGAAGCCATCGCCGCCGGCGTGTTCGGTGCGCCGTTCTTCTTCGTCGACGGCGAGCCCTTCTGGGGCAACGACCGCAAGGCGCAGATCGAGCGCTGGCTCGCGCAGGGCCCGTTCTGAGCGCGCCCGCCTTGACCCATCCGCAGGGAGATGCCATGAGAAAGACCGTGAAGTCGATGATCGACGAGGCCACCGCCGCCATCACCACCTACAGCATCGAAGAGGCGCGCGAGCTGCACGGCCTCGAGGACGTGCAGTTCATCGACATCCGCGACATCCGCGAGCTGGAACGCGACGGCGTGATCCCGGGCGCCTTCCATGCGCCGCGCGGCATGCTCGAGTTCTGGGTCGACCCCGAAAGCCCGTACCACAAGCCGGTGTTCTCGCAGGACAAGCGCTTCGTGCTGTTCTGCGCCGCCGGCTGGCGCTCGGCGCTGGCGACCAAGACCGTGCAGGACATGGGGCTGCCGCGCGTGGGCCACATCGACGGCGGCTTCGGCGCCTGGAAGACCTCGGGCGCGCCGGTGGTCGACAAGTCCCAGCAGGCCGACAGGGCGAAGAAGGCCTGAGCCAAGGCAGCGGCCGCCGCGCGAGCGCCTGGCGCGGCTGGCGGCCGTCGCGGCTGGGCCGGCGCATCATTCACGCTGATGGACATGGACACCACCCAGCTGCTGGCGCTGGCCGCCGCGCTGGGCTGGGCCAGCGGCTTGCGGCTGTATGCGGTGGTGTTCCTCACCGGGCTGGCCGGGCAGCTCGGCTGGGTCGAGCTGCCGCAGGGGCTGCAGCTGCTGCAGCGCCCGCTGCTGCTGGGCGCCAGCGGCCTGATGCTGGCGGTGGAGTTCTTTGCCGACAAGATCCCGGGGCTGGATTCGCTGTGGGACGCGGTGCAGACCTTCATCCGCATCCCGGCCGGGGCGCTGCTGGCGGCGGCCGTCTTCGGCGGCGACCAGGCCAGCTGGGCGCTGATCGCCGCGCTGATGGGCGGCACGCTGGCCGCCACCAGCCATATCGCCAAGGCGAGCACGCGCGCGGCGGCCAACACCTCGCCCGAGCCGTTCTCGAACCTGGGGCTGTCGCTGCTCGACGACGTGGCCGTGCCGGCGATGCTGTGGCTGTCGTGGGCGCACCCGCTGTGGTTCTTTGCCGCGTTGGCGCTGGTGCTGGCGCTGATGGTCGGCCTGATCGTGCTGCTGGCGAAATTCCTGCGCCGCCTGTGGCCGGGGCGTGCGGTGCCAGGCACCGGCTGAATGCAGCCTGAGCGCCGGCTGGCTGCGATGGCGCAGAATTCGCCGCAACCTTGGCCCGCTTGTCCGCGCCCGCCGCAGACCCACACGCGATGACGTCCAGCACCGCAGATTCCCCACCCGTGTCCGACGCCGCGGCGCGCCCCGAAGGCTTCCAGCGCGTGGCCGACGCGCTGCGCCGCCTGGGCCATGAACACCCGCCGCTGTGGCTGGACGTGGCCGCGCGCACCTCGCAGGAAGCGGCCGACGCGCTGGGCGTGGCGCTGGGCCAGATCGCCAAGAGCGTGGTGTTCAGGCGCAAGGCGGACGACCAGCCGGTGCTGGTCATCGCCTCGGGCGACCGCCGCGTCGACGAGCACCGGCTGGCCGCGCTGGTCGGCGCGGTGGGCCGTGCCGATGCGGCGTATGTGAAGGCGCGCACCGGTTTTGCGATCGGCGGCGTGTCGCCGGTCGGGCTGGCCGATGCGGCCACGCTGCTGCTGGACGCGCAACTGCAGCGCTTCGATCTGATCTGGGCCGCGGCCGGCCACCCGAACGGCGTGTTCCGCCTCAGCCCGGCCGCGTTGCAGCGTCTGACCGGCGCCGACTGGGCCGAGGTGGCGGCCTGAGCAGCGCCCGAGCGGCCCGGGAGTCAGCGATGAAGCCGGCGCCGGTGCCCAGCCCTTGCATCAACGTGTGTCGCATGGACGAGCACAGCGGCTGGTGCGTCGGCTGCTTTCGCAGCTTGGACGAGATCGCCGCCTGGAGCCGCCTGGACGACGAGCAGCGCAGCGCGCTGTGGCAGCAGTTGCCCGAGCGGCGGCAGGCCTGGCAGCGGCTGCAGCCGCAAACCGCAGGAGACACGCCTTGAAAGTGCTGAGCTTCTGGTTCGACCCGATCTCGCCCTACGCCTGTCTGGCTTTCGAGCAACTGCCGCAGGCGCTGCAAGGCTGCTCGTACGCGGTCGACTACCGTCCGGTGCTGTTTGCCGGGCTGCTGGGCCACTGGGGCCAGCTGGGCCCGGCCGAGATCGAGCCCAAGCGCGCCTGGACCTTCCGTCAGGTCGCGTGGCATGCGCACCGGCTGGGCATCGCGCTGGACGTGCCGGCCCAGCATCCGTTCAACCCGCTGGCGCTGCTGCGCCTGGGCCTGGCCAGTGCACCGGCGGGCGGGCTGCCGAACCGCCGCGTGGTCGAGCTGCTGATGCGCCACGTCTGGCGCGGCGGCGCCGATGCCAACGACCCCGAGCGGCTGCGCACGCTGCAGCAGGCGGTGGGCACGGTACGCGACGCCGCCGGCGAGCCGGTCAAGGCCGAGCTGCGTGCGCACACCGAGGTGGCGATCGCCCGCGGCGTGTTCGGCGTGCCCACCTTCGAACTCGACGGGCGGCTGTTCTGGGGCTTGGACGCGCTGCCGATGCTGCGCGCCGCGCTGCAGCGCGACCCCTGGTTCGACGGCCCGGCGTGGGACGCGGCGGCGGTGGCGCCGCCGGGTTTGGTGCGCGGCAGCTGAGGCCGCGCGCGGCTTCAGTCGTCGCGGTCGCGACCCCTGCCGTGGCCGTGCCGGTGGCCGTGGCGGTCGTCGGAGCGGTCGTAGTACCGGTCGTCGTGCCGGGCGTCGTACCGGTCATATGGGCGGCCGTAATACCGGTGGTCCTCGCGCACCACGTAGTGCTGCCGGACCCAGTCGTCGCGCACGAAATACACCGGCTGTGCGCAAGCGCCGTAGCGCGCGCAGTGTCGGTCCCAGTGCCTGGCATGGCCCGGCGGCACGTACATGTAGACCGGCGCCGGCATCACCGCCACGGGCGGTGCGCTGATGATCACCGGCTGCGGGTAGATCAGCACCGGCGGTGCGCCGATGCGGCCGATGTCGATGCGGCCGTAAAGGCCGGGCTGGCTGATGTCGACCGACACGCCGACATCCGGGCCGGCCCATGCCGGGGCGCACAGCGCCGCAGCGGCCAGGGTGAGGAACAGGGCTTTCATCGTTGCAGGCTGAATGACGGGCATGCCGGATGCAACGCCGCGCCAAGGGCGCCGGTGCACCGGCGCCGCGCAACAGTCGGCGAACACTGTGAGCAACGGTAAGCGGGCGCACGCGCCAGCGTACCGGGCGGGGTCGAGGCCGCGTGCTGCGGCCGGGCGCTTGCTCGCCAGCCGGGGGTGCAGTCAAACCGCGGTCCGCGGCCGCGCTCGCATAACATTGCGCCCCCAGTGAGGGAGTTAGATTGAGTACCGACAACGCGTATGCCGAACTGGGCCTGTCGCCCGGCGCCAGCGAGGCCGAGGTCAAGGCCGCCTGGCGGCGCCTGGTGTCGCTGTGGCACCCCGACCGCAATTCCAGCGCCAACGCGGTGCAGAAGATGCAGCGGCTGAACGAAGCGTTCGAGCAGATCAGCCGTGCCGGCTTCCCGCGGGCGGCAACGCGAAGACGCGCCGAGGCGCCGCCGCGCGCCGAGCCGCCGGCGCCCGAGCCAGCGCCGTCCGAGCCGGCGTCGGCCGAGCCATCGCGTGCCGGGCGCACCATCCACCGCAAGGTCGAACTGGGCCTGGAGGAGGCGGCGCTGGGCTGCACCCGGTCGCTCAGCGGGCGCTACGCCGCGCAGTGCACGGGCTGCTCGGGCCTGGGCTGGTTCGTACTGGGCGGGCGCTGCAAGGTCTGTGCCGGATCGGGCGCGGTGCGGCGCGCGTCGCTGTACAACTGGTTCGGCGCGCGGGTGGAATGCGAAGCCTGCCGCGGCGGCGGCATCGCCCGGCAGCCCTGCGGCGACTGCGGCGAGACCGGCAAGCTGCCGATGCAGCGTTTCCAGGTGGGGGTGCGCATTCCGCCGGGGGTGCGCGACGGCGACGTGTTGCAGGCTGCGGCGCTGAGTTCCGGCGGCGAGCGTCTGGCGATCGAGCTGCGCGTCACGGTGCGCAAGCACGAGTTCCTGGAGCTGTTCGACGATGGCGCGCTGCGCTGCGAAGTGCCGGTCGACGGCTTCGCCTGGATCGCCGGGCGCGAGGTCGAGATCCCGACGCTGGCCGGGCCGCGCAAGTTGAAACTGGACCGCACCCAACTGGTGCACCGCTTGGCCGGCGAGGGTTTTCCGGCGCAGCGGCGCGGGCCGCGCGGCGACCTGTGGATCACCGTGGTGCCGGTATTCCCCGAGCCGCTGGGCGCCGAGCAGCGCAAGTTGCTCGACCGGCTGATCGCCAGCAATCTAGGCCGCGACGGCCAGCCGCTGCAGCCCAGGCTGCGCGACTGGCAGCGCCGCATGCAAGGCGCCAGCCGCACCGAGACCAGCGGCTGAGGCGCCGCGCTGGATCACTTTTCCCGGCAATCACTTCCAGGCAAACAGCGGCTGGTCGAAATGCGCGACGCGTGTCGCGCGCCCGCACAGGCACAGTTCGCGGAACTGGTACAGCACCGCGGCGGTCGGCGCGGCGATCCAGCCGTCGCCCACCGGCATCTTCAACACCGGGCGCACGCCGTCCAGCGGCGGCTCGAGGATCGGCGCATCGGCGCGCAGCAGTTCGCTGAACGGGATGCGGTGGATGCTGTGCACTTCGTGCGGGTTGGCGCGCGCCTCGCGCGCGGCGCCGGCCCACACCAGCACCGGCGTGATCACATAACCCGAGCGCGTGACGAAGTCGTCGAGCCGGCCGAGCACGCGCCGGGTGTCCAGCGCCACGCCGACTTCCTCGCGCAACTCGCGCAGCGCCGCCTGCTCGGGGCTTTCGCCGCCGTCGATGCGCCCGCCGGGCAGCGCCCATTGGCCGGCATGCTCGCGCAGGCCGCCGGCGCGCCGCGTCAGCAGCAGCGCCGGGGCGGTGCTCCACGCCGTGCGTGCCGGCAGGCTGTCCAGGCCGGCGCCGTGGCCCTCGTCGGTGATCACCACCGCCACCGCCGCCGCACGCAGCCCGGCGGCGTCGGCCGGGTGCACGTCGAAGCGGCGCAGCCGCGCTTGCAGGCGCGCGCGCAGCGCTGCGTCACGCCGCATGGCGCGCGCCGGCGTTCACCATTGGTTGCGCAACTCGCGCAGCTTGACGAACACCGTCTGCGCATCCGGCTTGGCCGGCAGCTCGGGGAAGGCCTCGCGCAGCCGCGCGATCAGGCTCGGGCTGTTCAGACGGAAGAAGGTGTTGAAGCGGTGCTCGTCGGCCAGCGTGGTGACGAGCACCGTTGCCGGGTCGTGGCCCTGCACCTGCGGCAGCAGCGCCTGTGCGCTGACGTTGTCGGGCTCGCGCGCCAGCGTGAACTTCAGGTTGTTCTCGATGTAGTCGTGGCCCGGATAGACCTGCGTGTGCTCGGGCAGCCGCGCCAGCTGCTCGACGAAGGTCTGGTACAGCACGGCAGGATCACCGCCGTTGTGGCAGTTGCCGGCACCGGCGTTGAACAAGGTGTCGCCCGAGAACAGCGCCGGCGTGTCGGTGTGCGAGCGCAGGCAGATGTGGCACATCGTGTGGCCGGGGGTGTCCAGGCACTCGAGTTCCACCGTCTTGCCGACCTTGATCACGTCGCCGGCTTCGACGCCACGGTCGACGCCGCGGATCCTGCCGCCCGCCTTGTGGTGCGCCAGCAGCTTGGCGCCGGTGGCGGCGATGACGGCGTCGTTGCCGCCGGTGTGGTCGGGGTGCTCGTGGGTGTTCAGCACCTGCGTGATCTGCCAGCCGCGCACCTTGGCGGCATGCAGGCACTTGCCGTGGTCCAGCGGGTCGATCGCCAGCGCCTCGCCGGTCTCGCCGCAGGCGACCAGGTAGTTGAAGTTGCGCCAGGCGTTGCCGGTCCAGATGCGTTCGACGATCACTGCGGGCCTCCCTGCGCCGCCGGCCGCGGCGCCAAGGCATTGTAGGCAGCGGTGCCGGATCGGCCCGGCCGCGCGGGCCGCGGCTCAGGCGCCGCGCGCGCTGCGCGGGCCTGCGCGCAGCGCCGCCTCGGGCCCCAGCGCCTGGCGCAGGCGGTCGCTGGCACGGGCGCTGTCGGCGCGCGACGCGTCCAGCCGCGATGCGAGCGAATCGATGTGCGCGATCATCAGCCGCTCGGCGCGCGCGTTGTCGCCGTCGGCCAGTGCGTCGACGATCCTGGCGTGGTCGTCGTTCGAGTCCTGCGCCTCGCTGGCCGACTGGTACAGCGCCGACACCAGCGTGGTGCGCGCCGACAGTTCGACCATCGCCGCCGTCAGGAAGCGGTTGCCCAGGCATTCGGCCAGGCAGACGTGGAAGCCGGCGAGCAGTTCGCTGCGCGTGCCGGCGTCGCGGGTCTCGATCGCGCGGCGCTCGTCTGCCACATGCTGGCGCAGCTTGCGGATCACGCCTTGCAGCGGCCGGCCGGCGTCGCGCAGCATGCCGGGCTCGATCACGCGGCGCGCGGCGTAGGTTTCGCGCGCTTCGTCGAACGAGGGCTCGACCACGTACCAGCCCATGCGCGGCTTGACCTCGACGAAGCCGCGCGCCTGCAGCTTGATCAGCGCCTCGCGCACCAGCGTGCGGCTGACGCCGAACAGCTCGGCCAGCTCCTGCTCGCCCAGCCGCTCGCCGGGGCGCAGCTGGCGCGACAGGATCGACTCGATCACGCGCTCGGCGATTCGGCTCTGGGTCATCATGGTTCCGGGTCGCTGGCAAGGGCCGGCGCCATTGTCGCCGGCCCCTCGGGCTGCCGCTGCGTCGTGGGATCGCCGCTTCAGCCGCGCGCCAGCGTCGGCACCCGGCGCGGACGCATCAGCGCCAGCGCCCAGTACACGCCGCCGCCGATCAGCACGCCGAAGAACCAGCCGTAGACGTTCCACCACGCCGGCAGCAAGGTGGTGAAGGTGGGCAGCAGGGTCGAGAAGATCGCGCCGATGCCGGTGGCCAGCAGCGCGTTGACGTTCCAGCCGCCTTGGTAGCGGTACTCGCCCTGCTCGTCGTACAGCGCCGGCACGTTGTAGTTGCCCTTGGCGATCAGGTAGTAGTCGACCAGGATGATGCCCAGCAGCGGGCCCATCGCCGAGCCGATGGCGTTGACGAAGTGCGCGGCGCCGCCTTCCCATGGT
>ERZ795060.4645-NODE-4645-length-11436-cov-3.800193_pt1 | contig 11436 bp, 11 predicted proteins | sample MGYA00375144_ERZ795060 | MGnify/ENA primary metagenome ERZ795060 (study PRJEB30189, sample SAMN05720157) | activated sludge metagenome | isolation source: anaerobic digester from wastewater treatment plant | place: Japan | collected 2015-05-15 ... | reverse complement strand
TGATCACCGGCGTCACCGGCCAGGACGGCGCCTACCTGGCCGAGCTGCTGCTGAGCAAGGGCTATGCGGTGCATGGCGTCAAGCGCCGCGCCAGCCTGTTCAACACCGACCGCATCGACCACCTGTACCAGGACCTGGACCCGCATGTCGATCACCGCAGCCACACTCTGCACTAGAATCGAGCGTTCAACATTTGAACATGACACCCTTGTCCATGCCGAATCACCCGCCCGACCCGGAAATGCCGAGCGCCATCGAGGCGCCAGCCATGCCCGAACTGTGCCTGCCTGCGGCACACGCAGACCGCGTATACCGCATCCTGTCGACGAATCTGCCCCGCTACGCCAGAGTCAGAGTGTTCGGCTCGCGCGCCACCGCCCGCGGGCTGAAGCCGCACTCAGACCTCAACCTGCTGATCGGCAGTCCACACGAACTGCCTCTTGCGGCCATTGCCGAGCTTCGCGAAGCGTTCGCCGAGTCGAACCCGCCCTTTTCGGTGGACCTGCTGAAGCGCTGCGACGTCAGCGCCGCGTTCCTGTCGCGGAACAACCATAACGAAGGGCCGAGACGCGCAACCTCGCTTGGCAACCCCCACCATTGCAGCGCGAAGCGAGGCTCTTGAGGGAATGATTCGGTATTCAACAGAGTCGTGCTTGCTTGGCTTGAAAAATGTCTCCTATCCGTTCACTCAATGCTGATCGCCCGCTGAGCTTTGCACTAGTAGGTTGCGGCCGCATCAGCGGCAACCACTTTGCGGCACTCGAACAGCATGCCGACCGCGCCAAGCTGGTAGCTGTCTGTGACAACCGCGCCGATGCGCTCGAGGCCGCCATGGCAAAGACAGGCGCGCGCGGCTTCAACTCGCTCGATGCGCTTCTCGCCAGTGGGCTCGCCGACATCGTCGTGCTCGCAACCCCGAGCGGTCTGCACCCGCGCCAGGCGATCGCCGCAGCACGCGCCGGCCGTCACGTACTCACCGAAAAACCCATGGCCACCAAGTGGGAAGAGGGCGTGGAGATGGTGCGTGTTTGTCGTGAGGCTGACGTCAAGCTCTTCGTCGTCAAGCAGAACCGCCTGAACGCTACGATGCAGTTGCTGAAGAAGGCCGTCGACGACGGCCGCTTCGGGCGCGTCTTCATGGTGAATGTCAACGTCTTCTGGACACGACCGCAGAGCTACTACGACGACGCGCGCTGGCGCGGCCGCTGGGACATGGACGGCGGCGCCTTCCTTAACCAAGCAAGCCACTACGTAGACATGGTTGATTGGCTGGTCGGCCCGGTGGACAGCGTGCACGCGTACACCGCGACGCTCGCGCGGGACATCGAGGCCGAGGACACCGGCGTCATGAGCCTTAGGCTGCGCCGCGGTGGGCTCGCGAGCATCAACGTCACGATGCTCACGCACGGCAGGAACTTCGAAGGCAGCATCACCGTCCTGGGCGAGCGCGGCACGGTGCGCGTGGGCGGCGTTGCCGTTAACCGTATCGAGCACTGGGAGTTTGAGGAGGCGCAGCCCGGCGACGACGAAGTCCGCAATGCCAGCTACCAGACCACGTCGGTGTACGGCTTCGGCCATCCTCTCTATTACGCCAACGTCATCGATACGCTGCGCGGCGAGGCGCACGCGCAGGTCGACGGCTACGAGGGCCTGCGCTCGCTCGAGGTCGTCATCGCCGCCTACCGCAGCGCGCGCGACGGCGTCCGCGTCGGCCTGCCACTGGTGTTCTGAACGTGATGGCATCGCAGGTCCACCCCACTGCCGTCGTCGACGCGGGCGCCCGCATCGGAGAAAACACGCGCGTATGGCACTGGGTACACGTCAGTGCAGGCGCGCGCATCGGCGCGCGCTGTGTGCTTGGGCAGGGCGTGTTCATCGGCAATGATGTCGTGATCGGTGACAACGTACGCGTTCAGAACAATGTCTCGATATACGACGCCGTCACGCTCGAGGATGACGTTTTTTGCGGACCGAGCATGGTATTCACCAACGTGCACAACCCGCGCTCGGCGGTGCAGCGCAAGGACGAGTACCGCCGCACGCTGGTGCGGCGCGGCGCCACGCTGGGGGCCAACTGCACCATCGTCTGCGGCCATGTGATTGGCGAGTACGCCTTCATCGGCGCCGGCGCGGTGGTGAGCCGTGACGTGCCGGCCTTTGCCTTGATGGTCGGCGTACCGGCCCGGCGCATTGGCTGGATGAGCCGCCACGGCGAGCGCTTGGACCTGCCGGCACTCGCCAAGGGCACTCCGCTCGAGGTGGCCTGCCCGGCCACCGGCGAGCGCTACCGACTCGAAGGCGGCATTGTCACCCCATGCAATTCATCGACCTGAAATCGCAATACGCGGCACTCAAGGCCGACATCGACGCGCGAATACAGCGCGTGCTCGACCACGGCCAATACATCATGGGCCCCGAAGTCGCGGAGCTCGAATCACGCTTGGCGGCCTACACTGGTGCCAAGCACTGCCTCACGGTGGCCAGCGGCACGGAGGCGCTGCTTATCGCGTTGATGGCACTGGACCTGGAGCCGGGCGACGAGGTGATCACGACGCCGTTCACCTTCGCGGCCACGGCCGAAATGATCGTGCTGGCCGGCGCGCGGCCGGTGTTCGTCGACATCGAGCGCGATACCTGCAACATCGATGTGTCGCTTGTCGAGGCGCGAATCACGCCGCGGACGCGGGCCATCATGCCGGTGAGCCTGTACGGGCAGGTGGCCGACATGGACGCCATCAACGCCGTCGCCGCCAGGCACGAGTTGGCGGTGATCGAGGACGCTGCGCAGAGCTTCGGCGCCAGCTACCGCGATCGCATGAGTTGCAACCTCTCGACCTTCGGTTGCACAAGCTTCTTCCCGAGCAAGCCGCTGGGCTGCTACGGTGACGGCGGTGCCGTCTTCACGAACGATGACCGGCTTGCCCAGGCTTGTCGCGAGATCCGCGTGCACGGCCAGAGTGCACGCTACACGCACACGAGGCTGGGCGTCGGCGGCCGTATGGACACCCTACAGTGCGCGGTCGTACTTGCCAAGCTCGGGCGGTTCGAGTGGGAACTCGAGCAGCGCAAGACACTGGGCGAGCGCTACGGGCGGTTGCTCGCCGAGTGCGGCGTGCAGCTACTTGCCGTGCGCGCCGACCGCGACTGCGTATGGGCACAGTACACGGTTTTCGCGCCTGATCGCGCCGCAGTCCAGGAGAAGCTGAAAAGACGGGGCATCCCAAGCGCCGTGCACTACCCGCGGCCACTGCACCTGCAGCCGGCCTATGCTGCCTACGCCGCCGCCGACGATTGCCCACATAGTGTCGAAGCAGCAGGCCGGGTATTGAGTCTGCCGATGAGCGCGGACCTGAGCATCGCGCACCAGGATCTTGTGGTCGCGGCGGTGTGCGAATCGATCGCCTCAGCCTGAATGAATGGTGCGGCCGTGAATAGCGACTGATGATGCGCCGCCTTCCGTGCTCGCGCAGCTGAAACAAAGCCCCTTTGCAATGTCCGCTCTCGCCCTGGCTGGCGGGACGGCCATAGCACAGGCGGTGCCCATCCTCATCAGCCCCGTGCTCACGCGGCTGTACACCCCGCATGACTTTGGCCAGCTCTCGCTATTTACCGCCCTCATCGCCAGCGTCGGTATGGCTGCCAGCGGGCGATACGACATGGCGATGCTCCTTCCACGTCGCGACGTGGCGGCCCGTCACCTGTTCGGGCTGGCGGTCTGGGTTTCTGCGGCCTTTTGCGCCGCATATCTGCTGCTGCTGGTGATGGCACCGAACGTCACACGCCAGTTTCTGGGTGCGCAGGAACTTGGCGGATGGGTCTACGTCATCCCTTTTGCGCTCTTCGTCACCGCTGCGCGGACGACCCTCGGTTACTGGGCCAACCGCGCCGCGGACTTCCGTGCCCTGGTCAAGGCCCAATGGGCGCAGACGCTGCTGGCGGCGGCCATCAGTCTCGCATTGGGCGCGGCAGGGGCAGGCTTCGCCGGCTTGCTGCTGGGCAACATTGCCGGCGTCTTGGGCGCTGCACTAATACTGTTGGTGGGTTTTCGCGGCGCATTCGGGCGATCGGCTCTCAAGTGGACCCGCGCAAAACTCGCCCTGGCGCGCCGGTTCCGGGATTACCCGATGTACAGCGCGAGCAGCGCGATCGTCGATGGTGTCACTCTCACCCTGCCGATCTTCTTCCTGGCGCAGCACTTCCCGGTCAGCACGCTGGGCTACTACGCGCTGGTCGTGCGTGTGGCCAATGCGCCGCTGTCATTCGTCGCATCGGCGGTCAGTCAGGTCAACCTGAAAAAGGTCGTGCAGTTGCTGCACGAGCGCGCCAGCGTGCCGGCGCACTTGGCGCGCCTGGCGACCTTCCTGGGCGTGTTCGCTGCCGTGCCGACGCTGATTCTCGTCGCGACTGCACCGTGGCTGTTCCGGCACCTGTTCGGCCCTCCCTGGGAAGAGGCGGGCAGCTACCTGCAGATCCTGATGCCGTCACTGGCGGTGAGGTTCGTAGGCTCAACGCTCAGCGGCACGATGGAGGCCACCAACAACACCCGCATCGGCGCCGCCTGGAAGGTCCTCGCGTTGGCCGTGACTGCTCTGGTGATGCTGGTACTGGCCCCCCGCGGAGACATCCTCCTGCTGCTCATCGGCATCGCGGTGAGCGACACGCTTCTGTACCTCCTGTACACGTATCTCTGCTTTTACGCCGGCGGCCGACCCCGGCTGAAGGGCAGCTGAAGAATGTGTGGCATTTCCGGCCTCCTCAGTCCGACACAGGTAGATCTGGCCGCGTTGCGGCGCATGACGGACCTCATCCGCCATCGGGGACCGGACGATGAAGGGTATGCGCTGTTCGGTCAGGGTGCTGTCACCTGCCGGGCTGGCCAGGACACCGACCCCGCCGCGTCGGGTGTCGGTGTGCCCTACCGGCCCACGGGCTCGCTGGAGGATCGGCACGCTTCGGCCGCCACGCTTGGGTTCGGCCACCGCCGGCTATCGATCGTGGATCTGTCGCCGTTGGGGCATCAGCCGATGTGCTGCCGGCGTGGGCGCTATTGGATCGCCTTCAACGGTGAGGTCTACAACCATGTCGAACTGCGCGCCGAACTCGAAGGCGCCGGTTACACCTTCATCTCGCACACCGACACAGAAGTGATCCTGGCCGCCTATGCGCAATGGGGAGCCGACTGCCTGGCGCACTTCAATGGCATGTGGGCGCTGGCGCTGTACGACACCCACGAACGAACACTGCTGCTCGCGCGCGACCGTTTCGGCGTCAAGCCCCTGTACTACTGGGTGGCACCGGACGGTACGCTGGCCTTCGCATCGGAGATCAAGCAGTTCACCGCCCTCGAAGGCTGGCAGGCAGCACTGAACGGTCAGCGTGCCTACGACTTCCTGGTTCATGGACTGAGCGATCACAGCGACGAAACCATGTTCCGCGGTGTCTTTCAGTTGCAGGCAGGCCACTGCGCAGTGCTCCGCGAAGACAGCCGCCAGTCCCTGCGGCCGGGCGGCCGGATCGAGTCGCGGCGCTGGTACAGCCTAACGGCGCGTCGCTTCGAAGGTTCGTTCGCCGACGCCGTGCAGGGCTTTCACCAGCGCTTCGTCGACGCCGTCCGACTCCGCCTGAGGGCCGACGTCCCCGTCGGGTCCTGCTTGTCCGGCGGACTCGACTCGTCCTCGATTGTCGGCACGATCCACCAGCTGCTTCAGTCTGCGGGCGGTGCGGGGCCGAAACAGCAGCGGACGTACTCCGCCTGCTCGACGGTGCGCCGTTTCGATGAACGCCAATGGATGGACGAGGTGGTGCACCACACCGGCGTCGACGCGCACTTCGTCTATCCATCTCTGGATGGCCTGCTGTCCGACGGGGCGGCTATCACCTGGCACCAGGACGAGCCCTTCGGCTCGACCAGCATCTACGCGCAGTGGCATGTGTTTAAGCTGGCTGCCGAAGACGGCATCAAGGTGATGCTGGACGGCCAGGGGGCGGACGAGCAGTTGGCCGGCTACCACATGTTCTTCGGCGCCCGCCTCGGCGCGCTCGCCCGCGGTATGCGCTGGATCGAGCTCATGCGCGAGGTGGCCGCGATCCGCCGCCGGCACGGTTATGGGAAGGCGGCGCTGTTTCGCTACACGGCGCCGCACGTCGTACCCGCCGCCGTTCTCGATTGGGGAAAGCGGCGTGCGGGCTACTCGCACCAGGCGCCGGGCTGGCTGAACCTGACCGCCATCGACGCCAAGCCGGCGAATCCGTTCCACGCAAGCGGCGCCTTTGACGCCTCCGTCCAGTCCCTGTCGGTGTCGCAGTTGACGGCATCGAACTTGCAGATGCTGCTGCACTGGGAGGATCGAAACTCCATGGCGCACAGCATCGAGTCGCGCGTGCCGTTCCTCGACTACCGGCTGGTCGAATTCATTGTCGGCCTGCCCGACGAATTCAAGCTCTTCCGAGGCGTCACCAAACGAGTGCTGCGCGAGTCGATGCGCAGCACCATCCCCGCGTCCATTGTCGAGCGCATGGACAAGCTCGGCTTCGCCACACCCGAAGAGGTCTGGGTGCGGGAGCAAGCCGCCCATGCCTTCCGGGAACAGATGGAGGGGACACTGGAGGCAGCGCGCGGCATCTTCGACGCCGACGCCTTGCGCACCGAGGTGGGCGCCATCATCGACGGGACCCGGACCTTCTCCTTCCTGCCGTGGCGGATCGCCAACTTCGGCCAGTGGTGCAAGGCCTTCTCGGTAAGGACTTGACCTTAGCGATGACCGATCCTATCGACTATTGGGAGCAAAGGGAAAAGCAGGTGTCGCGCCTGTCGGCGGTCAAACGCTGGCCGCCGCTGCAATGGCTGCTCTCCGTGCGCATCGGCGACGAGGCCTTCATCCGCCGACAGTTGTGTCGACTGGGCCGGCCAACGGTGCTCGACGTCGCATGCGGGGTCGGCAAGATGCAAATCACCGCTGTCGCCGGGCGCACCTATGGCGTCGACATCACCGGCTTTCCGAAGGAAGTGGCCAGCGGGCGTGGTTATCGGGTGACAGAGTACGCACCGCCCAACTACTTGTTCGACTTGCCCGAATCGGTCGACGTGATCACTTGCATCGACCTCAATGCCCACGTGGAGTTCGAGGGCTTCGCGAAGATCATCCGCTCCGCCGGATCTCATTTCAGTACTTGTGGGCGGCTGCTGCTGATCGGCGAGTTCGATAACGACGGTCTCGGCTACCGATTGATGAAACGTTCGCCTGCGCGTTTCCAACGGTACGTGCTGGGAATGAAACACTGGCACTTCGCGCGCGAGAGCGAATTCGTCGAACGCTTTGAAGCCGCCTTCCCTCAGTTCCGCCGAGTGCAGCGATCAGAGATCGTTTGCATGCCACCCGCTTCACACTTCTATGCCTGCTTCGCCAACAAGGATGTGAGCGGGACCATGATGAAGGCGGCCTTCCTGGTCGCGGACGTGGCCTTGAGCCTGTTCAACAACCTGCTGCGCCTGTTCCCCGCCTGCGACTCGGCATTCCGCGTGGGCTACGTCTACGAACGTCGCACGTCGCCATGAAGATCATCAGCGTTACCTACAACGACCCTGGTATCTCCTGGGGACCAGCGATCCACTTCCTGGAACTGTGGAGCGGCGTCGCCAGGCTGCATCCCGAAGTGGAGGTCGCGGCGTTCGCGCCCTCCTGGACCGGCAACACGCCGATCCTTCCGGTCCGCTTCCCCCTGACGCGGTTCCGCGTGCCTGCGATCGCCAAGGGGCGTCAAGTGCTGTACGACCTCATGGTGGCCTGGCGCGTTCTGCGGCGCTCGAACGCCTCAGACGTGGTCTATCTCCGGCTGAGCCAGTTCCACCTGTTCTCGACCCTGGCGCTGCACTGGCGGCGCAACCAGTTGGTGCTGGAACTCAATGGCCTCTTGCTGGACGATGCCGTCTCTGCACGTCGCAGCCGCCTCATGCGTTCGTTCGTGCGCTGGCAGGAGGGTGCGCTGGTGCGCCGTGCGGGCGGCCTCATCTCAGTAAGCCAAGGCATCGCGGACACTATTCGCGCCACTTACCGGCCGACGGGCGACCTCATCACGCTGAGGAACGGCGTCGGCATGCACTTCTTCGATACCTGCGAACCTTCACCGACCACGCCGCAACGCGGCGAACCGCAGGTCACGATCCTCTACGTCGGCACGTTCACCCCTTGGGACGGTGCGGCGCGCATCGTCGAACTCGCCCGCCACTTCCCCGAGGTGAACTTCTCTTTCGTCGGCGATGGCCCTGCCCGCAAAGCCGTGCAGGCGCAGGCCACGCCCAACATGAAGTTCGTCGGCCGCGTCGCCTACGCCGACCTGCCACAGCACTACCGCCGGGCGCAGGCCGGCATCGTGCTCTATGAGGTCCAGCGCCACCAGCGCGTGCACCTGTCGTCGCTGAAGACGCTGGAATACCTGGCCAGCGGGCTGCCGGTGTTCACGACCAGCGTGCCGGGGCAGGACATCGTTGCCGAACTCGGCTGCGGCGTGCTCAGCATAGACGAAAACCTCGTCGACGATTTCAGGGAATTCCTGCGTCACCTGGCGAGCTACCGATCTCGAGCACAGGCCGCCCGCGCGGTGATGCGTCGCGATCACTCCTGGGAAAGCGTGGCCGACAAGACAATCGCCTTCATACGTGGGCTGAAGCCGATGGCGGTGCGCCCATGACGTCGCTGGCACAGATCAGGTCAGCAGGCTTCGGTGGCGTCTTCACCTGCCTGGCGAAGAAGCTGCGCTACAGGCAACTTGCCCGTCGCCATGGCTTCGACCCCTGGCATGCGAAGTCACCGTTCGAATGCAGGGGCTACAAGCGCGAGGTCGTGCAACTTGCCGAAGCCCTGCAACCACAGGCGGTGATCGAGATCGGCTGCGGTCTCGGCGAGATCGTGTCGCGAATCCGCGACTGCCACCGCTTCGGTTTCGACATCGACGCACGGGTCGTGCCTGCGGCGCGCGAACTGTACGGCGCGCGCTGCCGTTTCGAGTGCGCCGGTCTAGCGGATGTCGACACGGTCCAGCGCGTGGTGGGTGCCGTCGGCGCCGATCTGCTCGTCATGGTGAACTGGCCCCACGCGCTGCCCTGGGCGGAGTTGGCCGTACAGGTGCGGCGCCTGACCCAAGCCGTGTCTTTGAAGCGCCTGATCATCGACACGATCGCATCCGGCACGCCGGGGTACGCGCACCATCACGCAGCGGCCGAACTCACCAGCCTGGGCCCTGTTCTTGAAAGCCTGCCGTCCATCGACGGCGTGCGCACCATTCATGTCGTGGCGCTGGAGGCCGGATGAGAGCGCGCTACCTCGTCCGGTTGGACGACGCCTGTCCGACTATGCGTCCCGAGACCTGGGGACCGCTGGAATCGCTGCTCGACGAGTTGGGCATCAAACCGTTGGTGGGCGTGGTTCCGGACAACCGCGACCCCCAGCTCATTTGTTCGCCAGCGGCCCCTGCCTTCTGGGACCGCGTGTGCCGTTGGCAGTCCAAGGGGTGGGCCATCGCAATGCATGGCCAGCACCATGTCTACCACCCCATTCCGCCCGACGGCAGACCCATCCTGCGACTGAACGACGAGTCGGAGTTCGTCGGACTGCCACTCGACGTGCAAAAGCGCCGGCTTTCGGCCGGCTACGCGAAGATGCTCGCAGCCGGCGTGCACCCACGAATCTTCATGGCGCCGTCGCACACGTTCGACGCACTGACCCTACAGGCCTTGCGCGAGGTCACCGACATCCGCATCATCGCAGACGGGTACGCGTTGCGGGCCTTCGATGCAGCGGGATTCACATGGATCCCGCAGCAGCTCTGGCGCTACAGAGAAATGCCCTTCGGCCTCTGGTGCATCTGCCTGCATCCGAACACGATGAGCCAGGCCGATTTGCACAAAGTCGGCGCCGACCTGCGGCGCCACGCCGCGCTCTTCATAGACACCGCCACCGCACTGAAGGAGGCCCGCCGACGCACGGTGCTCGACCACACGTTCGCCGCTGCGTTCCGAGTCGCGCTGAAGATCAAGAAGAGTCGTCGGGATGATTGACGTCCCGGCGTTGCTGCTGGCGCTGGCCGTGTTCGCTTTCGCGGTCTACGCGACCTCGAACACCAGCTTCGGCCGCAGACCTACCGATCCAGGGCCTTTCTGGGTGCAGTCGCTGCTGGAAGTGCCCGTATTCATTCTTCCCAGTGTGGTTGTAACGTCGTTCGAGGGTGTGCGAGACCTGTGGCTCTTCTCGAACGTCGAGGACGCGGCCTTTCAAGCCACGATCTGGGCTGTGTATTACGGTCTCGTCGCGTACTTCGCGACGGTGCTCGTCGCCGACCGGTTGCTCTGCCGGGCAACGCCTCCTCCGGCACCAAACCCCCGACCGGCGGCAGACCATGCCCGACTCGCCTGCTTGGTACTGGTGTGGCAGTGTCTGTCGCTGGCCGCGTTGCTGGCCTTCGTACGTGAGGTCCCGTTGATCGGGCTGTTCATGGGAGCCGACGTGGGGGTTCTCCGAAAGACCGCGACGACCGAGTTCGGCGGCCCGGCAGCACTACTGTCGTTCGTCAGGTTCTACGGCCTGATGGGGGTGTTCCTTCTTGCGGCGACTCGTCGGCCCCTGCGCCATCGGATGCTGCGGGCCATGCTATGGGCGACCAGCCTGGTCTGTCTGAGCTGGTCGGGCGAGAAGTCGCCGGCCGTCCTTGCAGTGCTGGGCTACTGGTTCCTGCGCATGCACCATGAACGGCGCCGAATGACCCTGAAGCAGATCCTGTTGTTGGCTGCCTTCGCCACGCTGGTCTCGCTGGGCATCCTCGCGCTGCAGCAGTACACCAGTGACGATCTGGGCATCGTCGCATTCTTCGCGATCCGCACCTTCCTGGGACAGATCTCCGGCCTCTTCCAAACCATCAGCAACTTCACACCGGACCCGAAGTACCTACTGTCGTGGGTGCCCTTTGGTGGCGCGTTCTCGCACGACCTGCCGGTCTTCGCGCGTGACCTCATGCTGATGACCGAGGGCGACACCGATACGTCCGGAACGATGAACACACTGTTCCTCGCCGAGGCCTATGGTGCCGGCGGCTGGCCGATGCTCGTGGCGTCACCATTCATCGTGGCGCTCAGCATCGTGATCAGCCTGCACCTGTTGCGGCGGTGGTTGACGAGACAGGCGGGTTCCGAGTTCTCGACGTGTGGCTGCTACCTGTTCCTGATGAATTCCTGGCTTACCAGTGGGATGGCTGGCTTCCCGGCATTCCGCAGTCTCATCGTTGTAGGCTTTGCACTCGCCACCGTCGTCGTTCCCTACCGCCTACTGAGGGCGCCGGGTCGTGCCGTGCGCGATACCGCTCTTCGCGGCAGTGCAGCCCCGCGCGGCGGCGTACGATGAGCGGCCGTTGCGAGGACCATGCTCGTTGTCATCAGCCCCGGCCTGG
>ERZ795060.4633-NODE-4633-length-11457-cov-2.984213_pt1 | contig 11457 bp, 9 predicted proteins | sample MGYA00375144_ERZ795060 | MGnify/ENA primary metagenome ERZ795060 (study PRJEB30189, sample SAMN05720157) | activated sludge metagenome | isolation source: anaerobic digester from wastewater treatment plant | place: Japan | collected 2015-05-15 ... | reverse complement strand
CCAGCCTTATGACCGGCGCTTCTTCAGAAAGCTCTTTTAATTGTTCGATTGAGATATCTTCTTCTTTGACCGGCTCTGTAGTTGTGAAGTCGATCTCAGTTCCTTCGATATCCCGCATCACCTCGTTGACAACCTTCTTTACCGAGGCTTCGCTTTTATAACACCGGTTGATTGCGGAGACAATATCTTCTTCTGTTGCAATCATCGGCTCAACTTCCACGCCAGTCATCAGCCGGATTTCGTCTATAACGAAAATATCCAGCGGATTTTTCATCGCAAGCGTGAGTTTGCCGTTATTATGAGCGATAGGAATGACCTTCTGCCGCCTTGCCAGGTCTTGGGATACCATTTTGAGCGCTTCAGGGTCGGGCTGTGTTTCCGACAGATCGACAAATGGTACGCCCCATTGTTCACCCAGACATCGGACCCGGTCTTTTTCTCCAATCAATCCCATATTCACCAGGACATCGCCCAGCGATTCCTGTGTTTTTAGCTGTTTTTGCTTCTCCAGGGCCTGTTGTAACTGGTCCTGTGTAATAAGCTTTAATCGAAGGCAGATTTCGCCTATTGCCTGTGCTCTTGCCATCCTAGTCCTACGGTCCGGGGCATAAAGAAGCCCCTTAAATGATTTCTAACTTCAGGTGGAATATCTTCTGATAATATAACGTCGGGTTGGTGGGTATATCAGTCTTCCCATATTCTGTTATCGGCTTATTTACCTCTCAATCTCAAGGGTCTAGACCTTATTGCAAGGTCAAAATTTCTCCACTTGATGACAGGGCCGGGTTAGCTAACCCGGCCCATAGTAGTGTCATCTCGAGGCCGGATTAAGGATTGTCAGTCCTTCATCACGGTAGCCTTCAAGAAGATGGCAATGTCTGAGTGCTCCTTGGTCTTTTCCCTGTGTCGGAACAGACCGCCAAAGAATGGAAGGTCACCAAGAAGCGGAACTTTAGTCATGTTGTTGATCTCGTAGTCTCTAATCAGACCGCCGATGACGATTGTCTCGCCGTCTTTGACTCTGACAACATGGTCGGTGAACCGTCGGGCAATCTGCGGAAGTGCAATAGCAGTCTTCGCATTATTACCACCCATTCCGGTTCCGATAGTCAACCAGTCTGAGATTGTGCTTACCTCAGGATGCAGGGCAAGCGTGATGAATCCATCGTCGTCAGGCCGTGCAATGACCCTCAGGGTAACGCCTACATTAGCCGTCTCTGTCTGGAAGCTGACGCCGGTGAGTGTCTCTTCAATCCTGATGATGTATTTAATCTCATCACCAATGAAAATCACAGCATCTTTGCCTTCAATAGCGGCTACAGTCGGATTTGCCAGCAGTTTGGCATTGTTGTCCTTAAGCATAGCATCGAGTTGCCCATCGATAGATAAAGGCAGACGGATGAAGTTGCCATTTCCGGCACCACTTGTCTTTGTTCCTTCATCAAACCCGATGTTTGTCCAGTTCCAGGTAATCCCAAGTCTCTTCTGTCCGCCGAGTGTGATGTCGGTGACTTTGGCCTCTATCAATACCTGCTTAGGCTTAACATCCAGTTCGTCGAGCAGCTTTACAGCAAGTGCCAGATCTTCCTGTGAACCTGCCAACACAAGTGATGTCGGCTCCTCTTCTTTCTTGGCCTCTCCGGTGGTTCCAGAGCCGCCGGATGCCGCAGAACCTGTCATGAATGTGACGCCCGCAGGAGGACGATCACTGAAATTAGTGGTAGGCCCAAGTGATACTACAAGCCTTGGAATTACTGTTGTGAGTAAATCCATTGCATCTTTGGCTTTGGTATACTTGAGACGGTAGACCTGAACATGACCACTGTTGGCCTGTTCTGCCATTGTGTCTTCAATCTGGGCAACCAGCGTCTTAGCCTGGTCTACTATTGACTTTGTACCGGTAAGAACGATTACCTTCGGGCCAGGCTGATCAGCCTTGCCTCCACCTGGTGTAAACTTCAACCCGGGAATCTGGGTTTCCAGTAGTTTGCCAAGCTCATCAGGATCAGCCCAGCATACTGATACGGCATCATTGATTGTCTGGAGAGACTCGTCATCCATAACTCCGGCTACTCCAGGTAGTGAGCCAACAATGTAAGTATCTGGTCCGACTTCTGCATATCTGAAACCGGACAGCTTGGTAATCATATCCAGTGCTTCATGCAGCGAGACATGATTAAGGCTAACGGTGATCTGACCCTTAACATCTGTACCGGTCACGATATTCGTGCCGCTTTGCAGAGAAAGAGCCTTCAGGACATCCGCAATATCAGCCGCATGGAAGTCCAGAGTGATATTACTTGCCTCATTCTGTGTCGTTTGGGCCATAACATCCGTGTTATGGGCTTTTGCGATTCTCACAGGCTTCGGCTCTGAGATAACAGGAGCTGACTGAACCCACAAGGTCTCACTTGCCAACCCACTAGTCTTATCCGCGGCTACCGCGGGTACGATAGCAATTGAAACGAGTATGCATAGAAGCAATCCCACGGACAAATAGCCGCTTGTTCTAACTCGCATTCCCTTCTCCTCCTAGCTTCAAGAAGACACTACGGCCATCACGGCTGATCAGGACACCTTCCTGTGTTACCGAGACAACCTTGTACCCACCGTTAATTAATTGGCCTTCTTTGGCAATGTACCTGCCTTCACCAAGGCGGATGATGGCCACTTTCGACCGCCCGGTTATTACTCCCGTCAATACAAAATTCGGGAACGGTTCTTCATCTTTCGGCAATGGATTTATTATCTGTGCCTGAGCTGTTGCTTCCTGTCCCGAAGGCTGGGCCGACACTGTATTGTCTATTGGCAGTGGCTGTAGACCTGGCCATATTCTGCCGTTTGATGTTCCTGTGTTTCTACTGGGTATTGGAACAAGTGTCGAGCTTGGTGGTACCTGGGCAACTGCTATCCTTTCCGACAGGTCCATTGTCGGCGAGAACGGATCACGTTTTGTCACAGGGTAGGGAGTACCTGTATTAAGTGTAACTGCCAAAGGCGCGTCACCATCCGTAGTCAGTTGCTCACCTGTATCTGCAGTCAGGTCCAAAGGCTTAACATTTGTACTTTCCTGCTTATTAACAGGTGCCGGATCTGGTTTGTTGCCTGTAATCTTGACAATACAGAAACCTGCGCATACCGCAACCAGTAGCCCTATAATGATTATTTGCGGTAGTTTCTTCTTATCCATTGCTGTTGGACCTCCCGTTGATCAGGGCAGCACTCTTTGTCTCCGGAGGCGTAGATCCGGATCCGGAAGGCTTTATGTTCAGTTCCTCTTCCTTGAAAATAAACGCCGTAACTATTAGCCTGACCTGCAGACTTGGAGATCCAGGTTTATTAGCTGTTTGTATTGGTGACATTTGGATTGCTTTAACTGCAATAATCTTCGGGAACCTGGTAAGGCTCTGAACGAAGTTGTGTATGTTCCAATAAGTACCTTCAATCTGGATGTCTATCTGCAGTTCTTCGTAAGGTTTTGCCTGTTCAGACTTTGCTGAGTCAGTTTTCTTAGCTTCGTCAGATGATTCACCTTCCGATTTTTTTACAGGTGCTGGTGCCTGTGCTGGAGCTTGCTGCGGTCTGACTGATGTTACCTTCAGATTATGAGACTTGCCAAGATGCTCAAGCTGTCCAAGGAGCGTCGGGACATAGGCTTGTGTTGATACGGATGTCTCTAATATCGCTATTTCACTTTTGGACTTCAGATAAGCGTTCTGAGCATCTGCAAGCCGCTTTGCGATCTTTGTGCTGTCCTCTACCTGCTTCTGCTTGTTCTGCAACTGTGCTGTGGCTGCTCTCTGGCTTCTGGAACCAACTGAATAAACCAGGATTCCGGTCACGAAGAGAAGCACAGCAACAATAGCCAGCACTGTCATTGTTCCTGTTGTAGGTCTAATGGTGGGGGTTTTCAACTCTTATCCACCTTCTCTTTCTCCGCATTTTCCGGCAGTTTAATGGAAGCAGCCATCTCAAATTCCACTGCCGATACCCGACCTGTAGACATTTCTTGCGTATAATGCAATGTAACATCATCAAAGTCGGTGACGGTATCGTGCATTTGGAGCATTGTCAATCCCACCAGTTCCTGAGTAGCTGCTACCCCGTTCAAACTTACGATTATATTGGTATCAGCCGGCTGTGGTGGTGCTGTTGCGATTCGGGTAAGCCAGGTCTTATCAGCCATACTGCTACTGAGTGAATTCAGTATGCGGCACCATCTTGTGGTCTCTATTTTTGCCGCATTTAACGTTTCAAGTTTTGGTCCTAAGTCCCTGGTTGCCTTCTCATACTCCTGAATTCTATTTACTGTTGGCTGCAGCTTGGTAAGCTGGACATCAAGGTCAGAAATCCTCGAGCGTGTCTTGCAATTCTGAGAAAACAGGAAACCTGCAAGGACAGCTATGAGTGCGACCTCAACTACAATAACAGCCAACAGCCTTCGAATGTTTTGTTCCAGACGTTTTTTCTCTGCACGCCTGGGCGCAATCATATTGATTGAGGGCATGTCTTGAGCTCCTTTCCCGCTCAGGCAGCCGGTCGCTGCTTGGCTCGAGTCATCTCCTCTTTCAGTGCTAACCCTGTGCCTACTACAAGCACCGGGCCATAATCATCTGCAAAGTCCTGTGTGAAACGTCCAAGACTTATCTGGTTTTTGGACCAGGCATCGCCAATCTCAACAGGGACGTTCAATTTGGACGACACATAAGCTGCCATTCCGGGCATACGCGCTGTGCCGCCTGTAAGGACAACTTCCGAGACCGATGCCTGTTCAGCACCCTCTGGGAACTGGGACTGGTAGTAATGGATCGATCTGCGGATTTCTCTAAGTAGTTCATCCAGAAGCGGCTGCACTACTCTCCAACACTTGCTTTCAACATCTCCGGATGAGAGTTTGTCGATTGACTCCTGCAGGGCCATCTCAAACTTCATCCTTTCAGCGTCGTCATAAGAGAATCCTGTCAGAGTCATAATAGCATTTGTAAAGCTTTCTCCTGCTATTGGGATACTTCGCGTTAGTGCGAATGTTCCGCCGGAGACGATGTTGACATCTGTGTGGCTTGCGCCCATATCAACCAAGGCTATCGTCTTAGATGTGAAATCTTGTGTCTTGTTGCAATCTACGAGTGCACGGATGATTGCAAATGCCTCGACATCTATTGCGATAGGCTCGACACCAGCGGCCTCAAGCACACTGACTCGACTTTCTACCAGGTCTTTAGGTGCAGCTACCAGCATTACATTCATCTGGTCAGTGCCTTCGACATCACCCAGAATCTCGAATTCAACCACACTGTCATCCATCGATGCGGAAACATACTTGGCTGCTTCGAACCTGATAGACTTGCGAAGGCTCGCTTCAGACATCTTGGGAAGTTGCACCTGCCGGACAATTACCTGGGACCCTGAAATTGCTGCGACTGCTCCTGTGCTGCGTATGTTTGCTGAGCGTAAGAGGGTTCTTATCGCCTGGGCAACATCAGGGATGTTGGTTATGACTCCATCGCGGCATGAGTCCAGCGGAGTAACTTGAAGAGCTGCATTCACCAACCGGAAGCCGGTACCGCAGGGTTCGACTTCGACAGCCTTAATGTGGCTGTTACCGATGTCTATGCCTACTACCGTATCTTTGCCAAACAATTGTGATAGCACGTTTTGGATAACCCCCTTCGGCTATACGTAAATGCACGACTGTCGGCAGAGGATAACACGGAAGCAAGGTTCTGTGGCGCGTTCAACTGGTATCCGGTGCCGTGTCGCCAAGCGTATTATTCCTTTAGTAGCTGTCATTTCGCAATAGATTATCGGTGTGATTGCCCTGATTACGAGCGTCAAACGTGGCTTTGACGTAAAACCGGCATTTATACCAGGGTCATCGAGAGGTGAATTTCATTAGTTTCAAAGCATTCGGCTGAGGGTACTCGTTCTATAGTTCTGGAAAGGTTTTACCTTGTCCGAAAACTATCTTTGCTGTACATGGAGGGCTTAAAATGTCTGTAGTTGCAGAATTCAGCGTTACACCGATGGTAGAAGGTGAAATGAAGCCGTATGTGGATGCAGCGGTAGATGAAGTGAAGAAATCAGGCCTCAAATATGAGGTTGATGCTATGGGTACGACTATCGAGGGAGATTTAGACCAGGTTTTGGAAACGATAAAACGTGCTCATCATGCCGTTCGGAACAAGGGTGTGCACAGGTTCTTTACAGAGCTTCGGATAGATGATAAGGAAGAAGGTACTTCGATAGACGAGGAAGTCAAGGACTACAGATAAGAGTTGTGTAAGGGCTGCGGCGATAAAAAAACGGTATCAGACGCATATCCCTGATACTTGGGCTGGCTGAGTGATTATTTGATGCAGAGAATGAGGGTAATGATACATCCGAGATGTTGCGGTGTGTATCAAAGAAGGTGACATGTTGGAAGATCACAGTTTAGGATGACTAGATACCTAACGCTAATGATCACAGGTGTTCATCTAAATGATCTACAATTATGGGCCGGAGTTGCCGTTCCGGCCCATACTGGTATTTAATGTAAAACCGACTGTCTACTGCTTTTTATACGGTCCAGCTATTACCACTGTTGCTTTGTCTGGATGGAAGTGATTTTCCGCAGCTTCTCTGACCTGGTCTATGGTTACAGCCCGATAGTAGGACGTATACTTTTGGATATAATCCATTCCCAGCCCGTAGAACTCCGCTGCTGACAGGATTCCGGCAACACCATCATTCGTCTCAAGCCTGATTGGGAATGAGCCTGTTATGTAGTCTATGGTTTCCTCGAACTCCTGCTCTGTTGGACCATCCTTGATAAAGTCGCGGATGACCTTATCTGCGGCCGCGCTAGCTTTGTCCACATTCTCAGGATTAGTACCGAAGCCCATATACCACGGGCCATCACCCAAGCCGGCATCGAATCCGCTTCCTATGGAGTAAACAAGGCCCAAATCATCCCGGATGTGCTTTCCAAGCTTGCTGTCAAGTCCGCCGCCACCGCCGAGTATGTGATTTGCCACTACCGCCGCGTAGAAATCCGGATCGCTTCTTCTCAGTTGACCGGCGTGACCGTAAAATACATCAACCTGCCGTTTATCAGGCATCTCTATGACTTGTGTTGATGATGATTTAGCGAGCTGGACCTTCGGGAACTCCATTTTTGCAGGCGTACCTGTCGGTTTCCAATCACCAAAGTAATTCTCGACTGCTTTGACAGCTTCATCGAAGTCGACATCGCCAACAATGACTATAGCGGTTGTCTCAGGCCCATAATACTTCTTATGGAAGGTTATCAGATCGTCTCTGGTGAACGATTGAATAGCCTCAGCGTCTTCCTGAAGTGTCTGCGGTCTCGATGGATGCCCTTCAGGGAAGATAGCCCGCAAGAAAGCACGTCCTGCCTGCTGCTGTGGACTTTCCTGTTCCATCTGAAGGCCCACTATCATCTGACCTTTGACTTTATCTATCTGCTCCTGCGGGAACGATGGGTTCCTTAGCTGGTCTGACAGTATATCGAGGACCAGGTTGAAATCCTTGGATAGAGACTTGCCTGAGAACCTGACAGCTTCGGTATCACTGCTGACACCAACGCTGGCCCCAACATATTCAAGCTCATTGGCTATATCGAGTGAAGACCTCTTGGTTGTGCCTCTGTCCAGCATGGATGCAGTAAAGGAAGCCAGTCCATTTTTGCCTGCTGGGTCGAAATAACCGCCAGCTTTCAGTGTTCCACGGATTGCAATAGTCGGATTGCTGTGGTTCTCATGGACTATCACGACCATCCCATTTTTCAGGACGGTCCTCTTTGGCTCTACAGCCTTAGCGCCTGATTCAGGCAGTCTGGTGGGAGTCTTAGCGTTAACAACCGTTTCGATAGGTCTGGGTGTGGCAATACTTACGGGAGACTTGTAATAGGCTATTTCCATCTCCATCGGGTTCTTGAAATTATACTCAGAAGGTGCGCCAACACCTGACCCGGTCCCTGCTGTTGGACTATTAACAGGGTCAAACCATCCTACCGTGCGGTTTTCCTTGGTAAGATACTGGTTTGCTACTCTCTGCACATCTGCAGGAGTGACCTCTTTTACGTTTGGAAGTATTGTCTCAAGGTATTTCCAGGATATTACTGACTCATAAAATCCCAGCAATTCGCCTTGTTGCGTGACACTGTCGTTCTGGAAGACCAGATATGCTTCCAGTTGGTTTCTTGCTCTGGTCAGTTCTTCTTCGGAAGGTGGAGCAGCTTTGATTTTCTCTACTTCATCGAGCAGCGCCTGTTCAAGCTGCGCGGCTGTTACACCTTCACTACCGGTAGCGCCCAGAGTAAACAATCCAGGGTCTTTCCTTGGATATGAACTGGACCAGGCAGATGTGGCAAGCTGGCCTTCTACCAAAGCCTGATACAGCCTGGCGCTGCGACCGCCTGACAGAACCTGATCGAGCATCATCAGCGGGAAAACATCTGGATGAGAAATATCAGGGATATGATACGCAATCATCGTCCTTGCTGCAGTTCCAGGCCGCTCCAATACGAACCTGCGCTCTCCATTCTGTTTTGGCTCGACAAGATGCACCTTTGGAGGCTCAGGCCCCTTTGGTATCGAGCCATAATACTTACGTACAAGCTCCAAAGTAGCCTGGGTGTCTACATCGCCAACAATAACAACTGTTGCGTTATTTGGTTGGTAGTATGTCTGATAATAATTATATGCTTGATCTCGGGTGACATTTTCTACGTCCTGAACATAGCCGATGGTTGGCCATCTGTATGGATGCACCTGGTATGCAACGGCCTGCAAGGTTTGGTAGAACACTGTATCTATATCGTTTTCATTACCTTCAAGCTCAGAGCGGACTACAATCCTCTCTGCCTCGAATTCCTTCGGATCGAACAACGCATTTTTCATCCTGTCCGCTTCAAGCTTGATTACAAGCTCCAGGTGGTCTTTAGACATCAACTGGTAATAGAGAGTGTAATCAGATGATGTGCCGCCGTTATCCTGGCCGCCTTTAGACTGGATGATACTGGAGAACTGGCCTTTACCATACTCCTTAGTGCCTTTAAAAAGCATATGCTCGACGATATGAGACACTCCGGTTATCCCGGTGTGCTCGTTGCGCGAGCCTACTTTATACCATATCTGGTGAGTGAATACAGGTGCGGAATGAACCTCTTTGATAAGGACCTTAAGTCCATTGGGTAAGACCGTTTCCGTGACCTGGTTTTCTGCTGCGAACGCTCCTGCAGCAACTAAAACCAGTGCTACAAGCACGATACGCCGTAGTACCGTCATATTATCCTCCTTGGAGTGATACATAAGCTTAGGCAGTAACGGGCCTGCCTGCTTCATCTTATAACTACTTTGATTTTGAGGTAAATTTTCCTCCTATATGGACTATACGCATAAGAACGGCAGCCGGTTTGCATCAATCATTGACTGATACTTTTTGTGAGTCTTTCTGTAATATTCAGATTTAATTCATATAAAGTAAATTACTGTTCAGTTAGAAGCTGATTCGGGTATAAACACAACAATAGACAAATCTGGAGGAAGATGGATAATCAATTGAGCATACCTGATAATTCATACGATGTCGTAATAATTGGCGGAGGCCCTGCTGGAGCTTCTTGTGCGCTCTATACGGCCCGAGCGAAGCTGTCTGCGGTCGTTTTAGATAAATCACCCGCTTCAAGCGCTTTAGCGAGCACATCACGCATTGCCAATTATCCTGGAGTGCGTGGTGAAGTGAATGGTGCAGAGCTTCTAAGCACAATTAGAGCGCAGGCAGAGGACTTCGGTGCAAGATTCATTCGGACTACTGCTGTAGGTGTCAATTTCGAAGTGGAACCGAAGCTGGTGTACACACAAGAAGGTGTTTTCGCTGCCCGAGCGGTGGTTATTGCCACTGGTTCGATGAGCCGAAAAGCTCGAGTGCCAGGTGAAGAGCAGTTTTTAGGTAGAGGTGTGTCCTATTGTGCCACTTGCGATGCTGCATTCTATGTAGACCAGGAAGTTGCAATGATTGGCGACTCGGATATAGCAGTCGAAGAAGCGCTGTTTCTTACCCGGTTCGCCAAAACCGTCCACTTAATTGCTCCAGGTGCTCAACTTAGGGCCTGGAAAGAACTGGTTCAGTCAGCAGAAGAAAACGAACGGATAGTAATCCATCTGGAAACAAAGCTCCAGGAGATCTATGGCGATGAAGCTGTTCAGGGAATACGGGTGATTGATGCCTCTGGTGAATCGAAGACAATCCCACTCTACGGCGTATTCATACTGCTGCCAGGAACAGCTCCAACAACTGAATTTTTAGGTGGTGCAGTACCGTTGACTGAACTGGGCTGTGTCGCTGTGGATGAAGAAAAGCAGACAGTAGTTCCCGGTGTATATGCAATCGGAGACGTTACCTGCACACATATCAAGCAGGCTATTATTGCTGCTTCTGATGGTGTGATGGCTGCACTGGCTATCGACAAATACCTCAACCAGCGTGAAAGGGTCAAGTTGGATTATAAATAGTTGGAGTGGGGGGTAAATCCGATTCCGATAGCCTGGCTCGTCCTCTCCGATTGCCCCTGATTGCCGGCCCGCCACTGCATTTCAATTCGATTGCCCGGCCCGTCTCACGCTGGGCAGCATATTACCACACGTCCCCGTGCGGAAAGCGATGTAATTATGCAGAATATTCATCTGTAAACTCATAGTATTGATGCACATGATGATGGATCTCTTCTACCACTGTATCTCAAGACCATTGGGAATAATCATACGCGCTCAAAAGTATCACTGCAGATAACGGATGATTGTAAGAAACAACCTCACATCCACCTATAGCCTTTCGTGCCTTTCGTCCAATTTCGTGTCCTTCGCGTTTTAAATACAGATGAAAAACACCCACAAATCCACGCAAACACCTGTTCGCAATAATATCCTGAAAATTTACCTGCTTTTTCTGTACTTTTTGGCCGAGTTGTTGTCTTATAATTATGGACAACAAATAATTCTATCAATTTGGAAAGGAGAATCGAATGCTGACTATTGAACAACAGGAAGAGATAGCACAGGCTGCAACCAGCACGATGGTAAAGGTTATCGAGGCATTTCCAACATATCTTCAGGAGTGTGATCCTGAAGATGCTGCCCGTATCATTGCACTGCTGCTCAAAGTACAGTTCGGAATACCTAAAATAATGCCTCCTGAGAAAACGCTTGCGGATATTGTCGCGGAAGTAGCAAGAAACGCAGAAGAACAAGAACTTAATTCAACACTTAACAGTTAAAGGAGATCATTATGCCTAACCAAACCGGACCTAAGACACCTGAAGGTAAAGCACGCAGTTCTATGAACGCATTGAAGCATGGATTGACGGCTAAAGCTCCTCATGTAATCAAGGCTGTTGCAGAACAATTGAATATAGACTTTGTTCCATTCTATGAAGAAGTCGCGCGTTATTACCAT
>ERZ795060.4632-NODE-4632-length-11460-cov-8.106357_pt1 | contig 11460 bp, 9 predicted proteins | sample MGYA00375144_ERZ795060 | MGnify/ENA primary metagenome ERZ795060 (study PRJEB30189, sample SAMN05720157) | activated sludge metagenome | isolation source: anaerobic digester from wastewater treatment plant | place: Japan | collected 2015-05-15 ... | reverse complement strand
AAAGCAGAAGATGACCTGTATGTTTACCAGAAACCAAAACAAGGAGAAACACCAGGGGTTGACATTTTTGCTCATATACAACCAGTGTATCGTCAGCCAAATTCAACCTATTCCCTCTTTGCAGGCAAGTATTCTTCAACTGGTGGAATGCCAGTGGATTCTGTTCAAAACGATGTTGAATGGCGTATAGGGCTACCCGAACCTGCTGAACTCAATCAGATGGATATATCTTTCGCAACCTCTTATGATGACAACAATTTATATGTTATTGCTTATGATGTCTTTGACCAGGGAGAAGGTGGAGAACTGGTACCCTACCCAGATGGCGGATATTTCTGGAGTGAGGGAAGCCCTTCTATTGTGAAAAGAGTGAACGTTTTCCTTTTCCCATGGATTATGCACGAAAAAGAAGAATTGCTTCCACCGTATTGCAGGCAGCAGGAATTGCCGCCTGATGAATAGGAGTGTGAAAAATGAAAATGGTAAAACTGGTGATGTTTTTTGTGGTAATTACGATACTTCTTGCCTCTACTGGTTTTTCAGCAACTGTATCTGTTCCTGATACAAAAGCAAGTCCTTCAAGCACTGTGCAGGTGCCACTTGAAATAGACAATGCGTCTGGAATTGCAGGATTTCAGATGACAATTGTATTCGACCAGGATGTTCTCACAGCGCAACAGGCACTCACAGGCACATTGACAGATGACTGGCTTCTTTTTTACAATGTTGAGACCCCTGGTGTAATAAGTATCGCTGGATTGAATCCAGGCCTTGATGAACTGCCAGAGATAGATGGTTCTCTGGTTTTCATTTCATTTTTTGTGGAAGGAGCAGTTGGAGAAACAACAAACATTACAATCACCCAGACTGGCTTTTACAATTCGCTTGCAGAAAATATTACTGTTTTCTGTCAATCAGGATTGTTCACTATTGATGTGAATCTTGGTGATATCAATGGTGATGACACGATAGACATTTCAGATGTCATTCTATGTTTGAGAATGGCAATTGAACTGCCTGTAAATGTGAATGCTCAAAACTATTCGTCGCCATATCCTTTGTGGCTGAAGAGCCGCGCAGATATGAACAGTGACACAGAAATCAATATTTCAGACGTCATTCTGATATTAAGAAAAGCCATAGGACTGGATTGATTTCCCCTGACATCAACACTGTATTTGATTTTTTTTCAATCAGGTGTTAAAACATATATGTGAACAGAAACAACGGATGCAAAAAAGGTATTGCGCTGATTGAGTTGATTATCTTCATTGTGATTTTCCTGATCATCGCAGGCATCAGTTTCCGTCTTGTCTATTCAGTCAATCAAAAAGCAAAAATCGTGAAAGCAAAATCAGAAATCACCCAGTTTGCCATTGCCCTTGAGAATATGAAAGATGACACAGGATATTATCCTGTGCGACTGGGAGCAATTTTTGATGAAAATCCGCCAGCAGGAATGGAAAGAAACTGGAATGGTCCCTATGCAACAAAAATGAATGATATGGTCAATGATGATACTCCTCTTGACCCGTGGGGAAACCCTTATTTTTATGAAATACCTCTTACTGATGTTCCACCTGTAACTTATATTCAAACCCCGGAAATTGGTAGATTTACAGGTGCACCAAGAACATATACTTACACATTTACTGCGCCTGCTGGACCTTCGTATTTAATTTTAACAAACTATGGTATTACGTCAGGCCAGATTACATTGAACGGCGTCGTGATTATTTCTACAAGCGAATTTCGCAACCATCCAAAACCCCAGATTATAACAAAAACTGTAACCCTACTTGCGGGTATCAATACGCTTTCGTGCTGGCTTGCCAGTACGCCATCTGATTATTACTATGTCTCTATCGGAAATCCTGCAACAAAGGCATATCTTCCAACATCTGATTTTTTTGTTATCGGTAGTTATGGCAGGGACAAAAAAAGCGGTGGAAAAAGTTTTGACAGGGACATTCTTTACAATTCAAAAAAATATCCAAACTTCCAGTGAGGCAAAAATGGTAAAATTCAGAAGGAAAAGATATCTTATCAACAAACCGGTTCAAATCGGATATTTCGGATTAACTGCGTGGTTCTTATGCCTGGGAATACTTCTTGTTGGAAGTATTACCTATTATTTCACACTCAATACCATTATCAGCCAAATTCAAATTGCATCTCCTGCATTTGACGCAGTTGAGACAGTGCAAAAAATCAATCTATTGCTTCAGAAAAAACTTGCTGGTGTGTTTGTGGCACTTGTCGTTGTTGCTGCAATTCTGGTGATTGTATACCTGCACAGGGTTGTTGGACCAGTGTTCAGAATAGAAAGAACCTTGCGCGAGGTGATTGAAGGAAAACCTTTTTATCCTATTAAACTCAGAAAAAAAGACAGTTTCAAATCACTTGCCGAAGCCATTAACACATTCGTTTTGATCTATGAAGAAAAAAATCAGAAAGCAAAAGAAATTCTGGATGAAAATCTGTCAGACACAGAAAAAATCCAGCAAATGAAGGAACTTTTTAAAGATTGACCCTTTCAGCATCAAGCCAGAGTTTTTCAAGATTATAAAATTCCCTGAACTCTGGCAGAAATATGTGAAGGACAAAATCGCCGTAATCAAGCAAAATCCAGTTTGTTTCAAATCCTTCAATTGAAAAAGGCGGGCTGTTGAACTTTTCAATTACTGCCTCTGCCATTGCCCTGATTTGAATGGTTGTTTCGCCCGAAGTTATGACAAGATAATCTGTAATCCAGGTAAGTTTTCTTACATCAAGTATTACGATATTTTCTGCCTTTTTTTCCTGAAGAATTGCCAGTAATTTTTTCAGTTTTTCTATAGGTTTTCTCCTTTTTACCTAATTATACCAGAATTACCAATCTTTCTCAACTTCTGCATCTTTGACAAAAAATTACCAGGGGGTAATATTTAAGGGTTCTGTTTTTATTAAAATGGGGAGAAACATGGCGGAATATTTTCTTGAAAAAGAAAGAAAGGTTCCTGTAAAAGGGAAATACGATGTTATTGTTTGTGGAGGCGGTCCCTCTGGGTTCATCTCTGCAATTGCTTCAGCGAGAGCCGGTGCAAAAACCTTACTGATTGAACGATATGGCTTTCTTGGAGGTACTGCAACAGCAGGAATGATAGTAGATTTTGGTTCAATTTATGATGGTAACCAGGTCATTGTCGGTGGCATTACCCATGAATTTTTACACATGCTTGAAAAATTTGGTGGTGCCTGGATGAGGGATGAAAAAACGCACAGTATGGTTTTTGACCCTGAAAGCATGATAATGGTTTCGCAGGAAATGGTCCTTGAATCAGGTTGTACAATTCTGTTTCATACCTGGATATGTGAACCCATAGTTGAAAACGGCGTGGTAAAAGGCGTGATTACTGAAAACAAATCAGGAAGGCAGGCATTTCTGGGCAAGGTAATTATAGAAACAACAGGGGATGGAGATATTGCCGCGAGGGCTGGTGCTCAATTTGAATTCGGGCATGGAAGTAAAGACATTCTTCAACCTGTAACACTTGAGGTTATTGTTGGAAATGTTGATGTAACAAAAATTTCTCTGGATGCTTTTAAGAAGATAAAAACATGGATTGCTGAGGCAAAACAAAACAATGAGTGGATAATTCCCACTGAAAGGTTTTTTTCCTGGGGAAGGGTAATAAAGCGAGGCGAGCCAGCAAACCCAAAGAGTTCATTCTTCTTTTTTAATGCAACAAACGTCCTGAATATTAATGGTTGTGATGTTGAAGACCTTACAAGGGCTGAAATAGAATCAAGAAGGCAGGTTGACTGTTTGATACGTTTTCTTCGCAAATATGTTCCTGGATTTGAAAATTGTTATCCTGACAGAACTGCTGCACAGGTTGGAATTCGGGAGACGCGTCGTATCATCGGGGACTATATTTTAAAAAGGGAAGATGTACTGTCAGGAAGGCATTTTGACGATGGAGTGGTGCCAAGTTGTAATTCAATAGATGTTCATGACACGGAGGGAAAAGATTTCAAGCATGAATTTCTGAATCCAGATGCTCATTATGAAATTCCATACAGATGTTTTCTTCCAAAAGGACTTGATGGGATCCTTACTGGTGGCAGGTGCATTTCTGCTGATTATCGGGCACTGGGTTCAACAAGGGTAATGGTAGTTTGTATGCCAATTGGAGAAGCAATTGGAATTGCTGCATCTATCGCAGTAAAAGAAAACTGTACACCAAGAGAAATTCCTGTCCAGAAATTACGCTCTGCCCTTCGAAATGCAGGAATGAGTTTATAAAATGTTGCAATTGTGCCAGATGTGTTGAAGAATGGAATGTGATACACAATAGTATCATTGAAAACACCGCGATTAAAAATTCTGGCGTAACCTGTCTTTATAGCCCTGGTTGCAGGAAAAAGGGGTTAAATCGGGATTGAAGAATAAAAGTTTTCACTGTATTACAATGTTTTTAAATTGCACTCTATCAATTTATAGGGTTTGATTTTAAAAGGATACATAGCATTCATTATCGATAAAAAGGCGTCTCACCCTACAACCATTGACGTTCTTGATTTTCCCGGGATTGCACCGTATCAATCCGTCAGCGCTGGCATGCAACAATAATGTAGATGCCCTTCAATAATCATTCAACATCACAAAAACTATTCAATTATTCTCAGGTATTGCACACAAATCAGTCACTTTAAAAAATTTGCATTTTGCTTCCCATCCTGTTAGAATAGAAACTGAAAAATACACGGATTCTATCGTGTTCATTTGTACATTCACCCTGAAGCGAGATATATATGAGCAAAATTAAACTTGGCCTTATAGGTGTGGGCTGGATTGGAAGCGAACACGGACGCAATATCCTGGCAAATAAAAAAGCAGAACTGGTAGGAGTGGCAGACCCTGATAGCAAAAAAATTGCAATCTTTTTCAAAAACCAGAATTATGAATGCCAGCATTACAGCGATTATCGCGATTTGCTGGACGCAGAGGTTGATGCGGTGGTGATTGCCTCCCCGAACAATATGCATGCCACAATGTGCATTGATGCTGCAAAAAAAGGCAAACACATCTATTGTGAAAAACCCATGGCTATTACGCTGGATGATTGCCGTCGTGTCCGCGACGCTGTCACCAAATACAGAGTTAAATATCTTATCGGCTATCACCGCCGTCTGAATCCGCTCTATCAATTTGTCAGGAACCTTTTGAACGACGGAAAACTGGGAAACCCCTTTCTGATTGAATCCGACTATATTCACCATATTCCTGGTGATTGGGATATATGGAATTGGGCAGGCAAAGCAGAACTCGCTGGAAGTTTATTCCATGCCGGCAGTGGTCACAATGTTGACCTTATCCGTTATTTCTGCGGTGAAATCAAAAGCGTTACCTGTTTTAAGGATATTTTTCTGCCACGCACCAATCAACTGGAAACAGAAGATACAGCAATCGCCGTCTTTCTTTTCAGAAATGGCGCGATAGGCAAGGTTCATTTCTGTGTGGGTCCTATTGTTCCCTTCACCTTCAGTTTCAAACTTTATGGAACAAAAGGTACAGTGATAAACAACAAAGTCTGGCTCGACAACATCCCGTTGTTCTATGAACCAGGCCATGAGAACGATTGCCTGACACTGCCAGCCAGCTGGATTCCTGACAATGTGCAGGGCAGTATCAGTGAACCGTGGAATAAACTCATGGACCATTTCATTGACATGCTAACTGACGATGTTCCCTGTGTGAACGATGTCGAAAGTGCTTTCAGAACCAGTGCGGCCTGTTTTGCTGCAATGAAAGCCGCAGAACAAAAAACAGTGGTGGATGTGACATCATTAGAATAAATGAAAAGGTGGTGTCAAAAAGGAATAAAAGAAGGATGAACGGAAAGGGAACAAACTGGCTCGCTCAAAGTGCTTCGGCAGGTGTTCCTTTCCTTTTTTGACAGAACCAATCAAAATAAAGGGAGAAACGATATGAAACATGACTTTCATAAAATCGACTTAAAATTCGGCGCCAGAGAGTTGCGTCAACTTGGAGAACGTGAACTCTATTATCTCCGTCAGGTTATGGAGGGAGAAACTTTAAGCAACTACATCAGCCCTGATAGTATGACACGTCGTTTTGAGGAAGCATTCGCAAAAAAGATTGGCGCCAGAAAAGCCATGGCGAAAAACAGTGCCATGTCTGGTTTATGTGAAGCAGTCAGCGTATCTGGCGCAGGTCCTGGTTATGAAGTTATCTGCGATCCAATTGTGCATTTTGGCGGCCTGGCAGCAATTTATTTTAATGCGGTACCACGTTTTGCTGATGTGAAAAGAGATACTTATAATATGGACCCTGATTCATTACTGGCAAACATTACACCTCTCACAAAAGCGGTCATTGTTACACATTTGTGGGGACAAAGTGCAGAAATTGATACCATCGCTCAAATATGCCGTGAGAAAGGTATATTTTTAATAGAGGATTGCGCCCACGCAATCGGCGCCACGTGGAACGGACAACATGTTGGCACTTTTGGGGACCTGGGCGTATTCAGTTTTCAGGAATTCAAACAGCTCTCAACAGGCGACGGCGGTATGACAGTCACAAATAATGAAGAGTTGTTTGACCGTATGCGCAATGCATGGTGGTTCTCCGGCGAATCTCCAAAATTCATGTATCTTAACTTCAGAATGAACGAGGTTACCGCAGCTGTTGGTCTTGCCCAGCTTGAAAAAGTGGACAGGATTATTGAAGGTACCTATAACAAAACACTCGCAATACTGAATAAAGCCATTGAAGGTTGTTCATGGCTAAAACCCCGGGCCGTACCGAAACAAGCTCATATGGGTGGCTACTGGTGGGCATTTACATGGGAAGGCGATAAACAGGGACTATCTTATGATAAATTCAAACAATTAAACGACGAGTTAGAAATTGGATTACGCTTCGGCTTCAATCAGTATCCCGCTTATGAGTTTCCATTTTTCCGTCAATCAACTGCCTACAGAAGCCATCCGGATTGTCCTGTACGCTGCCCGTTTTACACAGCCAGAAGTAACTATCGCTACACATGGGATTTAACACCGGTATGCGCCGATTTGATGCCCCGTCTCATTACCGTTAATCTAATTTTCCTATCAGTGCCTGCGGCTGAAGAAATGGCGGAACGGATTAGAACGGCTATTAAAAAAATGAATGGTTGAACTATTCAAAATTTCAAGGAGAAAACATGAACATCCTGATTTTTGGTGCACATCCAGACGATATTGAAATACTGTGCGGTGGTACGTCGGCTAAATTTAAACGTCTGGGACACAAAGTGACACACTGTGTTCTAACTGACGGACAGGTCTCATCACGACGAATTCCAAATCAGGAGCTGGTGCAGATACGAAAAAATGAAGCAAAGGCAGCAGCAGACGTTATTGGTGTTGACCTGGTGATGTGCGGTATAAAAGACGAAATGCTGTTTGATGATGAAGACACCCGATTGAAGGTGCTTGATGTGATTTTAACTGTGCGCCCAGATGTTATTATCACCATGAGTGATAAAGATTACGCCTCAGATCATAAAGCAACGTACAATCTTGTCATTGCTGTAATTCCTATGTCAGTTGTTAAAAATTGCTATTCTCAAAAACCTTGTCTGGATAAGCATCCCGTTGTCTACATGATGGATACAATATACGGGATTGATTTCCTTCCCACAGAGTATGTTGATATATCAGAGGATTTTGACACCAAATTAAAGGCGTTGCGTTGCCATGAGAGTCAAATTGAAATTGGAAAAGAATTGGGTTGCGATTACGAAGAACAGGTTAAGGTTGTTTCCCGTTTCCGCGGTCTGCAGGCAGGCGTGCGTTATGCTGAGGGATTTCAGAAATTGAACAACTGGTATTCTGGTGTTACAACCCGCTATTTGCCCTGACCAAGCGTTGCAGAACGATACTGCGTTTGCTGGTAATTACCTTGGACTGCCGGGTCAGGTCCTGCAAAATCACACTACCCTTCAAAATACAGGAATTGGTTTGTGAAATTTCAGGAAGCATTCTATAATGATTGTCATGGAAGAACCATTCATTACAAAAGAAAAACTTGTCTCTAACCTGAAAAACATCGGCGTTGAAGAAGGAGATGTCCTTTTTATTCATTCTTCGTTCAAAAGTATTGGAAAGGTAGAAGGTGGTGCCCAGACAGTGATTGATGCTCTGAAAGAATCTGTTGGAGAAAAAGGCACAATATTGATGCCAGTATTCAATCTCGTGAAGGACAGACCTGGTACATGGAATGTAACAACAACCCCATCTACAACAGGGTATCTTACAGAATATTTCAGAACTCTGCCAGGCACTGTTCGTTCAGACCACTATAGTCATTCAGTCGCTGCATGGGGTGCGCATGCATATGAGTTTGTTTCAGGCCATCGAGGCGCAAAAGGTATGATTTCTCCATGGGACCATGAACAATTTGGATGCACCTATGGATACGAAAGTCCTTTTATGAAGCTCTACTGCCACACTAAAAGCAAAATCCTGATGCTCGGTGTTGACTACCATTCATCAACCTTCTGTCATCTTGTTGAAGTAATTTTCTGGAATGAAAGATTATTGACAGACCAAAAAGCTTCCTATGTCTGGATTAACAGGGAAAAACTCGGACAATATTTTGATTCGCTGGGTAAACTTACTCGTTCATTTATCGGGCAGGCTGACTCAAGACTTTTCAAAATAAGAGATTTTGTTGATACACTGTGTCGTGAAGTAAGAAAGCATACTGACAAATACGTTTCAATGCTTATCAACATGAAGCAATCTATCAGCACAGGAGAAGCCATGAAAATAAAAATCATAAAAAAGAGAATCATCAGCAAAGACAACAGTTACCACGGATGGCCAAGTTTATGCAAAAGAAAAAATGGACAACTGCTTGTTGTAGCCAGTGGTGGAAGGCAAGCCCATGTCTGTCCATTCGGAAAAATATACCTCTACAGAAGTGATGACAATGGAAATACATGGTCAGGTCCAGAAGTCCTTTATAATAGTCCGCTTGATGATAGAGACCCCGGTATTCTTGAGACGGATAACAACACCCTGCTTGTAAGCTGGTTCACATCATTGACCTGGATGAATTATTTATACAGGGCTGAGATTGGCATAATCAAATGGTTACCAGAAGACACGTGTAAAAAATGGCGCGAAATTCGGGATAAACTTTTGGAAGATGAGATAAATACTGGCAGAGAACTGGATACATGGATGATCAGGTCAGAAGATGGCGGGAAAACGTGGTCAGAAAGAATAAAAATACCTGTCCATTGTCCCCATGGTCCAGTGCAATTGAAAGATGGTCGACTTCTGTTTGCTGGAAGACAATCGCTTCCACCAGAAAAACGTTCTCTTTATGGGGCATCATTTATTGGTATTGACAGGGAAAACTCAGACATTGCAGTTGCAGAATCAAACGATGATGGAAAAAACTGGAAAATAACAGGAGTTCTGCCAGTCTTACCACCTGTACCACCTGATAATTTTTGTGAGCCTCACCTGGTTGAAACGACATCAGGAACACTGATTATGCATATCAGAAATCAATGTCCATCTGTTTTCCCCGGAGAGATACTTCAATCTGAATCTGAAGATGGTGGGAAAACATGGAGCGTTCCGCATCCTATAGGATTAAAGGGATTGCCTGCTCACTTACTTTGTCTTCACAATGGCTGGATTTTAACAACATATGGATACAGGAAAAACCCCTTTGGAATACGGGCAAGTGTCAGCAAGGATGAAGGAAAAACATGGTCAGAACCAATTGTGATCAGCGATGATGGGTATAACAGCGACCTTGGTTATCCTTCTTCAGTGCAAATAGATGATGGGAGTATCATCACTGTGTGGTACGAGGTGTTAAAGGACAATCCATTTGCAGTATTGAAAATGGCTCACTGGGTATTTATTTAAAATCAAAAGGAGGAAATCGTGCTTAATCCTGGCAAAAATGCTTTGCTTGCGCTTGATACGATTTATAAAAAACCAGCAAAGGGCATTCCGAGCTGGGTCATTCATCCTATGGAACACTCTGTCATAGATTATCTTGCTGGCGAAGAACCAGGTACTTATGTTAAAAATCCCCGTCAAACTTATCTGAAAATGCAAAAAAACGTAGGAACATGTATGATTGACCAGTATATCCCTGAAAACCCTTTATCAATTGGATCAAGAGGTTACGAAAAAAAGACAGAAACTCCGACAACAGGAGCAAAGGAAATTATTTGTGATGGGATAAAAATTGATTCGCCAGAGGCAGTGGTTGAACACATGGAAAAAGTTGTGTCGCCAAAAGTCAAACACAATATTGAAACATGGTCAGAAGATTTACTTGTTCAAGTTGCTGAAAAAATAATAAATAATGAACAGGAAATTCAAAAAGAGTTTGGTCCTGATATATTAAAAGTTCCGTATGGAGTTGCGACATTTCCAGGTTTTGCATACGGGTACTATGGTTACGAAAATTATTTCATGGCGTATGCTTTATATCCTGAAGTAATGGAAAAATGGTTCAGTTTGCGTGCTGATTACTGCCAGTTATACAACAAGGCAGTTGCCCTTGCCTATGAAAAGGCAAACTTACCTCCCCTGTTGCGACTTGACCATGATATGGCAGGAGAAAAGGGTACACTGGTTAATATCAGGTCCATTGATAAAATCTGGTTTCCACATTTTTACCACTCAGTCAAAGAACTGGCTGACAAAATCACTTTGATCTGGCATTGTGATGGAAATCTGATGGAAATGGTCCCAAGGTTAATAGAATGTGGCATCAAAGGATTTCAGGGTTTCCAGTATGAATGCGGAATGGATTATGAAAAAATATGCAAAATGAAAACAAGAGATGGAGAAGACCTTTTTATTATTGCTGGTGTCTCTGTCACAAGGACATTACCATCTGGCACCACTGAAGATGTAAAGAAAGAAATGAAATGGTTGGTGGAACATGGGCCCAAAACAGGACTATTTCTCGGTGGTTCAAGTTCAATTCCTCCAATGACACCACTGAAAAATATCCTGGCTCTTGTTGAAGGTTTTCAGTATTATCGCGAACATGGCCGCAACAGTTCATGAAACAATGTTATTTCTGGGTATAACCACCGTCCATTAAAATGTTTGCGCCAGTGATATAAGAAGATGCATCAGAGGCAAGAAACACAACGACTCCTTTGATATCTTCGTCATTTGCCATCCTTCCGAGAAATGTCCGTTTGTTGTATCGTTCCACAAACAGCTCTGCCTGGTCTGCATACAGTCCACCAGGAGAAATACAATTCACGCGAATATTATACGGACCAAATTTTGAAGCAAGGTATCTTGTCAGAGAAATAAGCCCGGCTCTGTGGAAAAAATAATCAGGTGGTGCATCCATATCAGTTCCTTCATAAAGAGTGAAATCTGGCCCAACAACGCCCTGCATGGAAGAGATGT
>ERZ795060.4626-NODE-4626-length-11472-cov-5.047648_pt1 | contig 11472 bp, 8 predicted proteins | sample MGYA00375144_ERZ795060 | MGnify/ENA primary metagenome ERZ795060 (study PRJEB30189, sample SAMN05720157) | activated sludge metagenome | isolation source: anaerobic digester from wastewater treatment plant | place: Japan | collected 2015-05-15 ... | reverse complement strand
GTCCTTTCCCTGGCCTTCCTTGTAGGCCAGAGCTATAACCCGTTTTTGTATTTCCGGTTTTAGGGCTCCAAGGATCCGCTGTCGATACCCATTTTTATTCCGGGAAGAGGGGAAGGCGCCTGATCGAAAGCCGTACCCCGGAAGCCAATGGCTGCTCGATGCAGTGGCCGTGGCGAAGCGTGCAGCGGCGGCGATCCGGCACCTGGCAAAATGGAGGGCAAAGGATGGCTTCGCTTTCGACGCGCCATGATGAAGCGGCTTGTTCGAGTTTTCTCATGTATACCAAAAATTGCTGGAGGTAAAGGCGATGTCTAAGCTGCGGGTGGATGTCTTATTTTTTCTGTTGACGCTTACGCTTTTGGGGCTGGCCAATTTTTTTAACACAGAGAAACCCACTGTTTCCGCGCTTGAACACCGGGCCCTGGCGAAACGGCCGGAATTCAGCGCCCGTGCCCTTTTTAGCGGTACTTACTTTCGCGGCCTTGAAGATTATTACAGCGACACCTTTATTCTCCGTGACGGCCTGGTCAAGGCGAGCCGGGAGATCAAACAGGCCTTTTCAATCCTGGGCCCCGGCGTTTCCCTTATAACCGACTATGAAAAGCTGCCGGATCCGCCTGAAAAGGAGGGGGAAACTTCCCCGGAAGAGCCCGTGGAAACCGAAGATCCACCGGATAATGATCCCAAGCCGCCGCAGGTGGACGACGGCGACGATCGCAATGTAGGCTACTGGCTCGTTGTGGACGGCCAGGCGGTGCAGTTGTTTAAATTCAATAAAGAAAACTTTGACTTCTATGCCGATATTTTGAACCTGTACAGAGCGAAGCTGGGCCAGGACGTCAAGATCTACTCCATGATTGCCCCCTCCAACAGCGAATTTGTCCAGCTCAGGCAGTACAAGGGGATCACCGATTCGCAGAACGAAGCCTTGTATTACCTCAATAGCAGGCTGGACCCCGGGATCCGGTCAGTTAACGTTTATGATGCCTTAAACCGCCATACCGGCGAGTACCTTTATTTCCGCACGGACCATCACTGGACCGCCTTAGGCGCTTATTATGGCTATTGCGCCTTCATGGAAGCGCGTGGAGAGAAGCCCGTCCCGCTGGAGAAATACCAGAGGATCGACCTGGAGGGCTTCCTCGGCAGCTCCTACTCCAAGACCCTGGACAAAAGCCTTGAGGAGAATCCTGACACCATATCGGTGTATCTGCCGTTTACGGAACACGAGTTTACCATTTACTACGCCGAGGAGGGCCAGAAAAGCGCGGTCATCGATCTGCAGTACGCGGACAGCTCGACAGATAAATATCTCGTTTTCATCAGCTCGGGCGGCGGCACCTGGAGTGTAATCAAAACAGAGGTAAAGAACGGCAAAAGGATCCTGGTGGTGAAGGACTCCTTTGGCAACGCGCTGGTGCCCTTTTTGCTGCCCCACTACGAGGAGATCTATATCGTGGATTCGCGCTTCTATAGCATTGGCGCTACGGGTAAGAACATCCTCCAGTTCATTGAGGACAAAGGCATCAACGAGGTACTGTTCATAAGCTACATGGAAAATGTAAACTGGCATGAGTTTATGGAAGGTGTTCAGGCGCTGACGGGGCTTGAAGGGGATGCGGATTGGCTTGAATAGATATATTTAAGTGATCGCGGTTGCTTGCTTTTTTAAATCAAACATCTGTTATTATAATAACAACAGTTTATGTGCAGGAGTCGATGGCATGTACTCTATAGGCACGCTGCTGGCTATCCTGGGCGCCTTCTTTTCAAGATTCCGCTAAGGGGCCGGAGAAAGGAAATCGGAAGGCCTTTGCCGAAGTTTGCCAGGGTAGATTCAACCGGACGGAAAGCTGGTCATGGTAAGGGGATTACCGCCGGACCAGCGGGGTGCGCGGCATTTTGCCTCCGCGCACCCCGATTCCGTACTGTGTTAAAAAGTGGCATGGCCGGGGTTTCCGGCTGGACGGTGCATGAGGGCCTGCGCGGCTACGGGAAGACGTGCCCGATCCGGCCGGGCGGCCTCATCATGGCCTTGAGTAAAACCGGTGCTGCAAATATTCTTATTCTATGGTAATCATGATAGAGTATGGCGAATACCTGGTTAAAGCCTGCTTACCCACGCCATACCTGGCCAATGATTGATACAGGAGAACAATATGCAAGATTTTATTATTGAAACCATCAGTCAATATGGTTATATCGGTATTTTTTTACTTATTACCATTGAAAACATCTTCCCGCCGATACCGTCTGAAATAATTTTGCTTTTCGGGGGATTTATGACCACTTTTAGCCGCATGAATGTTTGGGGCGTCATAATTTCCGCCACCATGGGGTCGCTGCTGGGCGCAATTATTATTTACACCATCGGGCTTAAGCTGAATATGGCCCGGATTAATCGCCTCTACGGCAGCCGCATTGGCCGGCTCCTGCGTTTAAAAAAAGAAGATCTGCGTAAAGCTGAAAGATGGTTTGCCAGGCACGGCAACATGGCGGTATTCTTCTGCCGGTTTATCCCGATTGTCCGCAGTATTATCTCTTTACCGGCCGGATTATCGGGCATGAAATTTAGCGAATTTATTGTTTTAACGTTCATGGGCACATTTATCTGGAATATGGTCCTCGTTTATCTGGGCCGGTTTGCCGGAGACGCCTGGGAAAAGATTGTCGTTTATTTTGATCTTTATTCGCTGATCGTTCTGGTCTCGTTAGCCTTGATCGCCTTAGGCCTCGGATTTGTTTATCTTAAAAAAAGAATTTTTCGATAAAAACCATAAACTTAGAGCGCCCTGCCGCTGAACCTGATGCTGCTGCATAGGGGACGGGGCTTCTTTTTGAACCAATGGCAGCGGAAGGATAATTAGCGGCCAAAAGTTGCGGGAAGCTTGACCGGGCTCCGGTTTTTCAGCCCTTTTCAGAATGATCGTTAACGGGGTCCATATGGATCACGATCTCAATGCCCAGCTTTTTTTTAACGAACTGTTCAATTTCATCAATCTCTGCATGAATATCGACCAGGTCCAGGGCGTGGGAGACCTCGGCGTGTATGGAGGCGGTGACCCTCCCCGGGCCATAATCGTGCACAATCAGGTCATGAACCCCTCTAATATTTTTACCCATGAGGACACAGGAACGGATATTATCCACAAGCTGAGGGTCTGGAGGGGAGCCCAGCAGAAGGTTTACTGAATCCCTGGCCATGCCGAATCCTGTATATAAGATGAGTAGCGAAATTACCAGCCCCAGCAACCCGTCAACGGGAAAGTCAACATAGCGGCCCAGGATGGTTCCCGCTATTACTGCGCCGGTGGCGTAAGCATCGTTGAGACTATCCCTGGCCACCCCCATGTTTACGCCTGAATTGATGGTTTTCCCGATATATCGATTATAGGAAAACATCCATAATTTAATCATGATCGAGAATAATAATATGGCCAGTGACGCCGGGCTGAATAGAACAGCCGTGGGAGCAATGATTTTTTCCACGGCGCTTTGCAGCAGTTGCAGCCCCACGCCAAAAATGATAAAAGACACGACCAGGGAGGCAATATATTCTAACCTTCCATGGCCGTGGGGGTGCTCTTTGTCCGGCGGGCGGTTGCTTAGTTTGGCCCCGAAGATGGTAATCAAGGATGAGCCCAGGTCGCTTAGATTGTTAAAGGCATCGGATATTACCGCAATACTGCACGCAAATAGGCCTACCGCCAGTTTTACGGTAAATAGAAGCAGGTTGCAGATGATACCGAGGACCCCGGAGAGTACACCGTAGGCCTCCCGTACTGTAACGCTGGTTGTATCGCGGTAATTAGGAATAAACTTCTTGATGATCAGCTTAATCATGACCGCACTCCGGCTTGTTAATGCTCCAGGATTATGATCGGTACATTATAAAAAAATCTGTGGTCTCTCGCTGTCCCACAGATGTTCTCGTGCAAATTCATCTGCTGCCGCCCGGGCCCGGCCCCATGAACCGTCAGCTTCCGGTTCATCGCCTGCTCAGCTTTGCAACATTATTAGATTTTTAAGTTTAATTTATTATATCTGTTTACAGCCCCTATGTCAAAAAATTTTTTTTTGTCTGAGCTGATGCATGAAAATAATGGCAAAATAAGGATCTACGCAAATAGTCTTTATCGTTATGGCCCTACTTTTTAGATTTAGACAGGTAAAAATCATGCTTAGTTATTTATAGGCCTGTTCGGGTAAGATAAAGAAAATGGGGGATACAACTGTGGCGGCTTAAAGCAGGCCCCCAAAGGTTAGGAGTCGTTTGCGTATGGATTACGTGCGCGTTTTTATCGAAGTTCCCAAAGGATCCAGAAACAAGTACGAATTTGACAAAACCACAGGCCGCTTCCTGTTAGACCGGATGCTCTTTTCATCGGTCCACTATCCGGCCGACTACGGTTTTATCCTGGAAACTCTGGCTGAAGACGGAGATGAACTGGATTGCCTTGTGCTGGCCGGCGACCCCACATTCCCGGGCTGTGAAATACGGGCTTTCCCTGTGGCCATGCTGGAAATGTGGGATGAGAAAGGCAAAGATGAAAAGATCATTTGTGTCTCTCGCGGCGATCCCCTGTGGGGCTGGGTAACCGAATACGACCATCTGCCTCTCCATTTAACCCGGGAAATAGCTCACTTTTTTAAAATCTATAAAGAGCTGGAAAATAAGCCGGTGAAAATTGGCGCCTGGCACAGCAAAGAGAAAGCCTGGGAAGTGATTCACGCCTCCCGTGAACGCTACTGTAGCTGCAAAAACAACCGGTGCCCTGTCAGTTAACAATTTGCCACCGTTCAACCACCGGGAAAACTTATGAATTTTTCATGACAATGCTTTCGATGACGTTGGCTACTTCCTCGCATGCGTCGCAGCATCTTTCCAGGTAATGAAAGGTTTGATCCCAGGCCGCCACTTCCAGGTAGCTTTTGCCGTTCACATAGAGCTGCCGTGTTGCCTTGGTGAAGAGCTTGTCGCCTTCTTCCTCCAGGTTGTTTACTTTTACGATTAACTGGTGCAGGGTTTGCGATTTGCGGAAATTAGGGAATTCAACCAGCGCTGCTTTTAGCTCGTTGCAGCACTTGACCACAATCCCGGCCAACTGCAGCGCATCTTCCTGGATGCTGGTGATATTGTACATATACATTCTCAGCACCACATCTTCAATCTTGTCTGTTACATCATCGATGGCATTGGCCAGGGCGATAATATCTTCCCGCTCAATGGGGGTGATAAATTCCCGGGTCAGTTTGCGGACCATCTGATTCCTGGCTTCATCTGCCGCATGCTCAATGGCATGCATCTCTTTGATTTTCTCCTCCAGTTTCTCCGGTTCAAAGTTATTGACAATTTCATGGAGCAGGTTGGCAGCCTGGCAGGAATAATCTACCAGCTCCACAAAGGCATCGAAGTAATAATTATCTTTTTTACGGGCCATAGTACCTCTCTCTCCTGTTTTTTTTGGCTTTAAGCTTAAACTGTCATGTTTCCCTTCACCGGCATCAGCATGAAGGTAACTTTTCCCATTCCGGTCCCCCGGATACTGCCCGCGATCAGAGGCGGTAGGCCTCCATGCCTTTACCAGAGGGGGCACCATGAAACGGGTGCCAGTCTGCTTCCCCTCTTAAAGGCGGGATGGGGATTTTGAGGCCTGAATGTTAGAAAACGAACATAAAAAGACGGACCATGAGATAGCCAATCAATCCGCATCCCGGGAAGGTTAAGATCCACGCCGATACCATTTCCCGGGCAATGGCCCAGTTAACATAGGAAAAACGTTTAGCCAGGCCCACACCCATAATGGCAGTAGTTTTGGTGTGCGTTGTACTGACCGGTAATCCCAGTATCGAAGCGGCCAAAAGGCAGACCACGGCAACCAGGTCTGCCGAAAAGCCCTGATAGTGTTTTAGCCTGACCATATCCAGCCCGACAGCCTTAATGATGCGGTATCCCCCGATTGATGTCCCCAGGGCCATCACCATGGAGCAAAGAACCATCAGCCAGACAGGGATGATAAAATCCGTCACCCCGGCCTCTCCCCGGGCTAAAAATATACTGAGCATGAATACACCCATAAATTTTTGCCCGTCCTGCGCGCCGTGCATAAAAGACATGCCTGCCGCACCTGCTATTTGGGCATGGCTAAATACACCATTAGCCTTCCTCCGGTCCAGATTTCTGCAGAGATGCTCGTTTGTTTTAACCACCACAAAGCCGAGCACCAGTCCCGCTATAGTGGAAAGAACCAGGCCGTAAAGCACCTTAACCCATTCAGTTGCGTTAATGCCGGACATACCGCCCTGGAGGGCGATGGCCGCACCGGATATACCGGCAATCAAGGCATGGCTTTCGCTGGTGGGAATGCCAAACCACCACGCGCCCGTGGCCCATAGCACAATGGCCACGAGAGCAGCACAAAGCGCCACCAGGGCATCATAGGGGTTGCCTCTAAAATCGACCATTTGATAAATCGTATGGGCAACCCTGGTATTAAACAGCGTCATCACTAAAACACCGAGGAAATTAAAAACGGCGGCCATGATCACGGCACTGCGCGGGCTTAAGGATCGGGTGGAAATGCAGGTGGCAATGGCATTAGGAGCATCGGTCCAGCCGTTGACCAGAACAACTCCCAGTGTAAGGAGGGTGGTCAGAATTAAAGTAGGGTTCGACAGCAGCTCATGTAAAAAGTTTAAGAATGTTACAGTCATTATTCATCTACTTTCTTTGCTTGGTCATAGGTCCGTCATTTGGTCTATTGTTACTGGCAAAAATGATCTATTTAAAGGCCAACCAGGGTATAAATTAGCTACTTGGTCTATGGTTCCTGCTGCAAAAAATTCAATAAATTTTACCGGCAAGTTGACCATTTCGGCCGCCGGGTGTAAGCCGCAAACGCCGCCGCCCCGGCCGGGCGGCTTTTATTTGCATACTGGAGAAATATTGCCTGATATTTATAGATACTGGCTGGGTTGTTATTGACAGCCAAAATAGGAGTTGTTATAATTCTCTGGACATAAAACTCTATATATTGCCAGGTAAGGCGGAAAAACGATGGAAAAGAAGGACTTTTAAGCAAACCTGGAACTTTTTGTCGCCATCTTCACGGCAAGTTCTTTTTTGGGAGGGGAGAAATAAGTGAAAAAAGTCCTTGTAGCAATAGCCATTATCTGTATCTGTTTGTTCGTCATTTTTGTATTCTGTTCCGATGACAGCAGCCAGGAATATACATTGCCTGACGGCAGTGCCGCTTACACCATCATGGTTTACTTAAACGGATCCGACCTGGAAAGTGAAGCGGGTATGGCTACAGAAGATATTATCGAAATCATTTCCGCCGATATCCCCGAAGAAAGCATTAATGTGATTATCCAGACCGGCGGGACAGCGCAATGGCAAAACGACGTAGTCCCCAGTGACGGCCTGGCCCGCTACCGGGTAGTCGATGAAGATTTGCAGTTGCTGGAAGAGATGCCGGCTGAAAATATGGGGGAAAGTGCAACCCTGGCTAAATTTATTAATTATTGCATGGACAGTTTTCCGGCGGAGAAGTTCGGCCTGGTCATGTGGGACCATGGGGGCGGCTCGGTATACGGCTTTGGAGTCGATGAACTGTTTGACTACGACGGGTTAACTTTAGCGGAAATAAAAGAGGCCTTTGAAAATTCGTATTTAGCCAGCTATCCGTTAGAATTTCTCGGTTTTGACGCCTGCCTCATGGCTACCTTAGAAACAGCTTACATGGCGAAGGATTATGCCAAATATTTAATTGCCTCCGAGGAACTGGAGCCGGGGTACGGCTGGGATTACATAACCTGGCTCACCGCCTTGGGCAACGACCCGCAGCAAAGTGGAGCTGAAATCGGGCGTGAAATTGTAGACAGCTTTGTCGGCTTTTATAACAACAATGGCATGGAAGATGAAGCTACTACCCTGGCCGTGATTGATTTAAGCAAGGTTGATGCAGTTGTCCGGGCCTTGGAGGAATTCGTTGCCGTAGCCGATATTTCCAGTTCAAGCTACCAGACGATCGCCAAATCCCGTTCCAAGGCCCGTGAATTTGGGATGCCGTCGGAATATGGTGGCAGCACCGACATGGTTGATATCGTGCATATGGCAGAACAGTTCCTCGCTTACTATCCGGATGAAGCCGGTGCACTGATTGAGGCTGTTGAAGCGGCGGTAGCCTATAAGGATCAGGGTAAATTTGTGGACAATGCTGGCGGGTTATCCATTTATTTCCCTTATACCGGCAAAGAAGAGGTGGAGGAGCGCATTTCCGTTTATAAAACAAGCGGTTTTTCGCCTCATTATATAAACTATGTGATTGAGTTTGCCGAGGTTTTAACCGGGACAACGATAAGCAAACTTGATGTATCGAAAGTAGCTCCGGTTCAAGATGAGAGCTATTTTGATATTGTTATTCCGGCCGAAGAATTGAACAATATTGAAAGCATCTATTTTACCGCATGGGTTAAAGAGGATGATGACTATTATACCCAGATCTACCAGGACAGCTTTGTGGAAATTGATGCGAGTGGAAAAATATTGACTGAATTTGACGGCATCATTACCACCATCAATGGCGAGTGGGCATGCCTTTATGAAATAGAATCGGGCGATGATTACATTCGCTATGCCGTGCCGGCGCTGTTAAACGGCCAGGAGGTCAACCTGATCGTTTTATACGATGAGGCAAACCCCGAGGGCAAGGTTATTGGAGCCATGCCCGTTTATGACCCGGCTACCGGTATGGCCCCCAAGCAGATGATCAAAATAAAAGACGGCGATGTAGTGCAGCTTCTTTACTACGCTGAACGATTTTACGATCTTGATGATACTTCCGAGCCCGGTGAGGATGACGCGATCTGGTATGAAGGGCCCCAGTTTACCGTTGAGGGATCTTTAGTAGTTGAAAATTGGGAGGTTACTGAAGGTATCTATTTGTACGGGTTTACGATTATCGATTTGCAGGGTAACGAGTATTACACTGATTTCATTGAGGTTGAGTTTTTCCCGGAATAAAGAATAAGTTATGACCCGCAGGAGATAGATCAACAGGGCAACCGTTTTACTGCTCGAGGGCACAGGGTTATAGAATCAAAGGGGGCTGCCGGCCAGGGCAGCCCCCTTTTCCAGTAATTCGGTTCCGCTAAGGTTAGCTCCAGATGAACCAGACCAGGAGATAACCGGTAGTCACAGCGGCCGGGGTAAAGGACACGCCGGCCCCGGAAAAGAAAAAGTCTAAAAAATCGGGTTAGCATAACCGCCCAGGAGGATCGAGGCGGTGCCGCCTCTATCTTTTCCGGAATACAAGCAGACTGTTATTCCTTGTTGACGAGGCCGACATGATTCTGCTATCCTTAGCAAGAGGACCCAGTGATATCCAGATATTTTAAAAACCTTAATTTTTATCTCTCTCAAGGGGGTAATATTATGAAGAAGCTGACGGTGCTGGCAGTTGTCCTGGTGTTCCTGATGCTGGTCATGTTTGTGGCAGGCTGTGGCGGTAAGGGCGGCGATGCGGATCCCGGCTGGGACGAACCAGGCAGCTTTGAGGAGGACGAAGGATATGACGACCCCAATGACATCACGGGCGGCGACGAATTCTATGATGTCTATGCCGAGGGCCTGAGATTGATGGGCCTGTTCAAGGAGCTGGAATTCAGTCATAGTTCAGTTGACTCCAATTCCGAATTCCGCGCCGGCGCTTCCTTCAGCCTTGTCGGGGAAGAAACGGTTGACGGACAAAAGACTAGGCATTTCGCATGCACATATTTTGAATCCTCTAATGGAAATGAAACCGAGGGAAAGCTGGAGGTCTGGGTAAACGAAAACTTTGAACCCGTTCAGGCCCTGGTGGATGGCGCGCTGCTCACCGGCTCGGAAGTCCTTCCGGCAACTAATGAATTTGATTATGTGCTCAGTACATTAGGTAGCGATCGTTTTGCCGGTGTACGGAGCGAGAAAGAGCTAAAGGAACGGATTGAAACAGAGTGGAACATCGAAAAGTCAAGCCGGGAAACCAGGGATTTGGGCTTTGGTTCCATTGAAGTCACGCGCTATGAGCTATCCCAGTTATTCGATCCGAAAGAATTTGATACTTCCCGGGCCGATAATTTGGTTTTTGAGTATACCAGAGTTGGATCAAAAATTCTATTTACCAAGTGGGTAGATGCGCATAAGTGGTTGGATTCAGGCTACGAAAGTGTTACAGAGATAACCGTGGAGAGAGTAATACCCTATTAGCGTGTGACAGGGGGACGGGCACTTGCCACAGTGCCGGTATGCGCCCCCTGTCCCTGTCAACCTGAGGGCGAAGCCCGAAGGATCTTTCATGTTGGCAAAAAAGTGAATCGCAGGGGCGGGCTTCCATGCCCGCCCGCGAGTTTATGTCACCGTCTTCCTGTAAAACTGAAAAGGTCGCCTGGACAGGCATACCGCATGGGCCGGCGGCGACCCTGCTGCAGGGGGCGGCTCTCGACTGGCTTAACGGTTTAGAGCCGCCCCCTGGCTTTTTTCTTGCACCGGCAACCAGCGCAAAACCCTGAGCGAAGATTGGACTCACTATAATTCCCCGGAGACTTACACCCGGCCGGAAGACCTCAAGGCAGGGTATATTTTACTCCTTTTCCTGCAGGATTTTTCATATAAATACATAACTGTACAGTAGCTGGTCAAGGGGGCACCCTGGGGATATTTTTTTTAAAGGAGGGAGAAATATGAGTGAAAGCTTCAGGGTAAGCAACAGGACCAAGTGGTCTTATTCTGTGGGCGGCATCGGCCGGGACATGGCCTATACGCTGATCAGCATGTATATCATGGTCTTTTTCACCGATGCCATCGGGCTGGCTGATTGGGAAATCTGGGCCGTTTCCACGATCATCGCCGTAACCAGGATCTGGGATGCCGTAAACGACCCCATGATGGGCGTGATTATCGATAATACCAGGTCCAGGTGGGGCAAGTTTAAACCCTGGGTCATCGTCGGGGCCGTATCCAGCGCCATCTTTACCTTCTTGCTTTTTCAAGACCTTGGTTTGCGAGGCGTGCCCTTTGCCGTGCTTTTTGCAGTTTTTTACCTGTCGTGGGAAATTACCTTTACCATGAATGATATTTCGTACTGGTCCATGTACCCGTCATTTACCACGGACCCCAAAGAAAGAGAAAGCATCTGCGCTTTAGCTCGCTTCTTCGCCTCTTTGGGTGCCTTTCTTTCCGCCGGATTAATCCCTGTTATTTATCAGAATTTTAAAGGTGGACCGGTGAAGGCCTTTTTCTGGATCGCCCTGGTGGTTACTATCGCTTTCATTTTATGCCAGACCCTGGTGGTGGTGGGCGTAAAAGAAAAACCGCTCTATGCGGAGGTCGAGCAGCCCAAAACCAGGTTGAGGGATTTTATCAGGATTATAACCAAAAACGACCAGTTGATCATCATTTTTCTGGCCTTCCTGCTGCTGGAGATCGCC
>ERZ795060.4622-NODE-4622-length-11479-cov-6.088148_pt1 | contig 11479 bp, 12 predicted proteins | sample MGYA00375144_ERZ795060 | MGnify/ENA primary metagenome ERZ795060 (study PRJEB30189, sample SAMN05720157) | activated sludge metagenome | isolation source: anaerobic digester from wastewater treatment plant | place: Japan | collected 2015-05-15 ... | reverse complement strand
CAGGTCCTCTCCGCGCTCACCCTCCTGGAGATGGCGGGCGCTGCCCGTCGCCTGCCAGGCAACTTCTACGTCCGCATCTCGCCCCGGTGACAGAGCCGGCTTCGCCCTAAGCTGCCAGGCGCGTGGGTATTTGTGCCCGCGCGATCTTGAGGCCTCCAGCCGGGACGCGGCGCGGATCCTTACGCCTGTGCAGGCCGCACAACAAGCCCTCTAGGGGGAAGGGGTTGCCCCTCGCGGCGGCGAATTCGATAGAGTGAACGCGATAGAAGGCGATGGATGGCTACGGGGGAGCACTTGATGACAATCTGGTGGTATACGCTGGGGAGCACGTTTCTCATCTCCCTGATTGCTCTCGTAGGCATCCTCAGCCTCTATTTGAGCGCGGACCGGGTGCGCGAGTGGCTGCTGCCCATGGTCGGGTTTGCCGCAGGGGCGCTGCTTGGCAACGTCTTTCTCCACCTGCTTCCAGAGCTGGTTGAGCGCAAAGGCTCGTTCGATCTGGCCTCCTCGCTCCTGGTGTTGCTCGGGATCGTCACCTTCTTCCTGATGGAGCAGGGGATCCGGCACTGGCAGGCCGAACACACCGGCCGCGAAGACCACATCGAGCATCTCGCTCACCTGCGGCCCCGCACCGTGGATCTCGAGCAAGGCGCCGGGCATCTTCTGTCGGCCCGGCCCTATGCCGCCGTCATCCTGGGTAGCGACCTGCTCCATAACTTCATCGACGGTCTCGTTGTTGGCGGGGCGTTTCTCTTCTCGATCCCACTCGGGATCTCCACGGCACTCGTGGTGGCGCTCCACGAGGTGCCTCAGGAGCTGGGGGATTATGCCATTCTGGTGCATGCGGGGCTCGACCGCGTGCGCGCGCTCCTCTACAACTTTGTCACCGCGCTCACCGCGGTCGCCGGCGGAGTGGTGGCCCTCCTGATCGGCGCTGCGAGGGAGACGTTTCCGCTCTATCTCATCCCATTCACAGCGGGCACTTTCATCTATCTGGCCGTGGGCAGCCTCATTCCGGAGCTACACTCGCATGGCGAGGAGCACCGCACCATCCGAGGGGTGGTCGGGATGCTCGTCGGGATTGGGGTTATGGTCGTGACGCACGTCGCCGCTCATCAAGTGGGCCATTGAGCGACGGGTGTTCACCGGGCACGTGGTGGAAGGTGGCATCAGGAACATGGAGAAGAACCCATTCCGATCTCCCGGGCGGTGGTTTCGGGGCAATACGCACACGCACAGCACGCGATCCGACGGCCGCGTCTCGGTGGCCGGGCGTTTTGAGGCCTATCGTGAGAAGGGCTACGACTTTCTGGTGCTCACCGATCATGGGAAGGTGAGCGATATCTCTGCCTTCACCGATAACACCTTCCTCGCCATCTCGGGAAGCGAGCTGCATCCAGAGAACCCCTACGGGGGCGCCACCTATCACCTGGTCGCCCTCGATCTCCACGAGCCGATTGATGTTGCCGGCATGCACCCCAACGAGGTGATACAGGCGGTCCATGCCCAGGGCGGTCACGTGATCATCGCTCATCCGTACTGGTGCGGTCACACGCTCTTCGACCTCTTGCCGCTGGAGGGTGGCTTCGCCGTCGAGGTGTACAACGACACGTGTGCCGGGATCGGGAAGGAGATCTCCGAGGTGCAGTGGGACGACCTCCTGGATCGCGGCAAGCGCCTGCTCGGCATCGCCTGCGATGACGCGCATGGCACGGAGCACGACTGCTTCCACGGCTGGGTGATGGTGAAAAGCGAGGAGCTAACCCGAGAGGCGATCCTGGAAGCTCTCCTGAAGGGCTGCTACTACTCGACTACCGGGCCAGAAATCCTCGACCTCGACTTGGTGGAGACCGAGCGCGATGGGCAGCCGGCACGGAAAGTGGTAGTGCGCACCTCGCCGGCGCGCTCCATCGTCTTCAAGGCGCAGCGCTACTTTGGCCGGCGCTGCCTGCCTCCGGAAGGCGGTCTGCTGGAGTATGCCGAGTACACGCTCCACGGGTCGGAGCGCTACGTGCGCGTGGAAGTGACCGATGCCGAAGGCCGGAAAGCGTGGACGAACCCCTTCTTCCTGGATTGACGCCGCCAGGGTGAGCGCAGTGGGCAAGCGGAATGCCCGGAGCCCGCGCGACTGAGGGCACGCCGCGCCTTGGGGCGCTTATCCGGGTTCTGCGACGAGGTGCTCCTCCGCGCGGAGAAGGGATGTGCCCAGTTCGGCGCTGAGGTGCTCCATCCGCTCCAGGATCGCCTCGCGTTCCGTGCCCGTGGCGCGGGAGACGCGCGCGTAGGAGAGAACCACCGGGTGCATCTCGAGCCGCCGGAAGCTGCCGCGCTCCAGGGTGGCCACGAAGAGGAAGGACCAATCATTGCGCAGCACCGGGTCCACGGCGTAGTCGTCGATGAAATCCCCCGTGTCGTAGAGGATCGGCTTGCCGCGGTAGATCTCGACCCCCTGGAAGAGGTGGGCGCTGTGTCCGTAGTAGAGATCCGCGCCCCGGTCGATCACGGCATGCGCGAACTCCTGGAAGAGGCGGCTGGGGTGCATCACCATGTTCGGACCCCAGTGGTTCGAAAAGACCACGATCTCGGCGCCCGCGGCGCGTGCCATCCCCACGGCATCCTCAACGCGCCGGAGGACCTCTATCTCCATCGAAACTGGTAGGTAGTGCGTGCCAGCCCGGTCCGGGCCCGCCGCGAAAGCGGGCTCATTGTCGGTGACCGCCACGAGCCCGACGCGAGTGCCCTCCTGCCCGGCGCGCAGGATCACCGGGCGAGCGGCATGTCGCTCATCTTTGCCGGCGCCGGCGTGTTGTATCCCGGCCTCGTCCAGGTGGCGCAGGGTGTCGAGCAGGCCCTCTTCCTCATAGTCCAGGGTGTGGTTATTCGCCAGGGAGCAGGCATCGATCCGCGCCGCCTGTAGCACCGAGACCACGCTGGGATCCGCGCGGAAGTGGAACACCTTGGGCGTTCTCGTCCAGGGTTGAAGCCGTGTCGTGAGCGCGCACTCCAGGTTGATGATGCGCAGGTCCACCTCCGGATAGCCGTGCCCGCCGGTCATCAGCGGGAGCACGTCGCCCCAGGGCTCCTCGGGGCGCATCTTCCCGAGCACCTCGTTCACGCCCCGGCCCAGCATCACATCCCCCGCCAGCGCGATGGTGACCACTTCTCGTTCCCTCCCGCGCGATGGTTGCCCGCGCCGCCCCGGTCAAAACGGGCAGCGCGCCGCGCTTGTCCAGATAGCCCTTAGCTCAGGGCGGCAGCCTCCTGGCCGCCCGCCGCGGGGCAGAAAGGCGCCTGTCGCCAGCAGGGAAGCCCGTGGGGCTGCGAGAACTAGGGACCGATGAAAGTGATAGTGGCCGAGCAGATCGGGTTTTGTTTCGGCGTCAAGCGAGCCATCAACCTGGCCAAGAAGGTCCTCTCCGAGCGAGGAGAGGTGTGTATCCTCGGGGATCTGGTCCACAACCGCAGGGTGAGCCGCGAGCTGGAGCAGATGGGGTTGCGGAAGGTGAGCAACCTCAGCGAATGCAGCAGCGGCATCATGCTGGTGCGAGCGCACGGGCTTCCCGCGGCGGAGATCGAGCGCGCGCGCGCGGCCGGGCTGGAGGTGATCGATGCCACCTGCCCAACGGTCCGGCAGGCGCAGCGGGCGGCCCGCCGCCTGGAGGAACGTGGCTGCCAGGTGGTGATTGCCGGCGACGCCGATCACCCGGAGGTGCGCGGCATCCTTGGCAGTCTCCGCGATCCGTCGGCTCATCTGGTCCTCGATTCGGTCGAGGAGGTGCGGCAGGCCCACGCGGAGCGGCGGTTCCGCCGCCCGGTGGGAGTCGTGTTCCAGACCACCCACTCGTTCGAGCGCTGCCACGCCCTCGTCGGCGAGCTGATGCTGGTCATCCCGGAGTTGCAGATCATCAACACCCTCTGCCGGCCGGTCCGCAACCGGCAGCTCGATGCCATTCGCCTGGCGACCGAAGTGGAAGTTATGCTGGTCGTCGGCAGCTTCAAGAGCGCCAACTCCATTGAGCTAACTCACCTCCTTCGCGCGCACAACCCAAACACAATCCAGGTCGAGAACGCGGACCAGCTGGAGCTGGCCCGGTTCGCCGGGGTCAAGAGTGTCGGCATTGCGTCTGGGCTCTCTACCCCGGAGGACGTGGTGGACGCGGTGCGTGCGCGGCTCGAGGCCGCCTTCCCGGAGCCGGATTCGAGTCCGGCGCTCTAGGGCGTTCCACTGCGGCCACTCCTCTCCTGCGGAACCACGCGCCACCAGACCGGCGTTGCCTCTCGCTGGCGCGCGCCCGCGTTTTGGTGCATCCCCTGTCGGGTATAGATCCGCCGATGGGCAGGCGGGCAGGCTATCGCGGATGCCCAGCCCGCTCGCGAGGTCAGGGAATCCGGCGAGGCTGGCGCCCCCGCTTTCCCTGATGGAATGGGTGTGTGATCCGGGGTGAGAGAGCGGCATCGGGAGAGGGCATGCCGTCTGGAGCCTACTACCTGAGGAACCTGGGGCTGTTGGAGGGCCTTCCCGAGGGGGCCTGCCGCTTGCTTGAACAGCAATGGCGCGTGCACCACTACGGGCGGCGCGAGACCATCGTGGAGCAGGGGGCGCCGGCGGACCAGGTACACCTTCTTGCCGAGGGCTCGGCGGAGTTGGTGCGGCGGGAGCAGGAGAAGGAGACGATCCTGGTGGTGCTGTCTCCCGGCGAGTTCATTATGGGCCCCGTGGAGGATGCGACAGCTGGGTCCCTCGTGTGTGCTCGGGCGCTGGATGAGTGCGCCGTGTGCACGATAGGTCAGAGGGAGTTGGAGGCGATCATCCAGATGTACCCCATGCTGGCCTGGCGCCTCCTCACCTGGTCGAGCCGGAACACGGAGCAGGCCTACTCGCGCATTCAATCGCTCGCCTCTTGCGAGGTGACCGATAAGCTCCTGGCCTTGATCCGGCACCTGGCGGGCCGGCATGGCGTGCCGACGGCGGATGGCCTTGAGATCACGTTGCGACTGACCCATCACGACCTGGCGGCGCTCATCGGGAGTTGCCGCGAGGCAGTCTCCCGTGGCCTGAAAGCCCTGCGCGACCGCGGGGTGATCGCAGTCAATGCGCGCTGCATCACCCTTCGCGAGTCTGGATGACCGGGGAATGGCGCGGGCTGCCGGTGCGCTCCTGATTGGAGGATGCGGTGATAGGCATCGTGACCGCTCGGGGGGATGAGGATCGTTGCAGCCGAGAGCTTCGCGAGGCGGCAGAGCGGCAAGGCGGGGGCCAATACATCGATCCGCTCTCGCTCATCATCGAGGTGGAGGGGAGTGCGCGCCTTCTGACCAGTGGCACCCCGTTTGAAGGCTTCGACGCGGTTATCCTGAGAGGCCTCAACCGCGACGGCGATATCGACATGCAGTTCGAGGTGTTCGAGCTGTTGGAGACGCTCGGTATCCCCGTCCTCAATCCGGCATCGGCGCTCTCCGCCGCAGAGAGTAAGCCGGTAACCCTCTTCCGACTCCATCGGGCCGGCCTCCCTATTCCTCGGACCCTGGTGACGCAGCGTGTGGAGACGGCGCTGGAACAAGTGCGCGCGTTGGGCACGGCCGTCATCAAGCCGCTCTTTGGCGCACTGGGGATCGGGGTCGAGCGTGTCACCTGGTCGGACGCGCCCGAGCGCGTCCAGGCGAGCCTGGATCAGTGGCGCGCCATCTGTGTCCAGGAGTACGTGCCATGCGATGGCCGTGACATACGTGTCTTCGTGGTTGGTGGCGAAGTCCTTGGCGCGGTGATGCGCATCGCTCAGGGCACCGAGTGGCGCACCAACGTCCACCAGGGGGGCGTGTGCGTTCCCTACGAGCTGAGCGCCTATGAACGCGAATTGTGCCTTCGGGCGGCGTCGGTGATCGGCCTCGAGTACACCGGCATCGATCTTCTCCCCGGCCCCGACGGCCCCGTTCTTCTGGAGGTGAACGGCGCGCCGCAATGGCACGGCCTGGCGGCGGCGACCGGCATCGACGTGGCGGGGGCCATCGTCGAGCATGCCCTGGCGCTGGCCAGGCGACGCCATCCGAGGGCATCCTCCTGAGCACGGTCTTTCCCGGGTAAGGCCGGCGCCGGCGCATGGCCGGATGCCACTCATCACCTCACTTCTGTGCAACCCTGTGCTCCTCACTTCCTCCCGATTGCGCCCGCCTTGGCTTCTGATTCCACTCGTTCGGGGCATGGGCCCGGCGTGCCCGCGGGGCCGCCGCCGCGCGCCGGTGTGAATGGAATCACAGTGCCTGTTAGCCTCTCGGGCGAGGCGGGTAAGCAATCGGTGTGTGATGATGGGGCTCTATGCCCTTGCGAAGGGAGGTGAACAGAATGCCAGAGGGCGGAATGACTGTGCGCGAGGCGGGCCGCAAGGGTGGCGAGACCACGGCTCGTACTCATGGACATGAGTTCTACGAGGAGATCGGCAAGAAGGGTGGCAACGCCCGCAAGCGCGAGCTGGGCCATGAAGGCTATGAGGAGCTGGGCCAGAAGGGCGGGCAGCGCGTGCGCGAGCTGATCAACAAGGGCAAGATGCAGGAGAAGTGACCTCCTGGCTGTGGCGGTGCGTGCCCGGGCGCACCTGGGATGCGATGCATTGGCATCCGTCGTGCATGCGAGGTGTGCCAGCGGACGCACTGCCGATTGATCCGCGTGCGCCAGTCACAGGAATGGCGCGACGCATCCAGCGCTCCGGAGCCGTTCAGGCAGAGCCTGCGGCGACGGGCCGGGAACCGGGAGCGGAGATAGGGGCCGCTCCCGGCCTACCGGTACCATCCGGTCGCGGAGGGAGAGCGGCACGATGGCACGTCGTGATGAAGGCGATATGACCGTGCGCGAGGCGGGTCGCAAGGGCGGCGAGGCCACGGCCCGCACGCATGGGCACGAGTTCTATGAGGAGATTGGCCATAAAGGAGGCGAGATCGGCGGCCCCCGTGGGGGGCAACGCGTCCGCGAGTTGATTGAAAAGGGGAAGGAATTGGAGGAGCAGTAGGCCCCATCCGCCCACCGGACGGCTCTGCCGGTGACGGTCGGTATCCTCCGCCACGGCGGAGGCCACGACCGGCAAGGAAAGCCTTGAGCGAGTCATGGGAATCGGCGGCCGGGCGACTCTAACGACCCTGACAGCGGAGGGAGATCTGGGCATGAGCAGGACCGAAGGCGAAATGACCGTGCGTGAGGCCGGTAGAATCGGTGGCAACATCCGGAAAAAGGCGCTGGGCCGTCGGGGCTACGAGGAGCTGGGTCACAAAGGCGGGCAGCGCGTGCGCGAGCTGATCCGCAAGGGCAAGGAGGCCGAGCAGAAGGGTGGGTGATCGCCTCGGGTCCTTGCAGCGCGCAGCTCCCCACTGCGCGCTGGCACCTCGCGGATGACCAGGGCTCTCGTTCCCGCGGGCCAGGCGGGGCGGCTTACGGCGCCTGGGCGGCAGGGCGAGAGGGGTTCGATCGGGCTTTCGATGGCTCATACCGTGGGGGCCCCCGGCTCGCGGATCCCGGCGGGCCCGACTGGAGGATAGCGAATGGCGAAGCAAGAAGAGGGCGGGATGACCGTGCGTGAAGCGGGCCGCAAGGGCGGCGAGACGACCGCAGAGCGCTATGGGCACGAGTTTTACGAGGAGATCGGTAAGAAGGGTGGCGAGCGTGGTGGCCCGCGCGTGCGCGAGCTGATCGAGAAGGGCAAGCGCCAGGAGAAATAAGGGGCAGGCCCCGCGGGATGCGCATGCTTTCCTCGATGAGCCGGGTTGTGTTCGCCATACAGAGAATGAGCGCGGTCGCCCATCCCGGGCGACCGCGCTCTATGATGCTCAGGCTGGTCTGGGTGCCCTAGATATCCAGCTCCTTCACGTCCTTCGCGTGGGCATCGAGGAACTCCTTACGGGGTCCCACTTTGTCCCCCATCAGAATGGTGAAGATCTCATCCGCCTTCACGGCATCCTCCAGGCGCACCTGAAGGATGGTGCGCGTGGCGGGATCCATCGTCGTGTCGCGCAGCTGGTCGGCGTTCATCTCGCCCAAACCCTTGTAGCGCTGGATGGAGACGTTCTTCGAGTCCGTCGCCTTCAGCTTCTGCTGCAGCTCCTCGTCGCTATAGGCGTAGTCTTCCTTCTTCCCGATGCGAATCTGGTAGAGAGGCGGCTGCGCGATATAGACATGGCCCTGCTCGACAAGCGGCCCCATATAGCGGAACAGGAACGTGAGCAACAGCGTGCGAATATGCGCGCCATCCACGTCGGCATCGGTCATCAGGATGATGCGATGGTAGCGCAGCTTTGAGATGTCGAAGCGGCTGACATCGTGCCCCTTGCCGTTCCCATTCCCGTTGCCGTTGCCATTGCCGCGGCCATTGCTGTGACCGTTGCCGTTTTCCTCGTCGCCGTTCTCCTCTTGATCGCCATGCAGGTGAACGCTCTTGGAGATGCCGGTGCCGATGCTGGTAATGAGCGCGGCGATTGCATCGTTATCGAGCGCGCGATCCATGCGCGTCTTCTCGACATTGAGCACCTTGCCCCGCAGGGGCAAGATCGCCTGGTAACGGCGGTCGCGGCCCATCTTGGCAGAGCCGCCGGCCGAGTCACCCTCGACGATGAACAGCTCGCACTTCGAGGGATCCCTCTCCGTGCAGTCTGCCAGCTTGCCGGGGAGGGTGGAGCTCTCCAGGTAGTTCTGGCGCTTGATCATCTCGCTCGCCTTGCGCGCGGCCTCACGGGCGCGGAAGGCGGTCAGTGCCTTATCGATGATGCGCTTTGCCTCGCTGGGGTGCTCCTCCAGGTAGATCGAGAGACCCTCGCCAACGACAGAGTTCACAATCCCCTCAACCTCGGGGTTGTTCAGCTTGATCTTCGTCTGGCTCTCGAACTGGGGCTGCGTCACTTTCACCGACACCACGGCGGTGAGGCCCTCGCGAACGTCATCGCCGGAGAGATTCGGGTCTTTGTCCTTCAGCATCCCCGCCTTGCGCGCATATTGGTTGAGGACGCGCGTGATGGCCGTCTTGAATCCGGAGAGGTGCGTGCCGCCCTCCGTGGTGTTGATGTTGTTGGCGTACGAGAGGATGTTCTCCTGATAGGTGCTGTTGTACTGGAGCGCGATCTCGACTTCCACATCCTCGCGGGTGCGCATGAAGTAGACCGGCTTCTGGGGCACCACCGGCTCCTTATTGCGGTTCAGGTGCTCCACAAACTCGATGATCCCGCCCTTGTAGAGGAACTCCTCGTGTTGCCCGGTGCGCTCGTCGGTGAAGGTGATCTTCAGTCCCTTGTTCAGGAACGCGAGCTCGCGCAGGCGGGTGGTCAGCATATCTGCGCGGAACTCAATCTTCGTGAAGATCTGATAGTCGGGCTTGAAGCGGATGGTCGTGCCGGTTCGGTTGGTGGGGCCGACATCCTGCAGTGGGGTAACCGCCGGGCCGCGCTCGTAGCGCTGGCGCCAGATCCGACCCGACTGATGGATCTCGGCCTCGGTCCACTCCGAGAGCGCGTTCACGCATGAAAGCCCCACTCCATGCAGACCACCCGAGATCTTGTAGGCGCCACCGCCGAACTTGCCCCCCGCGTGCAGCTTGGTCATCGCCAATTCAAGGCCAGGCAGTCCGGTTCCCGAGTGGACACCGACCGGGATACCTCGGCCGTTATCGGTCACGCTCACGGAGGAATCAGGATGTACGGTGACATCAATCACCGTGCAGTGGCCGGCCAGGGCCTCGTCCACGCTATTGGCGACTAACTCCTCGACGAGATGGTGCAGGCCCTTGATGCCATTATCGCCGATGTACATGGCGGGCCGCCGGCGCACTGGCTCCAGGCCCTCCAGAACCTGCAGTTGGTCGGCGTTATAGTCGCTATCGACGTATCCAATCGGTGTGACTTGCTCTTCGGTACTTGCCATATCTGGTAGAATGCTCCCAAGCAATCAGCGCGGTATGATCCGAATGGGCTACAAGTGTGCGAACGTCAATCATACCTTTTCGTTTTCGTTTATATTATACCATAGAGCGGCCATCCAGGCAAGTCTGGCATAGGATTCGGCGGCGTGTCCGAGAGGGAAAAAGCAGGATATTTGCGCCACTTTCAACGGCTGTCTCCCGCCCTCCGGGCCTCCGGCGAAGCGTCGTCTCACTGGCGCTTGGTGGGTGCCCGGAGCGCCAGCGAAGGTTTCCACCTTGGGGGGGCTCCACACGCGGGGGGGGGATCCGTGGCGGTGGGGAGATGCCGGCAGAGGCCGGCAGGCCGCGGCGGTTTGCCGCAGATACGCGGGTATTCCACCGGGGACGCCCGGTGGGCAGGCTGAGAAGGGCAGGCAGGGCTTCAGCTCAGGAGATTGTCGCTCCAGATGCTCTTCATGTCGGCCGCGTTGACGAGCGACTTCATCGCCTTGTTCTCGGTGGGGATGCCTGCCTCAGCGAGGGCCGCGACCGGAGTGAGACCGCCGACGACGGCGAGACCGATGCGGTCGGGGCCGACGGGCACATCGAGGAGTTGCTGCCCGGGCCGGCCCACGGCCAGGATGCCACGGATGCCACTGCGCTCGAAGTGCTTGAAGACACGCAACAGGTCCGGCAAGACGACAGCGGGCACCTCGCGGAAGCTCGCCAGGATCTTGCCGTGGCCTTCGGTGGCGGCGCTACGCACCTGGGTCATCTTGCCAGTGATGAAGATCTCCGCGGGATCGAGCGTGGTGCCGGAGTAGCTGATCAGCTCCGTGAAGCGCACGGCATGAAAGTCACTGATCTCCACCAGACCACCGAACTTGGATTCGACGGGCACGCGGTAGCGGAGGAGGACGCCGTTCAGGGTCACGGTGCACACGGTGCCGAAGCCGACATAACCTTCCGGAATGCGCAGATCCCCCAATCTGCCTCCCTGGTCGGCGATTGCGACTAGCTCGCTCATGCAATACCCGGCTCGGAAGACGGGTCGCATGATCTCAATGCACTCCTCAAAGCGGTCGCGAGGGAGCAACGAGGCGTTGACCAGCAGCTCGCCCTTTCCCGTCTCGACATCGAAGCTACTTCGATAGGCCAGGGTCTCGATTCTCGATTGCACAAACCCGAGCTTGTCCGAGACCAGAGCGTTCTGGAGCTCCTCGCGGCCCTTATCGGTGATTACCCGGCCAGGCTCGCCCAGGCAGACGGTGAGACCTCGCTCATCCATCAGACGCAGGTGATACCGGACGGCTCGCTCCGTGAGGTCGATGCCGTAGTTGGTCAGCTCGGCAGCGATGTTGCGGGCCCCGAGCGGTTCTGTGGCGTCCGCGAGAATGCGCAGGATCGCCAACCCCTTTCGCTCGACAGACTGATCCGCATACAGCCGCCTGAACATCTGAGTCCGCTCCTTTCGGGTAGTGGGAAAGCTTTGCCTACTGGCGCTGTGATTATACTCTATCTTGGCGAGCGTTTCAAGCACCTTATTGCCTTGCCACTGGGATTCCGAGATAAGGAGAAGGCTGCCCGCACGCGCGGAGCTCGAAGCTCCG
>ERZ795060.4614-NODE-4614-length-11498-cov-4.498383_pt1 | contig 11498 bp, 10 predicted proteins | sample MGYA00375144_ERZ795060 | MGnify/ENA primary metagenome ERZ795060 (study PRJEB30189, sample SAMN05720157) | activated sludge metagenome | isolation source: anaerobic digester from wastewater treatment plant | place: Japan | collected 2015-05-15 ... | reverse complement strand
GTATGGCTCTATTCCCAAGGAAGATAAAAGGACTTTACGCAATGCTATCAAGACAAAGTGGTGAAAATATTCATATTATGTATTCAGAACATCCTCATTTCTGGTACGAATCAAAAGTAATAATAAAACCAAAAGAACCATGGGAATTACTCCAAATCGGAAATTGTGGTTCCCCTATAGAAACCCCGGAAGGATGGCTCGTACTAACACACGGTGTTGGAACGATGAGAAGGTACTCTATAGGCGCTGTATTATTGGATCTCGAAAATCCAGAAAAGGTAATAGGACGATTAAAAACTCCCCTAATTACCCCACCTACAAAAGCAAAATATAATTACGTCCCTGACGTAGTATATACATGTGGCTCAATAATATTTGGAGAATATCTCATAATACCTTATGCTATTTCAGATTGTATGACAAGCTTTGCCAGGGTAAAAATCAATGAAATACTTGATGCCATAAAAAAATGTAGTTGAAAATTAACTAATGGAAAAAATATTCTTTCCAAAACAATAGTTCACGACTACTTTAATTTTCCAGCTCACCCAGGCAAAAGAAAGAATTTGAAAGTCATTATCCATGTGTATATGTAAAATAACGTTGCTATAACTTACCTTCCTGCCCAACCAGAATCAATGAACTTTTTTTCTTTTAAAGACAAAAAAATATGAGACAAAATGACTCTTGATAAAAAAACTGAATTTATGCTTTAAAATATTTATAATCAAAGAGATATATATTATTTTTGTAAAAATGGCAAGGATAATGCTAAGTTATTGAGTGCATTATAAAGTTCTATTGAATTAATAATATAAAAAAAGGAGAGATTAATTATGAATATTGAAAAATTTACCAATAAGGCAAGAGAGATTTTGATGGCTGCGCATAATTGTGCTGTAAAATTTAAACACCAGGAGTTAAAGCCTTTTCATCTCTTGTGAATAATGATAATCCTGCGCTTGAAGCTTTAAAAAAACTCAATGTCCCACTCAAAGAATTATCGGGAGAAATTGAAAAAAAACTACGTTCAATTCCATCTGTTGACGGTCCTGGCGCAGGGGAAATCTACACATCAAGGCAATTCAGTGCCATATTAATAGCATCTGAAGAAAAGAGTCGCGAATTAAAAGATGATTTTATAAGTGCTGATACTATTATGCTTGCACTTTTAGAAAATGATAAAGAATGTCTCGAAATAGCTGAGAAATACAGACTTAATCCTGCTGCTTTTCTCAATGCAATGAAAGAGATTAGAGGAAATTCGAGAGTTAGTTCACCAGACCCTGAATCAACATTTCAGGCTCTGGAAAAGTATGGGAAGGACCTGACTGAGCTTGCACATAGAGGTAAACTTGACCCAGTTATAGGAAGAGATGAAGAAATACGCCGTGTAATTCAGATATTATCAAGGAGAACAAAGAATAATCCAGTGCTAATTGGAGATCCAGGTGTGGGGAAAACAGCAATTGTTGAAGGTTTAGCACAAAGAATAATAAGAGGTGATGTACCGGAAAGTTTGAAGAATAGGAAAATTGTAGCCCTTGATATGGGGGCTTTAATTGCTGGTGCAAAATATAGAGGTGAATTTGAGGAACGCCTTAAAGCGGTTCTTAAAGAAGTGACTGAAAGATCAGGCGAAATAATATTATTCATAGATGAACTTCATACTGTCGTTGGAGCTGGAGCTGCAGAAGGAGCAATGGATGCTGGAAATCTCCTCAAACCTATGCTTGCCAGAGGCGAATTGCATTGTATCGGAGCTACAACTCTTGATGAATATAGAAAACATATAGAAAAAGATGCAGCTCTCGAAAGAAGATTTCAAGCTGTATTAGTTTCACAACCATCTGTCGAAGAAACTATATCCATTCTCCGCGGGCTTCGCGAAAAATATGAGATTCATCATGGAGTAAAGATACGTGATTCGGCGATAATCGCATCAGCAGTGTTATCAGATAGATATATTCCCGATAGATTTTTACCGGATAAAGCAATAGATCTCATGGACGAAGCCGCTGCAAAATTACGAACAGAGATAGATAGTTGTCCGGTTGAAATAGACGAGGTAGAAAGAAAACTCATGCAATTGGAAATTGAAGCAGCTGGATTAAAGAAAGAGAAGGATGAGGCTTCTAAAAAGCGCCTTGAAGATATAGAAGAACAAATAAAAGGGCTGCGTGAAAAAAGCAGGACTCTTAGAAAGGCATGGGATGAAGAAAAAAAACTTCTCAAAGAATTGCAGAACTTAAGAGAAAGCCTTGAACTTGCAAAAATTTCTCTTGATAAAGCAGAGAGAAATTATGACCTCGATAAAGCTGCAGAACTCAGACATGGCACAATACCGGGAATAGAAAATCAAATCAAAAAAACAGAAGAAAAATATAAAAAATCCAAGGAAAAACAATTATTGAAAGAAGAAGTAACAGAAGAGGATATCGCAGATATAATCTCAAGATGGACTGGAATCCCGGTAAAAAAACTTGTCCAAAGTGAAAAAGAAAAAATTCTACTCCTATCAGAAAATCTGCACAAAAGAGTTATATCTCAAGATGAAGCCGTTGATGCCGTGGCAGACGCTGTCCTTAGAGCAAGAGCAGGCATAAAAGATCCCAATAGGCCTATAGCATCATTCATATTCATGGGACCAACGGGAGTTGGGAAAACTGAACTGGCGCGAGCTCTTGCTGCAGAACTTTTTGATGACGAAAGAGCAATGATAAGGATCGATATGTCAGAATATATGGAAAAACACAGTGTTTCAAGGCTTGTGGGTGCTCCACCGGGATATATCGGATATGATGAAGGAGGTCAATTAACTGAAGCAGTTAGGAGACGCCCCTATTCAGTAGTTTTATTTGATGAAATTGAGAAAGCCCATCCAGATGTATTCAATATACTTTTACAAATCCTTGATGATGGGAGAGTAACTGATTCCCATGGTAGAACTGTGAACTTTAAGAATACTATCATAATTATGACTTCCAATATTGGAAGTGCTTTACTTCAAAATTCTAATTTTAACTCCGGATTAAAAGAAAAGCTTTTAGATGAATTAAAACATCATTTCAGACCGGAATTCATTAATAGAATTGATGAAATTCTTATCTTTCATCAATTGACTAAAGATGATATTGTAAAAATAGTTGAAATTCAGATTGCGAATTTCGCAAACCGCTTGAAAGACCTTGGAATAGGATTTGCCATTGATGAAAGTGCAAAGAAATACTTAGCTTCAAGGGGTTATGATCCAAATTACGGAGCAAGACCTTTAAAGCGTTTAATAGTTAAAGAGATTGAAACTCCTATTTCAAGGCTAATGGTTTCAGGTGACTTATCAACAGGCAAGACGGTAAAAGTATCTGGAAAGGAGCAATTAAAATTTGAAATAAAATAAATTTTAAATTAAATAGCTAATGTTAGAAAAATATATAATTTATTTTGAAAATTGGGTATAATTGTTTTCCCAGGATGCTGGTTTATTTACAGGGATCGCGCTTGCTCCTCTTTTCTCCTGCTGTGTTTGACATCCACAAAGCAGGAGAGTAAACAAAAAAAAGAGCCGCAATATGCGGCCCTCTAAAACTTTAGGCTTATTCCCTTCAAAATATTTCATAGAATTTCATTTCTGATAACTGCATTACTATAGTGGCAATCAACAATATCAAGGAAAGTATTGGTAAAACTACTGTTAAGAATGTCTTCATAGTTCTTCCTCTCCTTACTGTTTTAGTTCAGGAAATTTAACAATATCACCCGGCTGTATTTCAGCCCACTTTTTACTTGGTACAATGTCAGCAACGGAACATGATTCGAGTACTCTTGTAATCTTAAGTTCTGCTATTGGCTGATCCTGTCGAGAAACCATCAGAGTTCTTCCTACAGGGATTTCAACCGGCACAAATTCTCTTCCAAATGGTGGTTTTCTAACTTTTACCTGCCCATCATTATCAAATCTTATAATAACAAAATTCCATTTATCATTTACTTCAACGATTTTACCTGTTATCATTTTCAATAAGTCTTCATTTGTAATTTTACGATCAGTCGGGAAACCCTCTCCAGCAATTATTTTCTTCATATTTTCTATTCTTTCATCTTTTTCAACGATGAGTTTTTCAAGTTCTTTCTTTGCTTCCTGTTCTTTTGCTAAAGCTTCTTTTGTTTGTTTTAACTCATCTTGTGTTGCTGCAAGCTCTCTTTTTGTGTTCTCGTGCTCAGCTTTTTTATCGCGAAATTTATCCTCAACTGATGATAATTCCTTTGCATAATCATCGGAAAGAAGAGAGGGCTGTGCAATTTCCATTATACTGCAAAATTTAGTTATACTCGATGAATACGCATCTAAACGTTTTTTAAATGCATCTATTTTACCACCAAATTCATTCAAAGCTGGTCTAAAATCATTAAGATCTTTCAACGCTGTAGGATCAACCGTAAAACCAAGTGTTTTTGCAGAACTTACAATCTGATCGACTATAGCTTCATCTCTCGCGCTAACTTTCTCCACATTATCAAGGAGACTCTTCTTCTTTTCCCCATATGTTTTCATACTTTTAAATGACGTTACCCCGTACGTATCCAATGTTTGCATTTTTAGAGTTTCTGCAACAGTGTTAAGAGCTTCAGCAAGTTCATCTCTTTGTTTCATTACTTCATTTGTCTGTTTTTCCAATGGTTTCAGGATATTTTCGAGATTCTCATAGTTTGCAAGGTGCAGTGATTTCGCCTTGTTCTCACTGGCTAATTTGGGATCTTTCTTTTCATCAAGTATTGGTTTTGTATCAGTAATCTCAACTTTTTTGCTGTATTCAGTTTCGCTATCTTTATCCATCATAACAGAAATATTTTTGAGAGTTCTCGCCATTTTATCTCCTCTAAAACGCAGTTCTTCTCTCTTCTTAAAGAGTATTGTGCCAAGAACTACACAAGCAATAGCTAAAAGCACTACCACGACATTCACAATTTTGTTCAATATGCCCATGGGGAACTCCTTTTGTTTAATTTTAAGGAATAACTTTTATTTATTAAAAATAATGTCATAAATTAGACTTATTTCTACCACTTGTCAAGCAAAAAAAAGAAAAAAAAGAAAAAAAAATAAAATTGAATTTCTCTCACAAAGAATTAAAGTAAGCCTAAAATCGATAAAAACTGTTAACAACAAAAGATTTGTTTTTCCCGAAATTTTGAAAAGATAATAAATTCCCAAAAAATAAGTTAGGATTTTTCAAATAAATGACAGATGAAACTATTCGTAGAAAAAGAGATATTGTTTCTGTCGTAGCTCTGCTACTCTTTGGAGGAGCAATTTTCTTTGAACTTTACATTATTTTCTTGATCCCTTATGAGTTAAGGAAGGAGAATCGATGGAAAAAGGGTGTCATAATAGAAGAACTTCTTGAACTTCAGGATGAACTCAGATCTAATATTACCGGTGCGATAACAAAGTATAAAAATATTTCGGGTGAACTTGAATTGGCAAAAGCATGTCTTGATGATTACGCCAGATATTTGAGAGAAAATAAGGACAAAATCACTATAGAACAGGCAGAGACCATACTTTCTAAAATCATAGAATTTAAACGCATCTATGAAAAAACATGGAAAAGGAACGGAGGAAGTTTAGAGCAAAAGAGAGAGCTTGATACTTCTAAGTTTATAAAATTTGAGGAGAAAAAATTAAAATGATCTCTTCTTTGACTGAACTAAAAAAAATTATTTCAAAATTTTCTTCTGCGAAAATCGCAGTTTTCGGAGATTTGATTCTTGACATTTACGTAAGTGGCAAGGCTGAAAGGATATCTCAGGAAGCTCCAGTACCAGTAGTCCTCGTAAAAAATTGCAGTTCAAGCCTCGGTGGCGCTGCAAATGTAATTAAAAATATTTCTATATACGGAGCTAAGACTTATGCATTTGGCATTGTAGGAAATGATAAGTACGGGCCAGAAATTCTCGAACTTCTAAAAGCGCTAAATTGCGACACATCAGGAGTAAAAATAAAAGAGGATAGTACAACTACCAGAAAGGAAAGAGTAATAGCTGGCTCACAACAGCTTTTGAGAATAGATTATGAAAATACTACTCCCATCAAAACAATAGAAATAAAAGATTCCCTGAACAAACTAATCAATCTTATTGAAGATAAAAAGATAGATGCCGTCATAGTGGAAGATTACGCAAAAGGTTTAATAAATAAGACTATATTAAGAAAAATAGTTGATTGTTGTAATAAGAATAAAATCATTTGCGCTCTCGATCCACACCCGAGTCATCCTTTCAATATAAAGGGTATAACATTTATGACCCCAAACCGCAATGAAGCAATGGCATTATCCGGAATCAATTCATGGGAGGATAATGGTAAAAACAAAAAATTATATGAAGCTGCCCAAAAACTCATAAAAAATTGGGGTCTTGCTGAATTAATAATTACCCTGGGAGCAGATGGTATGGCATTGTTCAAAAGTAAAAAACAACCACCAAAAATAATCCCGACAAAAGCAAGAGAAGTATTCGATGTATCAGGCGCAGGCGACACAGTAATTGCCCTCTATACCCTTTCTATCATCTCAGGAGCATCTTCAGAAGAGGCCGCTGAAATTGCAAATTATGCCGCAGGAGTAGTAGTTGGCAAAATTGGAACTGCAACAGCATCAGAAGAGGAAATTATCGAAAGTTTTAAGGCAGAAGGGAAAAAGTGAATAAAGCCGTCTTTTTAGATCGAGATAATACAATAATATTTGATAAAGGCTACCTTTCAAATCCTGATGAAGTTAAACTAATATCAGGTGTTACTCCTGCTCTAAAGAAACTCTCAGAGGCAGGTTTTCTACTTATAATTGTTACAAATCAATCCGGGATAGGAAGAGGCTACTTTTCAAAAGAACAAATGAATCTTGTCAACCAAAAAATACTACAAATGCTCGAAAAAGAAAATATCCACATAGAAAAAATATATTTTTGTCCACATACACCATCTGAAAATTGCGAATGTCGCAAACCAAAACCTGGCCTCATACTAAAAGCCGCGAGAGAATTAAAGATAGACATCTCAAAATCTATCATGATTGGAGACAAAACATCAGATCTTGAAGCTGGAATTATGGCGGGTTGTAAATACAACATAATGATAAATAATAGTAAAGATAATCCTCCTAAAAATGCAATGGTATTTCAATCATTAACTCAAGCTGCAGACTATATCATTGCAAATAATCAATGACTTTTAATAGTAAAAATATGAAGAAAAAAGTCTGGATAGAAACGTTTTCAGGAAAAATTTTCCATCCATTTTCCCCATCATTAGACAGCATAGATATCGTAGATATAGCACATTCTCTATCAATGCAATGCCGATTTAATGGCCATTGTAAAAGATTTTATTCGGTCGCTGAACATTCACTTAATACCACATTATACTTTGAAGAAAATTATAAGAATGCATCTCTATTATCTCTTCTTGCTCTTCTTCATGATGCTTCGGAGGCATATTTATCCGATATCCCACGTCCCATTAAACCTTTTATACATAATTACATCTCTGCAGAAAGAAAGCTTACTTACTCTATTTTTGCGAAATTCGCACAATATCAGCCATCTAAAAGCGAATGGAATATGATAATGAAAGCCGATAATGCAATGCTATATATGGAGGCATTGCAATTAACTTCGACTAAGGGAAAAAATTGGGACTTGCCAGAAAAACCAATATTAAACATAAAAATTAACTGTTACACCTCAGCATATGCGAAAAAAAAGTTTTTAGATAAATTTTTCGAATTACAAACAAAAATAAAAAAATCTATGTAATTATTAAGATGTGTACATTGTTTTTTACTTGAGATTTTGAATTTTTATCTTATTTTATGCAACCTTAAATAGGGATAAATTTCTAAAAAAATGAATTTAGAGGAAAAAATAAAGGTCGGCGTTGTAGGCGTTGGAGCGCTTGGAAGACATCACGCAAGACTATATTCATTGAATAAAAATGTAACACTCGTAGGCGTATATGATATAAACCCTGAAAACCTCTTCAATGTATCAAAGGAATGCAATACAAAAGGATATACAAATGTAGAAGAGCTTGCTGCTGACTGCGAGGCATTAAGTATTGCTGTACCTGCTGATGTACATCATCAGGTAGCAATAAAACTGTTGAATTTGAATAAACATATTCTCATAGAAAAACCTCTCGCTGCAAAACTTGAAGACGCTGAAGAAATCGTTTCACTGGCAGAAAGAAAAAAATTAGTTTTAGCAGTCGGCCATGTCGAACGCTTTAATCCTGTCATGAGCTTCATAGAGGAAAGAGCAAAAGATATAAAATTTATGGAAGTTCATCGCCTCGCTCCCTATCCTCCTCCACGCCCGGGACAACACAGAAGAGGAACAGAAGTTGGTGTTGTGCTCGACTTAATGATTCACGATTTAGACATTATTCTGCGTCTGGTAAATTCAGAAGTGGAAAGAATTGATGCCGTCGGAATTCCAGTCTTGAGTCCGGGAGAAGATATAGCAAACGTTCGTATCAAATTTGTAAATGGATGCGTTGCAAATGTTACAGCAAGTAGAGTGAGTGGAGAGCCAATGCGACGTTTCAGAGCCTTCACCAATGATTCATACTTAACCCTGGATTATGCTAATAAATCAGGATTAATATATAAGAAACACCCCCTTGGGATAAAAAAAGAACAAATTCCTGTTAATGACCACAACGCGCTGGAAAAAGAACTTGAAGATTTCGTACAATGTGTAATTGAAGCAAAGAAGACTGGGATTCCCCCTTCGCCAAAGGTATCAGGAAAACACGGGCTTGATGCACTCCGCATTGCAATAAATATTACTGAAGAAATAAAAAGATATAATCAAAAATATGGAGTAAAAATCCCAAAATAAAAAATAAAAGGAGTAGAATATTGAATAAAGTAAGAAGTGATCTTTACAAAGAAGCAGGAGTAGACATAGATTTAGCATCATCTCTCTTGAAAAAACTAAAACCTAAATTTAAAAAAGCAATGCGTAAAGAAATGTTAACTCAAATTGGAGGTTTTGGTGGATTATTCCAGATAAATATAAAAAAATACAAAAATCCAGTTCTGGTATCAAGTATCGACGGGGTCGGTACAAAAATATTAGTAGCTCTAATGATGAATAAATATTCAAATATCGGAATGGATATTGTCAATCACTGCATCAATGATATTGCTGTTCAGGGCGCAGAACCGATATATTTTATGGATTACATTGGAATTGGGAAATTAAAAGATCATCTCTATGAAGATGTACTTTCTGGTATAATTGAAGCTTGCAAAAATGCGAATTGCGCTCTATTAGGTGGGGAAACTGCTGAAATGCCGGGCGTTTATCAGGACGAATTTGACCTTGTCGGCGTAATTACAGGAATCGTTGAAAAGGATAAAATAATCACAGGTGAAAGAATAAAAGTTGGATATGCGGCAATTGGAATATCTTCAAATGGCCTCCATACTAATGGATATAGTCTTGCCCGTAAAATTCTCTTTGAACAACTTAGATATACCCCTTTTGATGAGTTTAAAGAGCTCGGCGAATCCATTGGTGACGCTCTTTTAAAGCCACATCTTTCATATCTGCCTGCTATAAAGGCAGCCATCAAACATAAACTCAACTTAGATGGTATCGCCCATATCACAGGGGGAGGCCTCTATGATAATGTCCCAAGAATCCTACCAGAAAAAGTTGGAGTTCAATTCCAGACGGGTATTTTACCTATCCCTCCTATTTTCAAAATGATAATAGAAGGAGGAAACATCTCAAAAGAAGAAGCTTATCGTGTTTTTAATATGGGAATAGGAATGGTCTGGTTTCTCCCCAATAATGAAGCAGAGGAAGCCATAAAAATCTGCAAAAAAACTGGATTTAATGCTGCAAAAATAGGCGAAGTAATAAAAGGCAATAAAAATGTCATTATAGATTAGTTTTCAATGAAGGGATTAACAGAAAAACAACGACTTATCATAGAATTTATCGAAGACTTCACCGAAAGTGAATCTATCCCACCAACAATTTACGAAATAGCGGAACATTTCAAAATAAGTGCATCTACAGTATCAATTCATCTCAAAACACTATCTAAAAAAGGATTTATTCAACGTTCCGAAAAAGCAAGAACTATCTCTATTTCTCCTAAATACTCAAAGTTTAGAAGAAGACCAAAACCTCTCGTTAAAATAGTACCATTGCTCAAGGACTTATCTTTAATAGAATCTATAAAAAATGGTGATTTTTTCCCTGAAAACTATCTAACTATTGATAAATCCCTTTTTTCTACATCCGCAGATAACTTTATTTTTGCAATAAAAATGCCAGATTCAAGCCTCGCTAATGCCGGAATCAACAATGGCGATATCATCTTCTTTAAAGAAGTAACTGAAACAGAGGATGGAACAATTGCTGCGATTCTCGCAAATGGAAAGACTTACGTAAGAATTTACAATCACATTGATAATGACCTTATCGAATTAAGAGAAGCCGGAAAAACCCCACGTTCAGCTACATTCTCAAAGAAAGAAAGCAAAATCTATGGAATACCTTGCCTCATAATTAAAAACATAAGTTAAACATCCTATATGGCGCAGTTGGAGTTGTCACAACATCATAATACCATTATAATAAGAGAGATGTAGAAAATTGTGCGTTCACAAAATTGCTTTCTGGACTGGAAATTTTTCTATTCTGCATAGTTGAGTCGAAAAGCCATATGCGCACATCCTTGTACGAGCTTTCAGAAAATTCTACAGCGAAATGCGCCCCCCCAGCGTAAGATAACAACCAGATACTCCTCCTCTTTTCAACTTAAATACCAACTGCTTTTTTTAGCTTTATGCTTCTTTGATGAATATTTCTCTTTATTGCTATCTCCTTAAATTATGCTTGTTATTCTATTATTCTACTTCTGTCGTATCTTCTGTTTCATCTTTTTTAAATCTTTCTGTTCTATCTTTTATATCCATTTCAAGGATTTGCATACCATTTTTAGTTTTTATAAAATAAAAGTAAAAAATTACCTTCCCTTTTTCAGATTCACGAACTTTTCCATCTTTGTCTATCAAAATTAGTTCAACCTGGGATTTTATTATACTGCGGGTATCATCCGTATAAAATGATTCCCCTATTTTGGATTTGATCTCCGCAATCACACCAATCTTTTTAATATCGGAGTACATCTGAGGGACAACTTCCTCTACATAAGTCTTTTTTGTCGTAATCATCTCAGAAACAAAATCATTATGCAACATATCGGGTATTTTATCAAATTCTCCTGCAATAACACGCTTGTGAAACAAATCCACCAATCGTCTTGCAGCCTCTTTGTCCGCTTCCAATACAGGAGTTATTTTCTTTTCCGCAGTATGCCGTTTCTCAAATTCTTCCAAAACTCGAATTTCCTCCGCCTCCTCTGCTTCCTCTCTCCTCTTTTCCTCCGCAACCCCAGTATCAAGAGGTGTTCCAACTTT
>ERZ795060.4613-NODE-4613-length-11500-cov-4.354041_pt1 | contig 11500 bp, 11 predicted proteins | sample MGYA00375144_ERZ795060 | MGnify/ENA primary metagenome ERZ795060 (study PRJEB30189, sample SAMN05720157) | activated sludge metagenome | isolation source: anaerobic digester from wastewater treatment plant | place: Japan | collected 2015-05-15 ... | reverse complement strand
CACCGACTACGCCGGCCTGTCGCTGGCGCTGGGCGCCTTCGTCGCCGGCATGCTGGTGGCCGAGACCGAATACAAGCACCAGGTCGAGACCGACATCCGGCCCTTCCACGACGTGCTGCTCGGGCTGTTCTTCATCACCGTGGGCATGAAGCTGGACTGGCACCCGGTGCACGACCACTGGCTGCTGGTGCTGGCGCTGACCAGCGTGCCGGTGCTCTCCAAGTTCGTGCTCGTGGCGGTACTGACCCGGCTGTTCGGTGCCGCGCCGGGCGTGGCGTTGCGCACCGGGTTGTATCTGGCGCAGGCCGGCGAGTTCGGCTTCGTGCTGCTGGCGCTGGGCGGCCAGCACGGCCTGGTGGCGCCGCAGTGGGTGAGCCCGGTGCTGGCCAGCATGGTGCTGTCGATGCTGATCGCGCCGGTGCTGATCCTGTACAGCAACCGCATCGTCATGCGCCTGTCCTCCAGCGACTGGCTGCTGCAGTCGGTGCAGCTGACGAGCATCGCCAAGCGTTCGATCACCACGCAGGCGCACGTGATCATCTGCGGCTACGGGCGCAGCGGGCAGAACCTGGCGCGGCTGCTGGACCAGGAACACATCGCCTACATGGCGCTGGACCTGGACCCCGACCGCGTGCGCCAGGCCGCCGCCGCCGGCCAGAGCGTGGTCTTCGGCGACGCCGCCCGGCTGCAAAGCCTGATGGCCGCCGGGCTGGCGCGCGCCGCGGCCGTGGTGATCAGCTACCCGAACACGGCGTCGGCCTTGAAGATCCTGCAGCTGGTGCACGCGCACGCACCCAAGGTGCCGGTGGTGGTGCGCACCATCGACGACACCGACCTGGAACGGCTGCGCCAGGCCGGCGCGGCCGAGGTCGTGCCCGAGGCGATCGAAGGCTCGCTGATGCTGGCCAGCCACGCGCTGGCGCTGGTGGGCGTGCCGATGCGCCGGGTGATCCAGATGGCGCGCGATGCGCGCGATGCACGCTATGGCCTGCTGCGCGGTTACTTCCACGGCGCGGACGACCGCTCGGACGAGCTGCAGCAGGAGAGGCTGCTCAGCGTCACCCTGCCGGCCGCGGCCGCCTGCGTCGGCCATCCGCTCGGGCAGCTGGCGCTGCATGCGGTGGGCGTGCGCGTGGTCTCGGTGCGGCTGGCCGCGGGCCAGGTGCGCGGCGCCGACGAGGCCTTGCGCGTCGGCGCCGGCGACACCTTGGTGCTGTCGGGCCTGCCCGAGCCGCTGGCGCTGGCCGAGGCCAAGCTGCTGGGCGGCGACTGATGCCGGATGGCGCAGCCATGCCGGCAGGCTCGGGGCCGCGCGCTGCGCCGCCCGTACACTGTGCCGCACCGCCCCGCCACACGCGGGCCGCTGCCCAGCCGCACATGCCGCGTCTTCGATGGATCCGCCAACTGCTGCCGCCCGTCGTCACGGACGGCATCGCCGCCACCGCTCGCTGGGCGGCCGACCAGGTCGCGCGCCGGCGCATCGCGCCGCATCGCCGGCTGCACCTGGCCTGCGGCGGCCACTTGCTGCCGGGTTGGGCGAACGTCGATCTCGAGGGGCCCGCCGCAGTCATCAAGCTGGACCTGACGCGGCCGCTGCCGGTGGCTTCGCAGTCGATCGACTGCATCTACGCCGAGCACTTCATCGAGCATATCGAGCGCCCGGCGGCGCAACGCCTGCTGCGCGAGTGCCACCGCGTGCTGGTGCCCGCCGGCGTACTGCGCCTTTCCACGCCGAGCCTGGCGCATCTGGTGGCCGAATACCAGGCCGGCCGCACCGGCGGCTGGGCCGATCTGCAGTGGCACCCGGCGACACCGGCGCAACTGCTGAACGAGGCCATGCGCTGCTGGGGGCATCGGTTCCTGTTCGATGCGCCCGAGCTGGAAATGCTGCTGCATGAGGCGGGGTTCGCCCGCACCCTGGCGCGGGGCTGGCGCGCCAGCGAGCACGCGGCGTTGGCGGGGCTGGAGTGCCGCCCGTACAAGGGCGAGCTGATCTACGAAGGCATCAAGTAGCCCGGCCCGGGCCGGCCGCACCGGCCGAGCGCACGGCCCCGCGCCAGGCCGCCGCACCCAGGCGGGCGAGTTGGCGCGGCCACACCCACGGCAGCGCAAACCAGCCGGGTGCCGCCGAAACCGCACGCGCGAAGGCCACGCCGCCACCGGCGAAGCCGCCGTCCTGCCACTGCGCGTGCAGCGCGCGCAGGTAGTGCTGCGCGGCGTTGCGCCGCGCGCGCCGTTGTGCGCGCGCGCATTCGGCGCAGCCGCGATGCAGCAGCGACGCCTGCGCCGTGGCCAGTTGCCAGTAGTCGTCGGCCAGCCGCATCAGCCCGGCGCGGCGCTGCTGCTCCTGGTAACCCTGCGCGTGCACGCGGTAGTCCACCAGCAGTTCGTCGACCACCGCCACCGCCGTGCGCCGCGCCACCGCGAGCCACAGCGCGTGGTCGCCCAGGCCCACCCAGGCATGCGGCAGGCCGATGGCCGGCAGCAGCGCGCGCCGCAGCATGCCGGTGGGCGCGTAGTAGCGGTTGCGCCACAGCAGCGCGTGGAACACGTCGCCTTCGGGCAGCTCACCTTGCTGTTCGCCGGTGGCATGGCCGGCCGCGTCGATGAAGCGGGCGCGGCAGAACACGGCGCCGACTTCGAGCTGGTGATCGGCGCGGTGCAGTTGTTTTTCCAGCTTGTCCGGCGCCCAGCGGTCGTCCTGGTCGAGCAGCGCGATCCATTCGCCGCGCGCCTCGAGCATCGCATGGTTGCGCGCGCCCAGGCCCATCGTGCGGTCGTTGGGCTGGTGGATGTAGCGCAGGCGCGCATCGCCCAGGGCCTCGCACACCGCGCGCGTGCCGTCGGTGGAGCCGTCGTCGACGACGACGATCTCCAGGTCGGCCATGGTCTGCTGCAGCGCGCTGGTCAGCGCCTCGCGCAGGTAGGCCGCCTGGTTGAAGGCCGGCACCACGACGCTGACCTTCATCGCCGCGCCGCGTCCTCGGCATCGAGCGCGGCCAGCCGCTGGCGCAACATCGCGCCGCCGCGCACCATCAGCTCGATCAGGGCGCACACCCGCTCGATGTCGTGCAGCGACACGCCGGTGCCGGTGGGCAGCACCAGCAGTCTTTCGGCCACGGCGTCGGTGTGAGGCAGCCGCGCGGCCGCGCGCGGGTACAGCGTACGGTAGGGCTCCATGCGGTGGCAGCCCGGCCAGAAGTATTTGCGCGCGACCACGTTCTCGGCCCACAGCGCGCGCACCAGGTCGTCGCGGCTGGCGCCGCCTTCGGCAGCGCGGTATTCGCACACCACGTATTGGTAGTTGCAGCGCTCGGCCTCGTCGAAGCCCAGCAGTTCGATGCCCGGCACGTTGCGCAGGCCGCGGCGGTAGGCGGCGTGGTTGCGGCGGTTGACGGCGACGAAGTCGTCGACCGAGCGCAGCGAGGTCAACCCCATCGCCGCCGAGACTTCGTTCATCTTGCCGTTGGTGCCGATGTGCACCACGTTGTCGTAGCCGGCGAAGCCGAAGTTGACCATCAGGCGGATCTTGTGCGCCAGCGCGTCGTCGTCGGTGGCGATGGCGCCGCCTTCGAAGGAGTTGAAGAACTTGGTGGCGTGGAAGCTGAACACCTCGGCACGGCCGAAGCCGCCGATCATGCGGCCGCGGTGCGAACAGCCGAAGGCGTGCGCGGCGTCGAACAGCAGGTGCAAGCCGTAGCGCTGCGCGATGTCGCCCAGCGCGTCCACCGCGCACGGCCGGCCCCACAGGTGCACGCCGAGGATGCCGCTGGTGCGGTCGTTGATCAGCGCTTCGACCTGCCGCGGGTCGAGCAGGTGCGTGGCCGGGTCGATGTCGCAGAACACCGGGGTGATCTGCTGCCACTGCAGCGCGTGCGCGGTGGCGACGAAGGTCATCGCCGGCACGATCACTTCGCCCGTCATCGGCAGCGCGCGGATCGCGATCTCCAGCCCGATGGTGGCGTTGCACACCGCGATCACGTGGCGCACGCCGAGGTAGCCGGCCAGCGCGGCTTCGAGTTCGCGCACGCACTCGCCGTGGTTGGTGAACCAGCGCGAATCCAGGATCTGCGCCACCCGGTCGAGGAAGTAGGCGCGATCGCCCAGGTTGGGCTGCCCCACGTGCAGCTTGTGCTCGAAGGCCGGCGCGGCGCCGAATACCGCGAGCTGCGCCGGATCGGTCTTGGTCATGTCTGCGCCTTCGCGATCACCTGGGCCGGATGGCCGTAGGCGACGACGCCATCGGGCACGTCGCGCAACACCAGCGCGCCGGCGCCGACCACGACATCGGCGCCGATGCGCACGCGGTCGCGCACGGTCGCGCCGATGCCGATCCAGCTACGCGGCCCGATGCGCACGTGGCCGCCGAAGCAGCTGCGCGGGCACAGGTGGGCGCCATCGTCGACGATGCCGTCGTGACACAGCACCGCCGCACTGTTGACGATCACCTGCCTGCCCAGGGCCACGCCGGGCTCGACGATGGCGCCGGCCGCGACGTAGCAGCCGGGGCCGAGCACGACATCGTCGCCCACGCGGGCACTGGGGTCGACGATGGCAGGGCGCTGCCAGCCGCCGCCTGCGAGCCACGCATCGAAGTCGAGCCGCGCACGGTTGTGGCCGAAGGCGACGACGGCGGCCGCCACGCCTTGCTCACGCAAGGCGGCCAGCGCCGCGCGCCCGCCCAACACCGTGGCGCCGCCGAAGCGCTCGCCGGCCCGCGCCGGGTTCTGGTCGTCGATGAAGCCGGCCACCTGCCAGCCGCCGCACTCGCGCAGGCTGCGCGCGACCACCTTGGCGTGCCCGCCCGCGCCGATCACCACGATGTCTTGCATACGCAGCTCGCGGCGCAGCGCCGCTGCGGGCGGGCGGGCGGCCGCGGTGTGGGGGGGCGGCTGTGGTCGAGCACCATGGCGTGCCGATTATCGAGCCGCCATCCGGGCCGGGTGGTGGGCCGGGTGGTGGGCCGGGTGGTGGGCTGTTCGGCGAGTCGACCCGTGGGGCGATGGCGGGTCGAACGGCGCCACGGCCGCGCGGCGCGCCGCGCTCAAACCAGCGGTGCGCCGCCATGCAGGTGCGCGTGCACCCGCCTGGCCATCACGGCGGCGGTGGCGCGCAGCAAGCGCAAGCCGAGCGCCGGGTGGTCGGCACACAGCCGGTCCAGCTGCGTTGCACTCAGGCACCACACCACCGCCGGCGTCATCGCCTCGACGTTGGCGGCGCGCGGCACGTCGGCCAGCAGAGCGGCTTCGCCCACCAGTGCGCCCGGGCGCAGCACGCCGATGCGCGTGGCCCCCGGCGCCCCGCCGCTGACAAAGATCTGCAGATTGCCCTGCTCCAGCCAGCAGGCGCAGCGCACGCTGTCGCCCTGGCGCATCAGCGCTTCGCCGGCACGCAGGCTCTGGCGCGACAGGTAGGGCAGCAGCGCGTGCCACTGCGGCGCATCCAGCCCGGCGTCGAAGGCGTCGCCCGCCTTCGCGCTTTGCACGGCCTGGGCCAATGGGGTGATGTCCATCGTCGGGTGCGCGCGAGCCTGGGTCGCGCGTCTTGTTCTCGGGGTTGCGCGGCCATTCTGCGCAGCCGCCGCACCCACTGGCAATCGCCCAAGCTGGGGGGCTGTGTGTGCGCCAGACGTCGTGTCACTTGCCGATGCAAAAGCGGCTGAAGATCTCGCCGAGCAGGTCGTCTGCGGTGAAGGCACCGGTGATCTCGCCGAGCGCGTCGTGCGCGCAACGCAGCTCCTCGGCCAGCAGCTCCAGCGGCGCGTGCGCCGCGCCGCCCAGCGCCTGCGCGCGCAGCAGGTGCTCGCCGGCGCGCCGCAGCGCGTGCACGTGCCGCGCGCGCGCAAGGAACAAGCCTTCCGGCGTCGCGTGCCAGCCGGCACGCTGCAGCAAGGCCTGGCGCAGGGCCTGCAGCCCTTGGCCGCTGCGTGCCGACACGCTCAGCCCTTCGTCGGGCGCGCTCGCGGCCAGGTCGGCCTTGGTGTGCACGTGCAGCAGCTTGGCCGCGGCGGGCAGGCGTGCCGCGATCTGCGCTTCGGCGGCCTCGTAGCCGGGCTCGCCGCGGCGCGTCAGGTCGTGCAGGAAGACGATGGCGTCGGCAGCGGCGATCGACTCCCAGCTGCGCGCGATGCCGATGCGTTCGACCTCGTCGTCGCTTTGGCTGCGCAACCCGGCGGTATCGACCACGTGCAAGGGCACGCCTTCGATCTGGATCGCCTGCGTGATGCGGTCGCGGGTGGTGCCGGCGATCGGCGTGACGATGGCCAGTTCGGCGCCGGCCAGGGCGTTGAGCAGCGAGCTCTTGCCCACGTTGGGCTGGCCGGCCAGCACCACGTGGATGCCGTCGCGCAGCAGCGCGCCTTGCTGCGCGCCGTCGAGCAGGCTGCCGAGCGCCGCAGCGATGTCGCTCAGCTGCCGCGCGGCGCCGGCTTGCTGCAGGAAGTCGATGTCCTCTTCCGGGAAGTCCAGCGTGGCCTCGACCAGCATGCGCAAGTGCACGAGGCGATCGCGCAGCTGCTGCACCTGCTGCGAGAACACGCCGCCCAGCGAGCGCGCGGCCGAGCGCACGGCCGCTTCGGTGCTGGCGTCGATCAGGTCGGCGACCGCCTCGGCCTGGGCCAGATCGAGCTTGCCGTTCAGGAACGCGCGCTGCGTGAATTCGCCCGGTTCGGCCAGGCGCAGGCCCAGCGGCGCGCCGGCCTGCAGGCAGCGCTGCAGCAGCATCTGCAGCAGAACCGGCCCGCCGTGCACCTGCAGTTCGAGCACGTCTTCGCCGGTGTACGAGTGCGGTGCCGGAAAGTGCAGCGCCAGCCCCTGGTCGATGGGGCTGCCGTCGGCCTGGCGCAGCGGCAGCAGCGTGGCCATGCGCGGCTCGAGCGCTCGGCCGCACAACGAGTGCACCAGCGCATCCAGGCCTGTCCCGCTGATGCGCACGATGCCCACCGCGCCGCGCCCCGGCGCGGTGGCGATGGCGGCGATGGGCAGATCACGGCGCGACAGCACGCTCGCGATCGTAGCGGCTGCACCGCCAACGAAGGCCCGACGGGCGCCGGGCCTTCGTTGGCTGGCGCGGGGAGGAGCGCCGCGGACGGCCGCGTGGCCGCCGCACTGTCTCGCTCCGCGAGCCGGCCTGCGCCGCAGCGGCTTGCTGCAGGAAGAACCCCTGCGGCAGGTGTGCTGCGGCCGACCGGGTCAGCCCCGCATGATCGGCGGGCCGGCGCGTTGCCGGCCCTGCGGGACTCATCGGCACGCCACGCCGCCAGTTGAGGGCCGATGCAGCGCGCGATGTGTCCTTGCACGCATGTTCGACCTCGGCCTGCGCGCCGTCACCCCCCGAACGCGGGGTCGATGGCGGTCGAAACGTGTCTATTTGCCCATCACGCCCAGCTTGCGGTTGATGTACCACTGCTGCGCGATCGACAGGATGTTGTTCGTCAGCCAGTACAGCACCAGGCCGGCCGGGAAGAAGAAGAACATCACCGAGAACGCCAGCGGCATGATCCACATCATGCGCGCCTGCACCGGGTCGGGCGGGGTCGGGTTCAGCCAGGTCTGGAACAGCGTCGAGCCGGTCATCAGCAGCGGCAGGATGAAGTACGGGTCGGGCTGCGACAGGTCGTGGATCCACAGGATCCACGGCGCGTTGCGCATCTCCACGCTGGACAGCAGCACCCAGTACAGCGCGATGAAGAAGGGCATCTGCGCGACGATCGGCAGGCAGCCGCCGAGCGGGTTGACCTTCTCCTCGCGGTAGATGCGCATCATCTCCTGCTGCAACTGCTGCGGCTTGTCCTTGTAGCGCTCGCGCAGTTCGGTCATGCGCGGCGCCACGGCCTTCATCTTGGCCATCGAGCGGTAGGCGCTGGCGTTGAGCCAGTAGAACGCCACCTTCAGCAGCACCACCAGCGCGACGATGGCCCAGCCCCAGTTGCCGAGCACGCCGTGCAGTTGCGTCAGCAGCCAGAACAGCGGCTTGGCCAGGATCGTGAACCAGCCGTAGTCCTTCACCAGCTCGAGCCCGGGCGCCAGTTCGGCCAGCTGGTTTTCCTGCTGCGGCCCGGCGAACAGCGTGGATTGCAGCGTCTTGCGGCCCCCCGCGGCGACCTCGCCGAGCGGCACCACCATCGCGATCGCGTACAGGTTGTCGGCCACCTTGGCGACGCGGAAGTCGCGCGGCTGGTTGGCCGGCAACAGCCAGGCCGACGCGAAGTAGTGCTGCACCATCGCCACCCAACCGTTGTTGGCGCTGCCCGGGACCTCGACTTTGCCCTTTTCGATGTCCTTGAAATCGATCTTGCGGAACTTGCTGGCGTCGGTGTACAGCGCCGGGCCGGTGAAGGTGAAGTAGAACGACGATTCGCCCTGCGGCGGGCTGCCGTCGCGCGCCAACTGCAAATAGAGCTGCGGCGACACCGGCTGGGCGCTGTCGTTGATGAACTCGTGCTGCACGCCAATCGTGTAGTCGCCGCGCCGCAGCGTATAGGTCTTGACCAGGCGCAGCCCGTCGACCGCGGGCGATTCGAAACGGATCTGCAGTTCATGGCCGCCGTCGGCCAGCGTGCGCTCGCCGACCACCGGCGTCATGCGCGTCAGATGGTTCGGCAGCGCCACGCCGGGCTGCGCGGTGACCAGGCCGGTCTGCGCCTGATAGACGCGATGCGCGCTCTGTTCGAACAGCAGCACATTGGGCAGCCGCACCGGCTCGGGCTGCGACGAGAACAGTTCGACGAAGGGCTGATACCAGCGCCGCTGCACCGAATCCTGGTAGTTCAGCAGTTCCAGCCGCACCAGCGTGCCGCCTTGGCTGTCGAAGGTCGCCTTGACGACGTCGGTCGTCAGTGTGATCTGCTCGCCGCCTTGCGCTGGCGCTGCCTTCACGCTGGCAGGGCTCGGCGCGGCGGGCGACCCCGCCGCGGCCGATGCCACCGCCGCTGGAACCGCCGCCGTGCCGGCACCGGGCACCGCACTGGCCGCCGAGGCTGCCGCAGTCGGGCCGGCCGCCACCTTGGTGCTGCCGCCGAACATCGACGGCTGACCGGTGTGCACCGTCCACTTGTCCCACAGCAGCACCAGCGACATCGTGAAAACCACCCACAGCAGGGTGCGGCGCATATCCGTCATGGCAGCTTCTTATTTGTCCAGGGTTGGGCTGCGGCCGGGCAGACCGAGCCGCGTGAACAGGCCCGGCGCGGTTGCCGGCACCGGGTCGCAGCCGCCGTCGCACCACGGCTGGCAGCGCAACAACCGGCCGGCCGTCAATGCGCCGCCGGCAAGCGCACCGTGCTGCTGCAGCGCCTGCAGTGCGTAGGCCGAGCAGCTGGGCTCGAAGCGGCAGGCGTTGCCCAGCCACGGCTTGAACAGCAGCCTGTAGCCGCGAACCAGCCCGATCAGCACGCGCTGCGCCAGGCTCATCGCACCGTCCTGCATCTTGCGCGCTGGGAGACTTGCCGCCGGCGGCCAGACGCGCTCATGCCGCCGCCCTTGCAAACAGCTTGTCCAGCTCTGCCGAGGCGACGGTGCGCAAGGCTTGCGAATCCGCCGACACGAAGCCCGCGCTGCGGGCAAAGGGCTGGCGCAGCCGCAGCAGCCACAGACCGGGCTGCAGCCGCAGCTCATGACGCTGCATCGCCGCGCGTGCCTGGCGGCGCAGCAGATTGCGGGTCACGGCGCGCGCCGCATGCCGCTTGGGCACGATGCATCCCAGCCAATGCCCCAATTCGATCTTATCCACAGGTGACGCTCGATTCTGTGCATCGCCTGTGCATAACTCTGACGATACGACCGATGTCATGGCGCCCGGGCACGCCTGCACGTGATGCAGGACGAAGTGAGTACTCCGCGAACAAGGCGGCACGGCAAGCACGCGTTCGAAGTCGGACTTGTGCCGCAGGCGGCCGATCATGTACCGCGCGGGCCGGGTGCCTTACAGGCCGAGCCGCTTGCGGCCCTTGGCGCGGCGCGCGTTGATGACGGCACGGCCGCCGCGCGTCTTCATCCGCACCAGAAAGCCGTGCGTACGTGCACGGCGAACCTTCGACGGTTGGTAAGTGCGCTTCATGTGAGTTCCTCCATGGAGTTGTTGGGTGTGCCAGCGGCCGCGACGGCGCTGGAAGCGGTTGCAGTGATCCGATGCGTGTCGTGGCGTCCCTTTGGACGCCCGGCAACCACCGCGTGGCGTGGCGCTTCGCGGCTTGCTCGAACGCCTGCGCCGTGTGGGTCGGCAAGTGATTCGAGATGAGCCCGTCCCCGCAGCACGATGCCGACACCGCGGCGCTTGCCCGTCCTTGCAGCGCAAGCGCTGGTCCATTGCATGGCGAACCGGCGATTACAGCAAAAATGCCATTCCTGGTCAAACGCGCGCGGCAAGAAGCGAGGCTCGGCCGCACAGTTGATCGAAGTCTCGAAACTGTGGATAACCGTCGGCTTGCAGGCCCCCAGGCCCTACAATCGCCGGCTGCAAGAGACAAGTTCTCCACAATGACAATCGACCTGTGGCAGCGCACGTGCGAGAGGCTCGCCGCGCAGTTGCCCGAACAGCAATACAACACCTGGATCCGCCCGTTGCCGCCGGCCGTGTTGCAACACGATGCCGGCGAGCCGGCGGTGTTGAGCGTGCGCGTGCCCAACCGCTTCAAGCTGGACTGGATCCGCACGCAATACGCCGGGCTGATCGAATCGGTGCTCGCCGATCTGAGCACCGAGCCGGTGCGCCTGGAACTGAGCCTGGCGGGGCGGGAGCTGCCGCCTCGTGCGCCGTACAAGCCCACCGTGCCCAGCCCGGCGCCAAGCGGCGCTTCGGCGTCGGCCAACGCGACGATGCCGTCGGGCGCCGCAGCACCCGCACGCGACCCCGGCGCAGCTGCGATGGCGCCATCGAGTTCGCGCCACAAGCTGAACCCTTCGTTGACCTTCGACACCCTGGTGGCCGGTCGTGCCAATCAGATGGCGCGCACCGCCGCGCTGCACGTGGCCGGTGCGCCGGGCCAGATGTACAACCCGCTGTTCATCTATGGCGGCGTGGGGCTGGGCAAGACGCACCTGGTGCATGCGGTGGGCAACGCGCTGCTGCGCGACAACCCCGAAGCGCGCGTGTTGTACCTGCACGCCGAACAGTTCATCAGCGACGTCGTCAAGAACTATCAGCGCAAGACCTTCGACGAGCTGAAGGCCAAGTATCACAACCTGGACCTGCTGCTGATCGACGACGTGCAGTTCTTCGCCGGCAAGGAGCGCACGCAGGAGGAGTTCTTCAACGCCTTCGAAGCGCTGCTGGCCAAGCGCGCGCACATCATCATGACCAGCGACACCTACCCCAAAGGGCTGGCCGACATCGACGAGCGGCTGACCAGCCGCTTCGACGCCGGGCTGACGGTGGCGATCGAGCCGCCCGAGCTGGAAATGCGCGTGGCGATCCTGATCCGCAAGGCCGAAGCCGAAGGCACGAAGCAGATCGGAAGAGCGTCGTGTAGGGAAAGAGTGCATTGAGCCGTGTAGATCTCGGT
>ERZ795060.4607-NODE-4607-length-11506-cov-14.925421_pt1 | contig 11506 bp, 9 predicted proteins | sample MGYA00375144_ERZ795060 | MGnify/ENA primary metagenome ERZ795060 (study PRJEB30189, sample SAMN05720157) | activated sludge metagenome | isolation source: anaerobic digester from wastewater treatment plant | place: Japan | collected 2015-05-15 ... | reverse complement strand
GGCGTCCTCATCTGGAAGATATATCCTGTACGGTCTCTTATTTCTACCCTTTTCGTATTCTGCCGTAATATCATCAAATGGTATAATGCCATTCTTGGCACCAGCCTCTACAGCCATATTGCACATGGTAAACCTTGAATCCATTGATATATACTTCAGTGCTTCTCCAGAAAATTCCATAGACATATAATTTGCCCCTTCCACACCAATACGACCTATAATGTTTAATATGATATCCTTACCGGTAACCCATCTTCCCGGTCTACCATAAAGGACAAATTTTATACTCTCAGGAACCCTGAGCCAGATGTCACCAGTTGCCCACACATTAGCGATATCTGTACTTCCAACCCCTGTAGAAAAGGCTCCCAAAGCACCATAGGTACAGGTGTGAGAATCTGCGCCAATAAATACATCTCCAGGGACAACAAGTCCTTCTTCAGGAAGAAGAGCGTGCTCAATACCTGTCCGCCCTACCTCATAGTAGTATTTGATATTCATCTTACGTGCAAATTCTCTCAATATTTTACACTGTTCAGCGCTTGCTATATCTTTGTTGGGTGTAAAATGGTCAGGGATAAGAGCAATCCTCTCCTCATCAAAAACTTTATCTACACCTATCTTTTGAAACTCCTTTATAGCTAAAGGGGCTGTAATATCGTTCGCAAGAGAAAAATCTACCTTAGCGACTACAAACTCCCCACTGTGAACCTCTTCCCTATCAGTATGTGTTGCAATAATCTTTTCAGTAAGTGTCATTCCCATAGTCTTTCCCTCACAATTATATCAATTAAATAAGAATTAGACAAGTGCTCTATTTATAGCATTTATATAAGCAATAGCACTGGCTTCAAGTACATTCTTGCTGGTACCTCTACCGGTGAATATCTCTCCATTCTTCTTAAGTTTCACCAGAGACTCTCCCAGGGCATCCTTTCCTGTGGTAACAGACTTGAGAGAGAAATCTATAAGTTCAAAGTGCATTTCAACTGCCTTCTCTATGGCATTGAACAGGGCTTCAACAGGACCATCACCCTCTGCTTCTCCGTGGAATGTCTTTTCTCCCCTCTCTAGATTCACCACCGCATAGGAAGAGTTATCCGATCTGGTAGTTATTTCCATATTTATCAATCTATAAACAGGAATCTCAAGCTTCTTTTCCTCTAGGAGAGTTATAAGGTCCCTATCAAGTATTTCTCTCTTTTCGTCGGCTAAAACCTTAAATCTTTCAAAAACCTTCATCAATTCTTCCTCTGATAGCGAATAACCCAGCTGTTTCAACCTCTCATTGAGGGCATGTCTTCCAGAATGTTTACCCAGGACTATCTCGGATGAGTCAAGTCCAATATCTTTGGGGTTCATTATCTCATAAGTACTTCTCTCTTTCAGAACCCCATCCTGGTGGATTCCAGCCTCATGAGCAAAGGCATTAATCCCTACTATAGCCTTATTAGGCTGGACAGGTATACCGGTAAAACCACTCACCAGTCTGCTCAGATTTATAATATACTCGGTATTAAGGTTGGTATAGGCATCGAAGGCATCTTTTCTTGTTCTTATAGCCATAACAACCTCTTCAAGGGCTGCGTTTCCCGCCCTCTCTCCAAGTCCGTTCACAGCAACCTCAACCTGGTTTGCACCATTCAATACACCGAGCAGAGAATTGGCGGTGGCAAGTCCCAGGTCGTTGTGACAGTGAATACTTAAGATTATATCCTCAGGCAAATAACTCTTTATCTGGGCTATAAAATTACCAAATTCATTCGGTATACAGTAACCTACAGTATCTGGAACATTTATGACGGTTGCCCCAGCATCTATAACCCCTAAAAATACCTCTTTTAAGAATTCCGGATCAGACCTGGTAGCGTCTTCAGCTGAAAACTCCACATCATCACAGAAAGACCTCGCATATCTGACCGATTCCACCGCCTGCTCTAGTACCTCTTCTTTTGTCTTCTTAAGCTTATACTTCATATGTATCTCGCTGGTAGCTATAAAGACATGTATCCTTGGCTTTCTGGCGTACTGCAGGGCAGACCATGCAACGTCTATATCCTTCTTTACAGACCTGGCAAGTCCGCACACTGTACTGTTCTTTATCTCTTTTGATATGATAGTAACCGCTTCGACATCACCAGGAGAGGCTATTGGAAAACCAGCCTCTATAACATCTACCCCCATCTCTTCGAGCTGTCTGGCTATTCTCAGTTTTTCCTGAGGCTCAAGAGTAACCCTGGGGGTCTGCTCGCCATCCCTGAGAGTAGTATCAAAGATATAAATTCTTCTCATACTATCCCCTCTTTATCCAGGGCATCATATCCCTCAATTCCTTACCAACCTTTTCTATAAGATGATTTTCAGCTGCTTCTACACTGGCTTTCAGAACAGGCTGACCAGACTTATTCTCCAGTACCCATTCCCTGGCAAACTCTCCATTCTGGACCTTCTTAAGTGCTTCTTTCATAAGCTCCTTTACTTCCTCAGTTATAATCTTTGGTCCTACTGTGAGTCCACCATATTTAGCAGTATCACTTACACCTCTCCACATATTTACAATTCCACCCTCATATATCAGGTCAACTATAAGTTTTAACTCGTTAAGACATTCAAAATATGCGATCTCGGGTTGATATCCTGCCTCAACAAGAACCTCAAATCCATACTTTATAAGTTCATTTACCCCACCGCAGAGAACAGCCTGCTCACCGAATAGATCTGTCTCTGTTTCTTCCTTAAATGTGGTCTCTATCACACCAGCCCTCAACGAACCAATCGCTTTTGCATAGGAAAGGGCGATATCTTTAGCCTTGCCAGAATAATCTCTGTAAATGGCGATAAGGCTTGGTACACCCTTCCCTTCCTCATACATCCTTCTTACCAGAGGTCCAGGACCTTTTGGAGCTACCATAAAAACATCCACACCTTCTGGAGGTACTATCTGATGGTAGTGGATGTTAAATCCGTGAGAGAAACCTAGAGCCTTCCCCTCCTTCAGATATTTCTCTATAGACCTGGCATAAATCTCCTGCTGTATCTGATCAGGAAGCAAGATCTGTATAACATCTCCTGCATTAGCCGCATCCTCTATGCTTACAACATCCATACCCTCTGACTTCGCCAGATTCCATGATTTTCCCCCTTCTCTCAAGCCTACCAAAACCTTTACTCCGCTATCCTTCAGATTTCTTGACTGTGCCCTTCCCTGACTTCCGTACCCTATAACTGATACGGTCTTCCCTGATAATGCATCATACTTTACATCTTTCTCATAGTATACATTTGCCATAATAAAACGCCTCCTTTTTATTTTATCTCCTTCGGGTGCCTTACCATAGCGACCTTGCCCGTACAGGCTATCTCCTTTATACCAAACGGTCTCAATAAGGCTTCAAAAGCATCCAACTTATCTCTGTCCCCGGTAATCTCTATAACTAAAGCCTTCGGACTTACATCCACCACACCAGCACGGAATATATCAACAATCTGAAGTATCTCTGACCTGGTAGATGTATCCGCACTGACCTTTATAAGCATAAGTTCTCTCTCAATCATCTCGTCATGAGTTATATCGCTTACTTTTATCACTTCTATAAGTTTATTCAACTGTTTTGTAACCTGCTCAATGGCAAGCTCATCACCATCGACCTCTAATGTGATTCTGGCAATCCCTTCCCTTTCTGACTTTCCAACTGTAATACTCTCTATATTATAACCACGCCTTCTGAATAAGTTTGATACCCTTGCCAGTACACCAGATTTATTCTCCACCAAAACAGCAATAGTATGCCTCATCTTATTTACCTCCGACTATCCGGTCTATTGGAGCACCTGGAGGAACCATGGGGATAACATTCTCTTCCTGTTCCACTATGACATCCACCACCGCTGGTCCTGGATAATCAATGGCTGAACTCAGTGCAGAAACAAGCTGTTCTTTCTCTGTTACTCTTATCCCTTTTGCCCCAAAAGATTTGGCAATCTCTGCAAAATTAACCTCTTTCAGGATGGTGGATGAATATCTCTTCTTATAGAAGAGCTCCTGCCACTGTCTCACCATACCCAGGGCTCTATTGTTTAAAACTATCACCTTTACAGGTATATTATTCTCCACTGCGGTAGCAATCTCCTGGATATTCATCATAAAACTTCCATCTCCTGCTATATCTATTACCAGGGCATCTGGTCTACCTACCTTTGCCCCAATTGATGCAGGGAAACCAAACCCCATAGTCCCCAAGCCGCCAGAAGAGATAAAGTGTCTGGGCTTCTTATGTGTAAAGAAAAGGGCAGACCACATCTGATTCTGACCTACCTCTGTTACTATAACTGTATTCTCGGACACCATTTCACATATCTTCTCTATCACAAACTGAGGTTTGACTGCAGGTCCATCTGCATAGGTAAGTCTATGTTCCTCTTTAAGCCCCATTATATAATCCAGCCACTCTTCCTCTCTTTTTTCTTCCACATACTCTAAGAGAGAGTTCAAAATAATCTTCGCATCTCCAACTATAGGTATATCAACCACCACATTTTTATTTATCTCGGCAGGGTCTATATCTATATGGATTTTTTTTGCTCTAGTGGCAAACTCATCCGCCTTCCCAGTAGTTCTATCACTGAATCTGCAACCAATAGCTATGAGAAGGTCACATTCTGTAAGGGCATAGTTTGCTGCATAGTTTCCATGCATCCCGGCAGACTTTAATGAGAAAGGATGGTCTTGAGGGAAACTCCCTATCCCCATAAAAGTTGTAGCCACCGGAATATTGGCTTTTGTAGCCAGTTTAAAGAGCTCCTCACTGGCTCCAGAGATTATAACCCCTCCCCCAGCCAGGATACATGGCTTTTTGGATTCATTTATTAATTTCGCCGCCTCTTTTATCTGTTTTATATGCCCGGTTACAGATGGTTTATACCCTCTTATATCTACCTCCATAGAATAGTCAAAATCTGCAGTTGCAATCTGTATATCCTTCGGTATATCTATGAGGACAGGTCCAGGTCTTCCTGTCTTTGCTATATAAAAAGCCTCTTTTATGGTCTTTGCCAGCTCATTCACATCTCTTATCAGGTAATTATGCTTTGTTATTGGAGATGTTATGCCAACTGTATCTGCCTCCTGGAATGCATCTTTCCCTATCAGACCGGTGGCAACCTGACCCGTAATCGCAACTATCGGTACAGAATCCATATAAGCATTGGCTATCCCCGTTGTGAGGTTTGTGGCGCCAGGACCAGAGGTAGCAAAACACACACCTACCTTTCCAGTAGCCCTGGCATAACCATCAGCCATATGCGCTGCCCCCTGTTCATGATGAGCAAGTATATGCCTTATCCCTGAGTCATAGAGAGCATCATATACATCTATTATTGCTCCTCCAGGAATACCAAATATAACATCCACTCCCTCTCTCTTTAACGCTTCTATAACTATCTGTGCACCTGTAAGTTTCATCTCCTATTAACCTCCATTACCGCCCCATAAGAGGCAGAGGATACTAATCTCTGATATCTTCCTAAATATCCTTTCTTCTTATGAGTCTCAGGTAAAGTATATGTCCTTCTGGAAAGTTCTTCTCTATCGACAAGAAGGTTCACTTCTCTCTTATTTAGGTCTATCTCTATAGGGTCTCCATCCTGGACATAGGCTATTGGTCCTCCCTCCCATGCCTCTGGAGATATATGACCTATAGCTAAACCCCTGGTAGCCCCTGAGAATCTTCCATCTGTAATAAGAGCAACATCCAGATCTAACCCCATACCAACAAGTGTAGAGGTTGGTGTGAGCATCTCTTTCATCCCTGGACCGCCTTTTGGTCCTTCATATCTTATGACAACTACATCTCCTTTTTCTATCTTACGATCAAAAATAGCCCTGCTCGCTTCCTCTTCACCATCAAAGACCTTAGCCTTTCCTACAAACCTATAGAGAGATTCAGCCACCCCGGATTTCTTCACCACTGCTCCATCCGGGGCAAGATTGCCCCTGAGTATCGATAATCCCCCGGTACTCCTTACAGGGTTATCAACTGGTCTTATCACATTGTAATCTTCTACCACGGCACTATCCATTAATTCACCAAGCTTCTTCCCACTAACTGTAAGTGTATCTCTATTTATAAGACCTTTCTTATTTAATTCTTTTAATACAGCCATAACTCCGCCAGCTTTATTAAGATCAACCACATAATATGGTCCTACCGGGCTCAGATGACAGAGATACGGTGTCTTATCCGCTATACTGTTTATCTCATCAAAATCCAAACCCATACCCAATTCATTGGCTATAGCGGTAAGATGAAGCACCGTATTGGTTGAACATCCCAGAGCCATATCCAGAGCTATTCCATTTAAAAATGCAGACCTGGTAAGTATCATATCCGGGGTTATACCCTCTCTTACCAATCTTATTATCTCCCTTCCTGCTGACTTGGCCAGTCTTATCCTTTCAGCCTCAACAGCAGGTATTGTCCCATTGCCTGGGAGAGCTATACCAACAGCCTCGGAGAGGCAATTCATGGAGTTTGCCGTAAACATACCGGCACAGGAACCACAGCCAGGACAGACAAGATACTCCAATTCTCTGAGGTACTCCATATCTTTCTTTCCACTGACGACCGCTCCAACAGCTTCAAATATGGTATTCAGATCTGCTCTTTTTCCATCAACTTCTCCAGGCATCATAGGTCCACCACTGACTAAAATAGCAGGGATATTTACCCTTGCTAAACCCATAATCATACCTGGCACAATCTTATCACAGTTTGGGATAACCACAAGACCATCAAATTTGTAAGCCTCAGCAAGAGATTCGACACTATCGGCGATGAGCTCTCTGGAGGGGAGAGAAAAACCCATACCACTGTGATTCATGGCTATTCCATCACATATAGCCATGGTCTCACATTCAAACGGAACCCCGCCTGCCTCCATTATGCCTGCCTTTACCGCCTCAACTACCCTGTCAAGATGTGCATGTCCAGGTATAATCTCTGAATAACTGTTTATCACCCCTATAAATGGTCTTTCAAGCTCTACATCATCTATCCCCAGTGCCTTTAAAAGCGACCTGTGTGGTGCTCTTTCAATACCCTTTTTTATAGCATCGCTACGCATAATATCAACTCCTTTTCAGGTTATAAAAAAGCTTTCCCTCCATAGCAAATCATCTGCTAGGGACGGAAAGCCTCCCGCGGTACCACCCTAATTGGCTTTTTGAGCCCACTCTTTATTCTGTAACGGGAATTCCCGGGATAAACTACTATTGTTTCATCTATCCAGCTCCAAGGCGAGTTCACCTTAAACGGCTACTACTCCTCTTCACAGCCATTTCTATATTCAATTGTTTAGAGATAATATCAGAAGAATTTTTGTAAGTCAAGTAAAATCTGACTGAGTAATTCTACTGAACCATATATCCACCGGAACAAGGTGATATACACCAACACCCTCTACGATTTCTATTTTATTATAGGAATAAGACTTCAATCTCTCTTATCATCTCAAAATCCTTGTCCATTGTGACCAGTTTCAAGCCATAATATTTTGCAGTAGCATATTGGTAAGCATCATCGAAGTCCAAATTAAAGCTTCTCTTAGCATTCACAATCTCCCCATATATCTCCGACGGTAAGGAGAGGAGTTTAACATTAGGTATAACATCTTCAACAAATCTCTGGAAAACATCCTCTTTACTGTATTTAAATAGAATTACTCCGATAGAATGCAAAGAAAAATCTGTTATATTCAGGCTTCCAGTATTGTTCTCTAGAAACTTCTTGCACTTTTCTTTCTTTGTCTGTCGCAAGAGAATTTCTAAGAATACATTTGCATCCATCAAAAACATTATCTCCACTCCAAAGCTTTATGTTGTAGCTCAACAGAGGTAAATTCGTCTCTTATCTCTGATAAGCCACCTTCCCAATCAAAATTAAACTTCTTTTTTTTAGTTTCTTCGCCTTTATACTTCTTCAGTAAAAACTCTACATAATCTAAAACTTCTCTTTTTAAATCTTCATCAAGTTGCTGTATTTTTTGCTCCAATTCCTTTTCATACATGATACTCACCCCCATCTGGACAATATTCTAATATATAATAACCTTTTTACCTATAGCTTTTATTTCAATATCCTCTCCAGGAAAAATTGAATAAACCTGTCACTATCTACATCCACAGAGACATCCACGCTAGAATCTCCCTTCCTCTCCTCGTAGGGTATATCTGCTACTACTGTTACCCCTCTGGTGAACTCTCCTCTGGTTTCTACTTTTATATGCATATTCTCTCTTCTTACCAGAGAGGGGTTTATTAGGGCCGCTACTGCCAGTGGGTCATGCAAAATAGGAAACCTGCTCTCATCATCTTCCTGCCATATCCTGATAAGTTCGGAGAGAAAATTTGTCCTCTCACTGTTAAAGTCAAAAATCTTATCAAGCGATTTCTTACCCAGCTTACACTTAAGCGTAACATCCAGCCCTACCATAGTTATAGGAATTCCAGAGTCAAATACCACCCTTCCCGCCTCCGGGTCGCAGTATATATTCCATTCTGGAAACGCCTGAGAATACATACCACCCATCATATAGACCCGGGTCTTATCTTTTAATCCCGGCTCTTTGATTATAGCCCCGGCTATATTTGTCAGTGGACCAATCGTTATAAGTGTTACCGGTTCCGCTGAATTCATTATCTTCTCTACTATAAAGTCCACCGCATTAATGTTTTCGTTTACCTCGATCTCTTCCCTAACCGCCCTGACCTGTGGAGGTATAAGACTTCTATCCCAGTCATTTATAATGGGCTTTTCTACCCCTTTAATCACAGGTATGTCTGATCTATTAAATACCTGTAATAACTTTTTAGCCAGTTTTGCCCTTAACAGTGTATTTTCAAATACGGTGGTGATACCAATAACATCAAGCTCAGGTGAATTTAAAGCCAGTGCAACCGCCAGGGCATCGTCTATATCACCCCCTATATCGGTATCTATTATCACCTTTTTCATAGCTCTATCATCTCCTCTCTGATAAATTGATCAACCTCTTCCATCGTTGGTATGGAATCCTGTGCTCCTCTTCTGGTAACTGATATTCCAGCAGAGACAACCGCATACTTCAAGGCTCTTTCCACCGGGTCCCCATCGGCTAATCTTACCGCCAATGCCCCATTGAAGACATCCCCGGCACCTGTAGTATCCACTGCCGATACCTTTATAGCAGGGACGTAAAGCTCTGAATCCCTCTCTATCATCATAGCCCCCTTTGACCCCAGAGTTACCACCACTATCTCAACCCCGTACTCAAGCAGTTTCCTTCCAGCTCTTATAACATCTCTCTCTTCTCTGGGCTCAATCCCGGTTAAAGTCTTCAGCTCTGACTCATTGGGGGTAACTATATCTGCCAGTGAAAGTATATGGGGGTCTATCTCCTTTGCCGGCGCTGGATTTAATATTGTAACAATATCATACTTTTTTGCCAGCTCCAGAGAAAAACTTACAGTCTCGACCGGTATCTCAAGCTGGGTCAATAGAACTCTGGCCTTAGAGATTACTGGGAGACATCTCCTTACATTATCCTGACTTAAAAAAGAGTTTGCCCCCGGAGCAACCACAATACTATTTTCTCCAGTGTTATCCACCGTTATAAACGCTATACCGGTTGGATTATCTTTATCCTCTACCAGATAATCTATGTTGACTTTGTTTTTTAGAAGGTTCTCCTTTAACTCTTCACCGAAGACATCTTTACCTACCCTTCCAATAAAATAACACTCCTCTCCAAGCCTAGATACAGTTACAGCCTGATTTGCTCCCTTACCTCCATATGCCCTGTAAAAAGTTCCACCACTTATCGTTTCCCCCGGTTTAGGAATCGACCTTACCTTTATCACTAGGTCCATATTTATACTGCCAGCAACCAAAATAGTATTATTCAAATATATCCCTCCAGCATGAAGTACTCATCTGATAGTATATCACAGTGCCTCCAGGACCAGAATCCAGTCCTGATAGACAGGTAATCTCATCCCTGATCCTTCCACCAGCTCAGGTAATTGCCACTCCCTATTCTCCTCAGGAACAACCTGACCGACATCGAACTCTTTTCCATCTACTGGATTAACGAGAAATGCATGATAAGATATATCTTCTTCTATCTCTCTTATTTTGAAATTGTTATAAAAGAAAGGCAGGTATACGATACGCACAACCCCCGGGATACCTGCTGAATAGGGATAATAATAATTTTTCTTATTCTCATCAGAAGTTTCCACCTCAACCCATTCTGGATGTGGTTCAAACATCCACCAGTTGTATCTCTCCAGTAATCTTTTTGCTATTCCTAACTGTCTTGATCCTGGCAATTTATACGCTTCCTCCCAGGGGATATTTCCCCAGCTCATTCCATGTGGAGATGAGCCAAATGGTTCATCCTTCCTATTTATCTGCCAGATGCCATTCGCACCATAGGTATAACCACAGGCACCATTTAAAATACTTGCCCAGAACATAAGCCTCTGTATCTGCTCTCTACACTGACCACCAATCCCTTCATAACATACCTCGCCATTTACTACTGGCATCTCTGGACTTCCCTTATATGATTGCTGTACTCTAAAAACAGTATTACCTATACTGCTATCACCGTGCCCTGTCTGGAGCATATCAAAATCTAAAATCTCCAAGATATCAGGATAATCTCTGACATAAGTCCCAGGATGAACAGTTACAGGATGATGATAAGGGTCTATTTTTCGCAGGTATTTCCCAACCTCTATCCAACCCTTCCTCTGAATGTCTCTACCCTTTTCTTTATCTTTAGAGAGATAATAGGGCATATCATACTCACCTGATAAACACCATACAACTGGAAGTGCAGAGTACCTTGCAACCAGGTATCTCCAATGTTTCTTCATTCCCTCTATTCCCATCCAGGGAAGATGGTATCCCCAGGCTCCAACAATACAGGGTATAAGGCCTGAACGAACAAGCCAACTGATCTTCAGATCAGCCATATCAAAATAATCTGGATTTATTTTAGAGTAATCTTTTTCCCATGGAAAACCAGCCTCATTCGCTCCTCTTGGATCAAAAGCAGGCATATCAGGATAGAGTCCAGCAACAATCTGAATGACAGAAAATCCCTTCTCTACCCTATCAGCTGTGAGTAATTGAAAGTCACCAAAGCTCAATCTTTTGCATAGCCCCATCCACCAGGTATCACCTAACCAGAAAAAGGAAGTTCCATCTATATGTTCCAGATATCTCTTGTTATCCCCTATTTTAAGAGGTCCATGTTTAAAGAGAGGATTATCCCCCTCATAAGAGATTACTTCGATCTCTCCAGTTTGATCATGCAGATCGATATTAGTTGCATCAGAGCAGACTGTACAAAATTTATGTGTTCCAATCTTAGGACTTGAATAACGAACCCTCCATATATTTCCTCCAGACCAGAAAGCAGGAACTACTCTTTCTTCTCCATCCGGTTCAGTAAAGATAAC
>ERZ795060.4594-NODE-4594-length-11520-cov-3.468295_pt1 | contig 11520 bp, 10 predicted proteins | sample MGYA00375144_ERZ795060 | MGnify/ENA primary metagenome ERZ795060 (study PRJEB30189, sample SAMN05720157) | activated sludge metagenome | isolation source: anaerobic digester from wastewater treatment plant | place: Japan | collected 2015-05-15 ... | reverse complement strand
ATCGGATCACTGTTGACGTAGTCGCTCCAATAGAGAAACTGACCAGGACCAGGAGCAGGAGGCGTTCCACTTCCAGCGGTTCCGGTAAGATCCGTCTCCCAAACACTATCCTTGAAGAAGTCGCTCGCGAACACCACCTCCCGTGCAAGCAGCAGCCAGTTAACCACCAGCTTCGTCGCCGTTGCATCGGGATCGAACGGTCGATCAGCGTTGGCGCGCAGCTCGTCGGTCACCAGCGCGTGCGTCGCGTAGTTTTCGCAGAAGTAGCTGTCCGTCTTGGTGGCGTAGGGAGCGCCGGTCGATCGAGACCCGGGAGCGCGTTTCTGCGCTACGTTACGGAAGAATTGTCCCTTCTCATAGATTGCGAACTTGTCGCTCTGCTTCCTCACAGGGACGATGGGGAAGACTTTATCGGCGACAAATCCAGCTGTGTCATTAATGTACATGATCGACAGCTGTGTAAGCAGCTGATCGATATGCAGGTCTTTCGGTTGAGGGCTAGTTGCAGGCATATTAGATTACCTCCTGTTATTCATATTGTTTATTTTGTTCTTGTTTTTGCTGTTTCATTGCTTCGCTGTTCAGCTCCTAACTATCCTTGGATGCGCTGAGGCAGCACAAGTAGAGTAAAGCAAGCACCGCTTGATGCTCCAGTCAGTGCAATACCGACAACGTTGTTGTTAGCTGCAGCAGCAGGATTCGCTTTAACGCCTTGACCGTTTGCATTAGTCGTGATGTAATCTCCGGCCGATACTAAACCGCCAGCGACACACCCAACGATAGATCCAGGACCAGCGACCGCAGCAGCCTCTCCAGCCGCCGGGCAGTTCACCAAAACGCCCAGCAGCATGTCACTTACCGCACCGGCGAGCGCTACGGTGTTAGCAGCCGACAGCTTCACGACATGGTACAGATTAGCTTTATTGGAGAGGTCGCTACCGGAAACCAAACCCGGAATAAGTTCTACAAGCTCGTTTGTCATACTATTTTAAGCTCCTTTCATTTTCGTTTCATCTTCGTTCTCATTCATATGTTCTTACAAAGTCCCAGCACCCTGGATGCGCTGAGGCAGTACCAGCACGGAGAAGTATTCGCCAGCAGCAGATGCTCCGGTCAATGCAATGCCGACGACGTTGCTATTCACTGTAGCTCCAGGATTAGAAACGACACCCACGCCTCCCGCACCAGCAGTCACATAACTTCCGGCTGTCACTTGAGCACCAGCAACGCATCCGACGATGGATCGCGGGCCCGCAACTGCAACAGCTTCTCCGCTGGCTGCATCACTTGCCGCAATGCCAAGTAGCGGTGCCGTGTCGGCAGTGGCAACCGCCACAGCGTTGTCGCCTGAAAGCTTCACGATGTGGTACCGCGTCACAGCGCCACCGGCTACCAGGCCAGGGATGGTTTTAATCAGTTCATTTACCATGGCATGTCACCTCCTTGCCGTCGGTAGCCTAGCGCCTCCGCAACACCTCTTCCCGATACTTCTCGTACCACTGGTCGCCCTTTTCGCGCAGCGCTTTCAGGATGTCTTCCTCCTTCTCCAGTTTGGTGAAGGCGTCGACCTCGGGGATGTCGCTTTTGCCGACGGATTTGAACATCTGCGAAGATCCAAGAGCGTTCGACACGCTTTCGATCTTCTCCATCAGCTTGGCAGCGAGTTCGGGATTGGCCTTGCGAAGTTCGTAGATGTCATTTACGACCTTCTCGGCTTCCTCGGGATAGTTGTAGGCCTTCTGCTCGAACCACTTCATCAGCTCAGCCTTTTCCATGTATTCGCGCTGAGCATTGACGTGCTTGGTGAGCTCCTCGACCTTGCTGGTTAGAGCTTCTTCGACGCTCTTCTTCTCAGCTTCAAGCTGCGCCAGCTGCTTGGCAAGGTTGGCCTTCTCTTCCTCGGTTTCAATCAGTTGCTTTTTCAATTCTTCGATTGTCTCGGTCATAGTTACTTTCTCCTTTTGGATTTCGTTTTGGGTTTCGTTTTGGGTTTTGTTCATTTCGTTAATTCCATTCATCTCACCAATCTCATTAACTTCATTAGATTCATTAGATTCATTAGATTCATTAGACTCATCTGCGTCCGCCGACTTCAGTAGCAAAAACGATCGCTTATTCGCGGCACGCCGGACGAACGACACTTTCTTTACATTCAAATTAGTTAGTTGTTTCAACTTCGTCATACTTCGACCTCCACCAATGTTGCCGTCCCTTCGAGTGAGTAGCCGGTGATCTCACCAGCCTCAATGGACTTGCGCAGTTCCGGGTCGTTGACTCTTGAAACTAGAACCCAAGAACCGCGCTTTACGATTTCCTTGTTAATGACAAAATCAATCGGAGCGATATACGATTCGACGACTTCTACGTCCTGCAGATCGCTTTCATGGTGGATGTTCATGCAAGCACGAGGAAGGAAGTCGTGAGCCGCCTTTTCGATCTCTTCAGGAGTGGTGAAATGGCCCTGCGTGTCAATGCTATAGGGTTCGTAGACAATGCCATATACCAAGCCGTTGGATAGGCCTTTTACCACAACCTCACGAGTCACGTTTGCGTTCTTAAACGTGGCGTCGATTGACGTGTGGAGCGATTCGGCGAGTTGCTGTGCGTCGACACTCTCATTTGTTGGTTTATCAATCGACTCGTCGATCGACTCACTGATCGCTTCATCTATCGCTCCATCAACGATAAAATCAATCAGCGTCTTGAAGAATCCCTTCTTGAATACGACGGAATTCGCTGCAGCGAACGCCCGCCTTTCGGCTTCTTCGTTCGACGCCCCGCTATCCTTCATTCTCTTGTAGGTCGCATTCCAAACGTGCATCCACTGACGCTTCCTCTTAGCGCTCTTCAGCTTCCGCACGTTCTCGGGAAGCTCGTCGATCGACGAATATACTTTTTCGACTCTCTCAGCTTTCTCGGCGCTTTCGTCTTCGACTCTTTCGTCGTCCTTACGATATTCGCCGATGCCGATCTGTCGCTTCCACGCCTCAAGCACGCGAGCGACCCTCGCTTTGTCTTCAGCAGGGATATCCGTTTGAGGCAAACGTGCAGATGCATTACGAATTGCAGCAGGGACTACGGTGAGACGTCCATTGATCACGTCAGCATAGGGTAGCTTGTAAGCCGTTATGTTTTCTTTTTTAACCGGATCCCGCCAAAGAAACGCCCGGAAGAACTTGTCGAAATCGATTTCTCCGGATTCGGTGGACGCCCAGGCTTTAACACGTTTCAATGCCGCACCCGCATCCCATGTCATGTCGGATGAGGCAACCGGAAGATCAAGCTTACGTTGGACTTGTCCCATATCTTTCCCCTGCTGACTCTAGATTATAGATTATAATCTTACACTGCTCCAGATAACATACTATCATATGCTATAGATTGTAAACCAATTATTGAGTTTCTCACTTTAGAGATCATCTTAGATCTCATCTCAGATCTCATTCTAAATTTCAAATTTCATCATCTCAGCATAATCACTCACCAAAACATCGACTACATTCCCTTGAACAATCCAATTAGAAACCATTGTATAGAGCTGCAAATATGCAGTGGTCGAGTCAAGCAAATTGCCGTTGCCGCTAACGCCAGCCCCCACCAGAATGCAACCTTCCGTGTCTTCCGGAGTGTTGCCGATATGGATATAGACATATGAGAAGCCCGGAACGTGTTGCAGATGCAGCATGCCGCGATGCAAGGCAGGGAAGCGTTTGGCGTATTTGGCGTGAAGCGAACCCTCCGTCCTCAGAGCCAGGCGGTATTTTCCGGTAGGAATGCATGTTCTGCCTGGGATCTTCGGGTAGTTGTAGGGATCTTCAAGCGAGTAGCAGATGTGGTCGGCACCCCGCATGACGAGGCCGAGGGTGCGATCATCGCCATGATCGTAGCGAAGGACCGTGATTAGATAATAGCCGACGTCTTCTAAGCTAATTTTTGATTTCATTCAAGTCCACCTTCTCGATTCTTTGGAGTTCGTCCGGCCTGTAGTAGTGATAATGTTCTCCTTTATCTTCTCCAATATCCCTGATAACCTCCGCCCTCACATACTCATCGTACAATCCCATCATCCATTCCTCCACCTTTACGATCCTTCCCCACCTATCTCTATAGATTCCATTGATCCTAATCTCGTCTTTTCGCATTCTTTCTTGGCTCTCTCAATTCAACGAACGGCACGAGATTGAAAACCCCATGGTTCGGCGATACCATAAACCCAAGCTGTGCCGGATCGGCATACCTTCCAACAGCATGATCATACTCAGACGTACCTGTGAGACAACCGTTGATAATGATCTGGTTGTCAAGTAGCGCCGGAACATGCCAGTGACCAAGTACGACATATCTAAATGATATATCCGATCCGATCCGTTTCAATGCTTCACGCCGCACTGCGTTCGCAATCCCATAATACGGGATTCCCATCCACGATCTGACACTGTGACCATGTTCCAACAAGAACGGCCAGCCTGCTATGTCGATCACGGCCTTCTGCGCTGTGATAATTTTCACATCTACATTCTTGAGACGTTTCATTAACTGTTCAGATGTCGTGTTGATCACATACGACCAATTCGTGATGCCAGACGACTTGAATCTAACCTTTTTGGTGGTCCTACCATGATTATCAACGCACAGCAAGTAAGCTTCGACGTGATGGATGGAGTCGGCGATTCGGGCGATGATATTTGCTTGAAGCTGGGCGGCTTTCGCAGCTTGAACCGGTGATGGAAACTCACACGTTTCGCGCAGTTCGTCGTGAATATCACCTGAAATTAGATCACCAACCGACAAAATAACGCAATCGTCGATGTTGTAGATGTTCTTGTGAAGCTTGACGTAGCGGATAAAACTGTCGGCGAACGATGTGATGCGACGCTCAGCGATTGCGTAGTCATATGCGTTGAGATTTTCGACGTCTTCGCTCTTGATGATCTCGCCGATTTGCCAATCTGAGATTACGAATACGGCGGTTGCGGGAGGCTTTCGTTTGCTTGTGCTTTTGCGAGGAGGTTTGATCTTGTAGTTGAGTGGATCGATTGAAACTACGATAGTTTCGGCGATCTCGCGTTGTTCGGCGAGCTGGAGGCGGAGGCGCTTGATTTCGGCGGTGTAGTTGTTGATCTCTTTACGGAGTAGGGCGGTGATGTCTTTGGTGGTTACTGAATCAGTGGGGGTTTCGGATGGGTCTTCGGTTGGTTCTTCAAGCTGATCCGATCGATCTGAAATGTCAGCGCCGTCCTCACTACCGCTGTTCGAAATAGCCCTCAGAAGTCCTTTAGTCTCATCACCGCGAACTGCAGTTCTTCCTTCAATATTCTCCGCGCTGTTTCTATATAAATATACGCATTTCTCGCAGAGTCGCTCCACCGTTGCAACCCTACCACTTGATATGTAGCGTGAATTCCCACAAGACGGACATATCCGAAGTGCACGAATATGCACATGATTCTTGCAGCGTGGAGGATTCTCGTAAGCTATCTCGGTCGAACTACAAGCGACGCATTTAGAGCCTTCAGGACCTCTAGGACTTCCGGGACTTCCTGGATTGTCGTCCTTCGTATTCATAACCTTCAATTGTTGCTGTTACTGTTCGCTTTCCGCGTCTTCGGTCTCTTCGGCCGGACCGAGCTCCGGGCGGCGTCTACGCCGCATGCCGTTCCCATCCCTCTCTTGGTCTCTCTCCCTAGACCTATATCGCTCCCGATCTCTCTCATCTTCAACATCCACGATCTTCGTCTTCCTTCTGTACGTCTCACCTACGCCGCCTATCCGCAGCAACTCATCCCGATCGACATCATCCGGCGCGATGAATCCGGCCCTCGCCAGTCTTTCGATGAATTGCGATACTCTATCTGCGTCTTCTTTCACTACTCTCCCAGGCAGTACTTGCGGATAATCGCTCATCCTAGCAAACCCCGGGTTCAACTCAAACAATCTCGGAATCAGATGGATGTTGATTGTTTCGGCGATATTCTCCAGATAACCTTGGACTGCGATCAGAAATACTTCGTTCTGATTTCTACTTAGAGCAAATGATCCTACGCGATCCATCCCTAACATAATAAACTGCGATAGAAGCGAGGCGGCGATTCGCTTATCATAACGATTTACGATTCTATCTACATCGAACTGCCGCCGACTGGATCCCGATCCACCCAACAGCTTAATGTCCCAGCCGAACGGCAACGCCAACCCGTCCTGCTCATCGCGTCGCAACGACTTAATGAGCTCTTCTAGGCGGTGCCGCAGTGCGGCTGTGTCGGGATCGTTCGAGTCCAGATCCAACCCCTCAGGTAGATATAGCACCGGCAAGCCGATCAGATCTCTCTCGACGCCGACCGCTTCGATCTCTTCGATGTTTTTCTTGATGAACCACGGTCGATAGGCGTTACGTAGTACGCTTCTTCCTTCAGGGTTGTCGGTCTTTGTTCGAAAGAGAATGGCCTTTTGAATGGGAATATATACGGATTGAAGATCCGGAGGAGGTGCTTGCCACATTCCCAACACTCCACCGTCGTCCTCAAGCTCCCAGTGGTCCAGCGAGGATTGCTTTCTGATCTCGATCTTCCTCCAGCCGATCCTGCCGTCCGTATACTTCGAAGCACCCTTCTTACGCAGCTTGTAGACGATCTCGAAGTACGACCACCCATATACCAGCATGGAAGTGACGTTTTCGATGAACGAATTCCATGTGTGGGACATGTCCGTCATGCATTCTTTGACGAAGACGGCTGCGTTCTTGTCGACGCGCTTCGACGAGGCGGGTTCTACGTACCACTGAACCGAGGCGATGAGTCGTTCGATGGCTTGAATGGCGGCGCCTACGATCGGATCGTTGTCGTACATCTCGCGGTAGACTTTTACGCCCTGAGCGCCTTGGAGTGAAGTGAGGAATTCGTCGTAGATGTAGCCGCTATAGTGCTTAAAGCCGGTTTTGCCGATTTGGGTGAAATTTGCGTTTTTTGTGGCCATATTAGATGTTTCCTTTATACAAGTTCTATAAACACTCTATGCACGCCCTATACACTCTATACACGCCCTTATCTATATAGATCCGCATATCTCTTTCTTCCGACTCTACCACCCGACGAAGTCAAGATCGGCGTCGTCCCCAATATCCCACTATTTCCGCTTCTGTTTCTCCCTATCACCCTGCGGCTTTCATCAGCATCATCCATCGTCACGATCTCGCCTTTCGACGGAGAAATGATCGTTACTGACGGCGATTTATATTCATCTAATAAATATGGCGAGAACGTTAAAACAAAGGCATCTGCGTCGTTGGGGCTTCTCCCTAACATCGACCTCAATACATCCTTCTGCATGATGCGTATTCTTCTGTCATTCACATCCCACTTGTATGTGATTGATGTTAGCTCTTCGTCAAGTAGAGGCGTATCTAGCGGAATAGCTACTGTAGTGATGAACGTCTGCATATTGAAATATAGTTGTGCTCTGATGTTCGCGAATTGATTGTTTTTAGATGCTGCACCCACATGTATTCCTTTGACACATTTAGCAAACATCGACAGCGATGGATCGGTCTTTAGCATCTCGTGTAATGCATCTACAACGCCTCCACCCAGCCCAATCTCATCAATAAACACAGCTGTAGGTCTATATGCTTTTACCAGCTCCAATAGATATTTAGCTACTTCAACATTGTTATGTTGTGACAATTCACGTCGATCTATTACCGTAAATCCTTTAGCTATATAAATAACCGTGTTATCTCCACCGTAGCGTGCTGGATCACATCCGATAAATAGATTCTTGATGGGGTTTCCGTCCTCTTCGCCGATCCCCTGATAGCTACGTTGATGTGCTTCATACATAGCTTCCGGCGTTACTAGCGTCGAGTTGTCGGATTGTGGTGGTAGCCCCAAAACCTTAACGCGATAATAATCGCTGTTTCTTCCGTAAGTCTCGCGAACGCGATGGATCTCCGCCTTATCTGCGTGCTCGGCTTTTTCGGCCGAGATAAACTTCACCGACCAAAACTTATGAAACTTCGGATTAGTGATGATGTTATAGAAGAAACCCGATCGGCGTGTCGGGTTGGAAGCGAGTACGGCGTGTGCACCTGAAGTCGTAAGCGATCCTTCAACAGCCACCATCACCTGATCAGGTACACCACTGTTGCCACACCACAGAGGCGCTCCGCTTCCTTTGCCTGCTACGAAGACCAACGATGTAGGTACAGTTACACAATAGACGGGGCCGTTATATGCAACGGTTGAGACGGATCGCCCCGACATCGTAATGCATGTACCACCACCAAGGTCGAGATGGAAGATGTTCGATAGGCCGATGTTGGCTAGATCTTCGGCTTTGATAAGCTTGAAATTGTCGAGACCTCCGATCGATGCATACATCATGTGATCGGGAGTTACTGTTATATCTATATGTTTGGATCTAAAATTGTAGAGCTCTCCATCAAACGTATATGTATGATAGCTTTTGGGCTTTAGCTTCACATAGAATTCATGCTTACCACCTGGAACCTTTGTACGAATGAGCATATCGGCGGTGAGCTCACCGATCGGCTTCCATCCCATATTCGTAGAAATTAACGTATTCGGATGATAACAAGCCTCATCTACCACAAATAGAATGTTGTCTTGATGGAAGCCCTGCAAGCCTTCAACAGCAGCCGTTTTTTCTTTAGACGACGTCCTTCCTGTGGTGGCTACTGCGAACCATTGCTCGCCGCACCCGATAAGCTCAATGCGACGTTTCGTCTGAACAAAGTACTTGCGCAGAAATGGAGATTTCGCTTGCCACTTAGCCAGCTCGGCCCACAACACATCATAGAGCTGATGGCTGGACGGAGCCGTACACGGAATGCGCGGGAAGGGCCGTGTCGAGATGAAGAACCATATAGCTATAGCTAGCAGTGCGGTCTTGCCGACACCAGATCCGGCCGACCAAGCGCAGAATCTCTTCTCGATTAGATCTTCAAGAGCCTCGCGCTGCCACTTGTCGGCCTTGAACCCGCAGATGTCCTCCGCCCACCGCACCGGATCAAACGCATATTCGGCTTGAACGTCGATCAGCTCTTGGAAGGTTTCATCTTGGCGCGAGAACTCGGGTCGAAACACTCCCTTCGGCATTCGTGCGGCGTCCTGCAGAAAGCGCTGAACGTCGTCAGGCGACTCGGCAGGCAGCGGGCCGACCTCCTCGGCCAGGAAGTTTCTAATGAATGAATCGATGTCGAAATCAGAACCGGAACCAGAACCAGCCATACGCTTAACTCTCCAAAACAGCGCTGTCGATGTTGAACATCTTCAAAACGCCGTCAATGTCGTCCTCAGAAGCTTCTTCATTGTCGCTGGCGCTGGCGCTGGCGGCGTCGATTTGAGCGCCGTCCCCATTACCGTTGCTTGCAGCAGCAGAAGCAGCGGCGGATTCAGGCATTCGTGCGGCGTCCTCACCCTCATCTTCATCTGCTACGTCCTTCACTTCTTCTATCTCCACCTCCTCCACCTCTTTCACCTCTTCCGCCTTCACCGTCAGCATCTTCTTCTCTTCTTCCTGCTTCTTCCTTCTTTCCAGCGCCTTATTGAACCCCATCTCAATCAGCTGCACAATCTTCATATCTTCAGCGTTCTTCCTCTCCACATTGAAATATTTCTCCCCCACCAACAGCACATCTTTAGCCGCCGCCCTCTTTACCGATAACGGCGTCGCCTCAGACGTCATAATTTCATGTAACGTATCCAGCGCGATCGGCTGCAACGCCGCCAGCTTCGCCTTCACATCCATAGTTTCCACCACATACCTATTCAGCGCTTCGACCTGCAACCTTCTAAATTCCGCCTGGAACACCGGCGAGCTACACACCCTGCGAACCGTAGTGACCGATATGCCAAGTTCCGCAGCAACTTGCTCCTTGGTCATCCCCCGCAACAGCATCTCCATCATCGCCCGATGGGTCGTCGTAATATTCGAAAGCTTGTATCCCGGATACGTCTTGTGCTTGTTTTTCTTGATGCGCTCCGGTCTTCTCTCGTCCTTGCTAATGTCATTGCGATTTCTGCGGCTTTTGCCTTCTTTTACGATTTCAGTCAGCTTCACAACGATAGCTCCGATCGGTTTTTGGATGATTCGACCACTTTCGGCCATCTTCGAACATCTTCGAACATCTTCATGTGTTCCCAATCGGATATACTATCATATATAGATGCGATATTTTTGAGTTTTGAGCTTTTTTGAGCTCTTTTTGGCTCTTTTTAGCTATTTTTTCATCATTTTTCTCTCTTTTTTTCATAATTTTTCGCCAATTTCCGCCGATTTTCGCCGATTTTCGCTCGCTTTTTTACGCTTTTCGCTCGCTCTTTCTCGTCTTTTGCACCTAACTCGCTTTGAGTATCATCTGTATCGATATGTTTCGTGAGCATGTGCGTGGGGGGAGCATCACCGCCCCCCTCCCTCTCCCCTCCGGACAGGATTCCAGCCTTCCCCCTAGGCTTCCCCCTAGGCTTGGAGCCTGGAGGATGGAGCCTGGAGCCTAGAGGATGGAGCCTGGAGGATGGAGCCTGGAGCCTGGAGCCTGGAGCCTAGAGGATGGAGCCTTCCCAAGGCTTGACGAAAAAAAAGCCTGCTAAGGCTTAGCCTTAGCAGGCTTAAATGCGAAAGGAAGCCTAATCTCAGGCTTCGTTCCAGCTAACGTTTCGGAACACAAGGAAGATCGTTCCTTGAATCTTCCACGTATAAGCTCGAGTGACGCGTGTTGCTGCTATAGGATCGAACAGAACCCATCGAAACTTGAGAACAGGCTTCGATGTGTCGATGCGGAATTGCAGATCGGATTCAAGTGAATCCGATCCACGAAACTCAACAAATAACGTCTGCGCATTGACAATCATCCCATGGTTGGTACTAAATTCCAACCATTTCCTATTCCGATGCAATCCTGATGGATGCATCCAATCGGCAACACCCACTTCCTCATATTTCTCTGATTCAATAACGTTCAGAGGAAGTCTCAGACCAATCGAAGATTCAAACCAATGGAACGGAACACTCATACGATTCGGAGATTGCAAATCCCACTCCACTTGTACCGCAGGATAGATTTGACCGTCTGACGTTCTCCACACAGCTTCCGTGTTGAACGTGAAACGAGCATCAAACTCTGGAGATTCACAGCCTTCTTCATGTAAGCTGTTCGTATCATAGGCTACGTACCAATCCAATGGGACGTTCTCAAACCGTCCCATCTGGTAGTACGTCATCACGTGACCGCGCATATTAACGTGTTCGGTTAGACTCAAAGTTAAATTGCTCATTGCGCACTCCTCAGATCGTTCTGAACCACGAACCCATTCCGTGGTTCGTTCCTTGATCCTGCAAGTATCATACGATACTTTCGCTTGACTGTCAAGCCTTCGGCATGGTAGACTAGTTGCGAAAATGCTTGAAACGCAATAACTTAACAGGAGGAAAATTTTCCTGACAATTTCCGATGAAACCTGACGAAAGTTTACAATGCTTTGCTTGGGAGTACTCCCATGCTCA
>ERZ795060.4590-NODE-4590-length-11525-cov-5.861726_pt1 | contig 11525 bp, 9 predicted proteins | sample MGYA00375144_ERZ795060 | MGnify/ENA primary metagenome ERZ795060 (study PRJEB30189, sample SAMN05720157) | activated sludge metagenome | isolation source: anaerobic digester from wastewater treatment plant | place: Japan | collected 2015-05-15 ... | reverse complement strand
GCCGAGGAGCGGCCCGCGAAAAAATGAGCGGTGAGCGAATTTTATTTGCGGGAGAGTCCCTCCTTGCCCATGCTTTACGAGAAACAGCGGTAAGCTGTTTCGTGGGACTCGAAAGTCCGCAGGCCGAATTGGTCTATGCAAGAGGCCGAGTGGACTTTGCTTATTATGTTTGCTTGGGGCACCGTGGCAAATGCGAAGCATTATGCCACAGTAGCGGCCCGCGAAAAAATGAGCGGTGAGCGAATTTTATTTGCGGGAGAGTCCCTCCTTGCCCATGCTTTGCGAGAAACAGCGGTAATATATTTTGCGGGAATTTTAAAAGTTTTAGTTTTAAAAAAGGACCTGGGAATTAAAGACGATAATTTTAAAAAGGGATTGGGTTGTTAGGGGGAAAGATGAAGAAGTTAATGATAATAGACGATAACGTTCAGTTTATTAATCTCGTAAAAGAATATTTTTCGGACGACTTTTTGATTTATACTTATTACGATTTTAAAAAAATATCCGACATAATTGAGAGAGTTTGTAAAATAATTCCCGATGTGATACTTCTCGACATAAATTTGGGAGTTGCGGACGGCGTAGCGGTTATAAAAGAATTTTTAACTCATGAGTGCCTTAAAAAAATACCGGTTCTAATACTTACTGCAAGCGATTATAATAGCGTTGTCGAAAGTATAGTAAAGAAGGAACCTAATGTTAAAGGTTTTTATTCGAAACTTACGCCTCTCGATTGTATTAAAGAAAAGATAGATTCCGTTATAGGCAAGGAGCAATTATGAGCGATAGAAACAAGGTTTTGGTCGTAGACGATAATCCTACGATGATAGACATAGTTAAAATGGCTTTGGAATCCGACTACGAGGTCGTAAGCGCGTCGGACGGAAGAGAAGGGATAAGTATGGCTAAGACATTTAAACCCGATGTGATTATAATGGACGTTATGATGCCTAACGTTTCGGGCATAGAGATGCTTAGAATGTTATTGTCGGACGATGAAACCAGAGATATACCGGTAATAGTTTTTACCGCAAGTCATTTCGACCCTTCTACGGAAATGGTTTTTAAAGTGGAAAGAAACGTTAAATCTTTCTTAAGAAAGCCCTGCACGGTAGACATATTGAAACAGCAGGTTAAATCCGCCATAGATTCCAGAAAAAATACCATTTAATAATTTGATATAATTATAGTTGTCGCCTTCAAGGGTTTCCCTTGAGGTTTTATTATTTTTAAAGTTTTTGGAGAATATATGGAAAAGACAGAAAAACAGAGCTATTCTCATACCGTTTTCCTTCCTAAAACCTCTTTTTCTATGAAGGCTAATTTGAATCAAAAAGAGCCTCAGATTTTAAACTTATGGAAAGAAAAAAATTTGTATTTTAAAATCCTTGAGAAAAACAAAAACTCGAAAAAATATTTTCTTCACGACGGACCGCCTTACGCCAACGGACATATCCACATAGGACATTCTTTGAATAAAATATTAAAAGATTTCGTTATAAAGTCTTATTCCGTTATGGGTTATTATACGCCGTATATCCCGGGTTGGGACTGTCACGGGCTTCCTATAGAACAACAGCTTTTAAAAGAATTAAAATTATCAAAAAGACACATAGACGATATACCTTCGTTTAGAAAAAAAGCGAGGGAGTTCGCTTTAAAGTTTATAAACATACAAAGAGAAGAGTTTAAAAGGTTGGGAGTTTTTGGAGACTGGGATAATCCTTATATAACGATGTCGAACGACTATGAGGCTACCGTCGTAAAGGCTTTCATTGAGCTTTATGAAAAAGGATATATAGAGAGAGATAAGAAAACGATTTACTGGTGTCCGGTGTGCGAAACCGCACTTGCCGATGCCGAGGTTGAATATAAAGATAAAGTTTCTCACTCCATTTTCGTTAAATTCAAGGTTTTAAAACCCGTGAAAGAGCTTTCAAAATTTGAAAATTTGTTTGTCGTGATATGGACAACTACTCCGTGGACTTTGCCCGCTAATATGGCCGCAGCCGTAAATAAAGACGAAAACTACGTGATAATAGAATCCGCCGATTCTCATATTATTTTGGCCGAAAAGCTATTGGAGCAGTTTTCTCAAATAACCGGAATTAAACCGGAGGTTAAATATAAATTAAAAGGAGAATCGTTGGTCGGTATGGAATATGAGCCGCCTTTAGCCGAATATTTGGACGATAAACATAGGTATAATAGAAAAGTAATAAATACCGATTTCGTAGATATGAGCACCGGTACCGGCATAGTTCATATAGCTCCTGGACACGGAGAAGAAGATTACTTTGCCGGCAAAAAATGGGGGATAGAGGTTTTTTGTCCGGTGGATGAAGCTGGAAAGTTTACCAAAGAGGCGGGGGAGCTTGCCGGAAAGTTTATATTCGAAGCCAATAAAGAAATAATAGACATACTTAAAAACAAAAATACTCTTTTAGGTCATAACGAAATATCCCATTCTTATCCTCATTGCTGGAGATGTAAAAATCCGGTTATATTCAGAGCGACGGAGCAGTGGTTTTTAAAGATAGACAAAAACTCTTTGAGAGAAGATCTGGTTAAGAAGTGTTTGGATGTTAAATGGGTTCCTTTTGGCGGATATGAAAGGATAACATCCATGATAAAACAAAGACCTGACTGGTGCCTTTCCAGACAACGTTACTGGGGCACTCCCATAATATCCTTTCATTGCAAAAAATGCGGAAAGGTTCAAAAGGATTTCAATATCCTCAATAAAATATGCGATAGAATTTACAAGGAAGGAAGCGATTTCTGGTTTTCCGAAGATCTTTCGAATATAATAGGCAAAGATTATAGATGCGAATGCGGCGGAACGGAGTTTGAAAAAGAAAAGGATATACTGGATGTCTGGCTTGACTCCGGTGTATCCTGGTATAACGTCTGCAAAAACAGGGAAAATTATTATCCGGCCGACCTTTATCTGGAAGGTTCGGACCAGCATAGAGGGTGGTTTCAAACTTCATTGATACCGTCCGTGGCTTTAAATGGAAATCCGCCTTATAAGACCGTACTTACCCACGGATTTGTTCTGGATGAAAACGGCAAAGCCATGCATAAATCTTTGGGCAACGTGGTCTCTCCGGAGGAAGTGATTAAGAAATACGGAGCCGAGATTTTGAGATTATGGGTGGCTCTTAGCAACTGGAGCGAGGATGTGAGGATATCCGATAAACTTCTTTCCGTTCCCGTTGATATGTATAGAAAGATAAGAAATACTTTCAGATATCTTTTGGGCAATCTTAGCGGTTTTAAAACGGAAAGGAAATTGAGATATTTCGAAATGCTCGATATCGACAAATATATGATTTTAAAACTGGAAGAACTTAAGGCAAAGGTATACGAGGATTATAAGGAATTTAAATACAGAGATGCGATAAAAAGAATAAGCGATTTTTGCATACTGGATCTTTCTTCTTTTTATCTTGACGTTTCGAAAGACAGGCTTTATACTATGGCGTTGAACTCAAAGGAAAGACTTTCCGCTCAAAGCGCGATGTATGAGATTTTAAAATCGCTTCTTGTAATAACTTCTCCAATTCTTTCTTTTACCTGTGAAGAAGGATGGCAGGTTATGAAATCGGAAGTGGATAATGCTCTTTCCGACAGCGTTTTCTTAAACGAAATTGATTTGACGGAAAAACACACGGACGAAGAGATTAAAAACAAATGGGACAAAATAAGAACGATAAGAGATATGGTTTTAAAAGAGATAGAAATTAAAAGAAAAGAAAATCTGATAGGTTCTTCTCTCGAGGCAAAAGTAAAAATATGCTCATCCGACAAGTTTATTTTGGAAAACGTGGAGGATATCAAAAATGCTTGCATAGTTTCTCAATTGGAAGCTTTAAAACAAGAAGGGGAAATTAAAATAGAAGTCTTAAAAGCGGAAGGGTCCAAATGCCCGAGATGCTGGCAATGGAGCAAAGAAATCGGCAAAAATCGACAATACCCCGAACTTTGTCCGAAATGTTCGGATGCTATGGAGAAGAATTTTAAAGATGCTTAAAAAAAATAAGCATATATACGCTTTTTTGATAGTCGTTTTGGTTTTTTTAATAGATAGAATTACCAAAAACATAATAGTATCTTACAATATCGCGGGTGTCAGTTTAATGGGCGGTTTTTTAAATTTCCATTATGTGGAAAACACGGGAGTGGCTTTCGGATTTTTGAAAGGCTTTAATATGTTTTTTATTTTATTCAATTCTTTGCTTCTTGTTTTCTTGCTTTACATGAGAAGAAAAACGAAAGATCTTCTTTCTTTCTACGCCTTACATTTTATAATAGGCGGAGCTTTGGGAAACATATTCGACAGAATAAAACACGGTTATGTGGTGGATTTTATAGATCTTAAGTATTTTCCCGCCGTTTTTAATATGGCCGATTTTTTTATCACATGCGGCGCCGTTATGATAATGTTCGGCGGGGTTAAGGAGGAAAAATGCGAGGATTGATATTTTTAATTATTTTTGCCGTTTCTTGTTCTCAAAACCCGGAATATTATTATAAACGAGGAAATACTTTTTTTATGAACGGCGATTATTTTAAGGCTCTGGATATGTATACCAAATCGATTTTAATAAAACCGAATTACCCGGAGGCTCTGGTTTCGAGAGCTCTTACATATGAAAAAATAGGGAACAAAGAAAAAGCCAAGGACGATTATCTTAAAGCCATATCCGTTTCTTCAAATTATCTTCCGGCTTATAACAATTTGGCTTCGCTTTTGATAGAATCCAAGCTATATAACGACGCGCTTTATTATGTCGATAAGGCGCTTAGTATAAATCCCAATTATTATTACGCTTTTTATAACAGAGGTTTAATAAATTACTATACCAAGAATTACGAACAAAGCGTAAAAGATTTTTCCAAAGCCATAGAAATATCTCCGAAGGAACTGGCTTATTACTACAGGGCCTTGGCTCATTATAAACTTGGCGACCTCCAAAACGCTCTTTCGGATCTTGAAGCTATAGAAAAAAACGCTTCCTCGGATTTGGTTTTTTATCAAATGGCCAAAATTAAATTTGAAAATTCCGATTCGTCCGCGTTAAAATATATTACAAAAGCGATAGAAATAAAAGAAGATCCTTCGTATTATTTTTTAAGGGCGAGAATAAACGCGAAATCGAATAATATGGAAAACGCGGCAAACGACATAAATTTTGCCATTAAACTTTCAACCATGTCCAATTCTACTTACATTTACTATGCCGGAGATATATATTTTCATCTCGGTAATAAAGACAATGCTAAAAAATACTACGATATGGCTTTAAAAGTTAATCCAGAATCTGAAAATATTTACCAAGAAAAAATAAGAAAACTTGAGAATAAAGATAGGGAAAAAAGTGGAAGAAAATAAAACCGGATTTTTCGATAGTTTTAGAAAAAAAGTTCTCGCCAACAGAATGGCGATAGAGAGCGTTCTTTTTGAAAAAGATAAACCGAAAGAAAAAGAAAAAAAAGATTATAAACACATAGCTTATCTCTCTATAGCGATACTGACTCATTTTCTTTTCAACTTTATTTACTTTTTCCAAAATTCTTCCGTATTCTCTTATAAAGATTTGAAATCTTTCGAGTATCTTAACAATTATCTAAATTCTACTTTCTTTTCCATTTTAAGTTTTTCCGAGTTGTCTTATATAAACTTCGATATGCCTCTTTATTATCTGTTTTTTTGGCCTTTTGTAAAGTTTATGGGGTTGGGATATTCTTATTCTCTTTTTGTGGTAAATTCCTTATGCATAGCGGCGATATCGCTTGGAATATATTTTTTGCTTTTGGAAAGCAGAAATAAAAATTCGGCATTAATCGGAGTCTTGATTTTTTTATCGGCTCCTTTTACTTTCGAGCTTTCGAGAAAATTTTCGCCGATTCTTTTAACCTCGGTTTTCGTAACATGGAGTTATTATTTATACATTAAAACCGAAAAGTTTGAAAAGACAAATCTTATACCTTTATTTTTGATAGTTTTTTCGTTAGGTTTTTTAACCGACAAGTTTTTTATATTTTATACTTTCCCCATCCTGGGATTTCTGAGTTATCTTTTTACTACGGTATACTCTCATCTTATCGTCAAAATATTTTTGCCTATTTTTATTGTTTCTTTTATATTTTATCTCAGGTTTATAGTACTTGGCGTATGGTATTATTTTTTGCAAAATCCCAGGTTCGTTTTTTTAAATTTTAAACCTTATATAAACTTTATGTCGGATTCTCTGGGGCTTATTTATTTTTATATAATTTTGTTTTTTTTCGTATGGACTTTTTTCGCTTCATATATGGTATACGAACCGAGAAAGGTTCTGTTAAAATGGTTTTTATATCCTTTTGCCATTTTTTCCTTTTTTCCTTTTATTAACAAAGATTTGATTTTCCCGATAATAATCCCTCTTATCGTAGGTTCCTCCGTGACGTTTATTCCGGTATTTAGAAAATATTTTATCTACGCATGCGTGATTTTGGGAATTTTAAACGGTTTATCTTTAACCGGGGTGTTAAAATATTCCGATAGTAGAATTTTAGGAACTGAAAAAAATCCTTTTAAAAAATATCACATAAACGAGTTAATGCTTTTTATCAAAGAAGACCTCGGATTGGAAAAAGCTTTGGATGAGGTAAAGGAAAAAAATACCCATAGTTTCGTGACCGTATCCGTAAATTCTCAAAATGATTTTATCAATTATTACACATTTAACAGCATAAAAAATAAATACGGACTTCAAAGCGTGAGATTTGTGAGATATCCCGATAGTATGAAATATTTCGCCGATTATTTGATAACCGACGCAAACGCCGATTATTCGCTTAAAGGAGTTTTAAACGAAATAGCGAAGATAGAAAATATAAGAGTTTTTAAAAAACGTTCTTATTACGTTTTGGAACCGGATAAAAACACTTATTCCATTTCCGAATTAAAAATAGGGGATTTGGTTTTGAAAGACATTTTGATATATGTTTACGGCTTCGATCAAAATAAAAATTTCGCCGATTATGCGGACCTTGCGGCCGGTTATGCCAATTATAAAGGAGTAGATATCTACGGAATAAGGTTAAGATTGCATAATTTAAGATTTTCGGAATCTTTCCCGACATTCATAAACGGATTTTCTCAAATAGATATGATTTCGGCGAAGATTTCGGACTTTTCTTTGATAAGAACCGTAGAAGACTCGTTTGACTTAAAGGATTTGCAAATAGAATTTCTAAATAACATCATAAAAATAAAATTTAATTTGATGGGAAAAGAGATAACGACTTATTCTTATTTAACGGTTAAAGATAATAAGATTTTTTTTAGCGTTCTCTATGTGGATTTGGGATATTTTAGGATTCCGAAATTTTTGTGTTCGTTTTTAAATTTTACCTATGACCTGAATCGTTCCAATATTCCTTTAAAAATAAACGAAATAAAAATATATAGCGGAATAATAGAATTAAAATGAATAAATATTTTTTTCTCGCTTTATTCTTTCTTTATTCCTGCGCATCCGTAGAGTATTCGGATAAAAAATACTCTCTTTACGATTCAAGATACCCGGATTATACCTATTCGGAATCCGCTCATTTCATAGTAAATTCTCCTTCTTTTTCTTACGCCAAAGAGATATCAGATATGGCGGAGAAATATTACTATTCTCTTATGATGGACACGAATCTTTTTTCTTTTGTCCAGGTCGCTCCTTACAGAATAGTGGTTCACCAAGACAAAGAAAGTTTTTTTAAAATAACGAAAGCTCCGAAGTGGAGCGGAGGTTTTATAAGCTCAAATACCATAGAGACATACATATCCACTCAAACTCCATGCGTAATAGCTCATGAGATAACCCATTTGATATTAAACGAGTATCTGGGAGATTATTCCGAGATATATCCTTGGATCAATGAAGGTCTTGCTACATATCAAGAAAGAAAAGCATGTTTCGAATCCGATTTGAAATACGATAAGATTCTTAAATCTAAGGTCTACGTATCTCCTTATCCTTTTTCGGTTTTAAACAATTTAAAACCAAAAAATAACGATAAAATCTCCGATGTGGAAAAATTTTACGCTCAGTCTTCGGATATAATTAAATTTTTGATTAAAAACGAAGGTTCTTTTAAGTTTTATATTTTTATAGACGGACTTAAAAGAGGGTTAAATTTGGACTTTGCCCTTAAAAACGCTTATCCGGCCGTTTTTAACGACGCTTATCAGCTTGAAAAAAAGTGGCTTAACGAAATAGGAAAATGAATACCAGAAAATTGTCTCTTTTAGTTAAAGATATCGACTCGGATGAATCCGCTCGTACCATAGAAAATAACCTTTCAAAAATGGGCGGATTAAACAAAGTAAGCGTTTTTTTTATTTCGAAAATGATTTTGCTCGAATACGATAAAGATTCGGTGACTTTAGAGAAAATAATTTCGAGAATTAACTCCTTAGGTTACGGTGTGGATAAAGCGCTGGAAAGCGAAAAAAACAAAATGGAATTTAAGTTTTTCGATTCCAATTTTAGAAAAAAACTTTTTTTAAAATTTATATTATCTTTTTTTGTAAGCGTAATCATATTATATTCGAATTATTTAAACGTCGAAGGCATAACGTCGTTTATTCTGGCTTTTTTCGTATGGATTTATTGCGGTTTAGATTTTCATAAAAAATTTTTAAAAAACATCGGTTCGAAATTCGATATAGACGCTCTTGTAAGCGTTTCTTCCTCCTTCGGGATGATTCTTAATTCCTTAATTATCTTTTATCCGTCGATTCTTTCGGATATTAATCCGAGATGGTACGAAGTAACTTTGCTTATTTCTATTTTTAATTTGGGAAAATATTTGGATTCTTTCGTATCCGAAAGATACCATGAATATTTTAATTTAATGATTAGAATTTATCCCAAATTCGCGACTATAATAAAAAACGATAAAAGCTTGAGAGTGGAAACCGAAAAAATAGAACCGGGAGATTTGTTATACGTTAAAAAAGGAGAGCAAATACCTTCGGATTGCGTTTTAGAAAGCAGAGAGGCGCTTATAGACGAATCCGTCTTTACCGGACAAAGCGGTTACGTAAAAAAGAAAAGAGGCGATACTTTATACGCTACCACGGTCAATGTCTACGACGATATAAAAGCGGTCGCTTTAAAAAGAATGGAAGATACGGTTTTTATGCAGATAGCCGCAATAACGAGAGATTCTTATATTAAAAGGGAAATAATGAGCAATTCGCAAGAGAAAACTTTTAGATATTACTTTTTTTCTTTTCTTTTCCTATCCTTTTCATTTTCGTTCTTTTTGTACTTGAAAACTGATTTTTCTTTCGCTTTGTATTCTTTTATGTATATGATCATGCTGGCTTCTCCCTTGTCTTTGGGTATTCTTTTTCCGATTTCTACTCTAATAGGTTTTACAAGAGCTTCCAAAACCGGTTTTGTATTTAATAATCCCGAAGTAATCAACAGAATTGGAAGTATAAACCTTATGATATTCGATATGGCTTCGATACCGGATATTTCCGAAGATTATCTGGAAATTATGAAAAAGAATTTTAACGAATATAATATAAAGCCGGTAATAGCCAGTTCTGAAACGAAAGAGATAGTATCTAATTTCGCTTTAAAACTCGGTATCGACCAATACTATTTTAACGTAAAGCCTCAGGAAAAACATAGCATAGTATTGAGATATAGAATGGACGGTTATAAGGTTATGATGGTGGGAGACGGGCTTAACGATACGCCTGCCATTTTAAACTCTGATTTGGGAGTGGCAGTTAAAAGAGGGATAAATATTACTTCCATTTCAAGCGATATGGTTTTAATTAAACCAGATATCCTTCTTATTTTTAAGGCGATGGCTCTTACTAAAAAAATAAACGGCATAATAAATCAAAATTTCAAATTTTCTTTATCTCTCGCTTTTTTGTCCGCTTTTGCCTGCTTTTTTTCGTTAAAAAATCCACATATTTTCTCGATTGTTTTTATGTTTAGCGCTTTTATTAGCGTCGTCGGGGTTTTATTAAACTCTATCAGATTATATAAAATAAGATTGGAAGGCAACTGATTTCCTCTTATAACCGCCTTAATTCGGTTTTTTATATAATATATTTGTGAATGATAAAACTCGCTTTGCTTTTTGTTTGGGAATTTAACGTTATGGCTCAAACCGATGTTTTCGTTTCTCGCAATTTTTTTGTAGCTGACATTAACGAGCTTGAAAAAATAAAAGCCGTTAAAATTAAAAGAATGGATAACTTTAATATTATTTCTCAGCCCCAAGGCATACTCGAAAACTCCGATTTGTCAAAACCTTCCGAGATCTTAATTCAGATAAAAAACGAATTCCCTTTCGACCAGGCTATAGTTTCGGTCTCCGCGGATATTAAAAAAAACGATATTCTTTCTTCTTCGATTATAGTCGACGGCGAAGAATTCAGTTTCGGCAATTTTTCTTTCGGAAGGTCAAAAAGTTTTTCTAAGAAAAATCAAATAGGAAACACCGATGTGGATGTGGTGAAATTTAATAAAAAAATAAAAGATTTCGACCTTAGAATAAAACTTTACAACAACTCCGGCGAAAAAACAAAAATAAAGTTAATAAACGCCGTTTTGACCGACTCCGAAAAAAAACCTAAAGGTTTTGAAACGCTTAAAAACAAAAAAATAAAGCTTAACGTCCCTAAGATTTCTCAAATGGTTCAGCAGGTAAATTACAACCAGGACATATGCAGCCCCACCTCGCTTACCATGACCTTAAATTACTACGGAATTAAAATAGATACGATAACCGCGGCTTCCAATGTGATAGACACCTCCGAAAACATATACGGCAATTGGATTTTTAATACGATGTTCGCTTCTTCCAAAGGAGTTTATTCTTTCGTTTCCAGATTAAACTCCTACGAAGAACTTTATTTTTATCTTTCAAGAGGGATACCCGTCGTAGCCAGCATAACATTCGGTCCGGGAGAGCTTAGAAAATCTCCGATTAAAAAAACCAAAGGTCATCTCGTGGTTATAAAAGGAATAGACGAAAACGGAGACATAATGGTAAACGACCCCGCCGGTAAAAACAACGATTTTGTCGAAGTCGTTTACGACTCTAAAGAATTTGCCAAAGCGTGGTTTAAAAACAAATACGGAACTTCTTACATAATACTCGACGATATATACAAACTAATCTCGCCTTCGTTTCCTTATTCGGAAGTTTATTCGAAAGATAAGGAAAAGCTTACGCAGATTACTCCGGACGAGAATGTTTTTTTTGTTAAAAAGGACGATTTCGGCGTTTGGGGTAACGCTTTTGAACAAAAAATTTATCATGGCGATAAAAACCTCTCTCCTTACGGCGGGTATATCTTCGATTATCGTTTTTCTATTCCTCAAGTTTTTAACGCGGTTGTAAAAGAAAAATCGGCGGATGTGTATGGTTCCAATAAAAAGAAAATTTTGAGTCTATCTATGGGAACAAAATTTTACGCCATATCGGAAAGCGAAGGTTTTTAT
>ERZ795060.4589-NODE-4589-length-11525-cov-10.137053_pt1 | contig 11525 bp, 10 predicted proteins | sample MGYA00375144_ERZ795060 | MGnify/ENA primary metagenome ERZ795060 (study PRJEB30189, sample SAMN05720157) | activated sludge metagenome | isolation source: anaerobic digester from wastewater treatment plant | place: Japan | collected 2015-05-15 ... | reverse complement strand
ATATATATTACATTGCTCATTTTGGTCAATGGAGCATTGCTCATTTTGGTCAATGCAATCTGACATAGACTTAATATGATACCACTTTACCCTATCCCTTTTGTCGGAACTAAAAAACCCGCTTTCGATATACCCATCATCCTCAAGTTCATCCATCCACCTGCGGATAGAAGAAGCCTTCATGTATGGGAATTTTTTAGCAAGTGCTTGGGATGAGTAGTAAACCCACGCCCTGCCATCTCGAATATCTAACTGATTGTTAGACTTGTATTCAATGAGGTTCTGCAACTCTTTTAGTATGAGCGCTTTTTCTATACCAACCTCTTTAGCTAATTCGACATCAAACGAATGTGTCATAAAAAAAAGAACCCCCAAGTAGAAAGTGCAGCCGCTTGACGGGCGGTTTAGGGTGAAGAAGATACGAAAAATCCCCCTGTTACTGCACCCTCTATTTGAGGGTTATTTTAATCATGTCAAATAAAAATACTAACGGCATCTTCTTGCTTCTAAGACGGGGTGTCAATCCCGAATAATGGCAAAGGTATAAAAAGGTTTTTACATAGCAAAGGAAAATACGTTTTGCTTGAAAAAAAAATTTCTACATTTGCCCTATGTGTGGATGCAAAAAACCAAGACGACCACGTAAATAACTGAAAAACAAGAGATTATGAAAAGACCGTTGATATTTGAAATGACGGAAGATGGTTATTTCGATGACGAAAGAAAAATGTGGTTTCCGCAGTTCAGAACCCTGAATTGTGAACAGATGACGTATGTAGCCCTTGTTATGGACTACAACAGCCCATACTTCCCGCAGCCAGTTTCCCTGCGTAAGCAAAGAGTAAAGGACAAGATTTGGCGTGAACGTCAGATTGATGTGCTTGAAGGTTTTGACGAGGAAGCACAGAAGGCAGCCTTTGACCTGTATTCAGAGATACAATACGACCCGATAGCCGAGCAGTTGCAATCACAGCGTAACCTGCATGACGTCTACACACGGGAATTGAATAGGCAGACGAGTATGGGTACTTCGAGCCAAGACGTGCAGAAAATCGACAAGGCCACCGCTATTCAGCAGAGGGCGGAAACAGAAATCGAGCGTTTGGAGAAAAAGCAGCGTGAGCGTATTATCGAGGATAGCAAAACAAGGGGTGACAGGGTGACGAACTTCTACGAGCAATGGCGAAAAGAGAATGATGTCGGGGCTATCGCACAAAAGGGGATAGAGAATTTCTTAGATAACAGCCCGTTATGAGTAAAGCAGAGTATGACGTACAGAAGGCATATCGACCAATAATCACCAATGGGCTGCCGAAATTAGCGTATTCCGAAGATAAGAACAGCGATTACTACCGCTTTTGGGATGAGCAGTTTCGCAGGTGTATAGCGGGTTATCAACCCGAAGGTTATGCGTGGATACCCGGAAGATTGTATTTCTACCTGAACTTCTGCAAAATCAAAGTTGATGACGCCACAGGCCAGCGTAAGGTAGCGGGTTCGCCGATGTATCGTGAGTTAGACTATGACCTTGCGATGTTATTCGAGAAGGCTAAGGTTAAGAAAAAAGGGGTTATCGAGCCTAAAGCCCGTGAGGTGGGGGCGACGGTGTCAGCCGTGTGTATGACTATCTTGCATGAGGTGGTTTTCTTTCAGGATAGCGAGGTGGCTATTGCCGCAGGTAGTGAGGATGAGATTAAAGCCGCTAAAGAGGTGTTGAACCTTGCATATAACGAGTTACCCGATGAGATGCGCAGCGATATGCTTGATGAGAACAAGGAATTGTGGCGTTTTGGTTTTGTAACCCATGAATTGCTTGAAGGCGGGAAAAAGGGTATCGACAAAGAGGTGGGGCTGAAAAGCATTATCCACTTCAAAGACAGCCTTAACCGCAAGCCCAATCAGTTAAACTCCTACCGATTAGCGTGGGTGTTTGTCGATGAGTGTGGTTTGATTAACGGCTTGAAGGATATTCACATTCTCAACCGTGCTTCTTTTGAAAGCAACTTGGTGCAATTCGGCTGCCCAATATACGCAGGAACAGCGAAGTCCTTTAACAGCAAGGACAACGATTACGAGTATATGTATGAAAACGCCGATAAGTTCAATCTGTTGCGCATGTTTATTCCCAAACGCCGAAGCATGATGAAGTTCATGGATAAAAAAACGGGCAAGGTGGATGAGGCGGCGGCACAGGCGGAAATCGAGAAAATGTATGAGCCGTATCGTGGTAATCAAGTGGAATTGGCTAAAATTCAGCAGGAGTATCCCAGCGAACCCGAACATTGTTGGCTGCGCAAGTCAGGTGGGCTACTACCCCTGCAAATGATAAATGATTGGATAAAGGAAATACGTGGGCATAAAACCTATAACCCACGAACAGGGGATTTGTCGAGCATAGAAATCGGTAATCTCAAGTGGCGGAACGGGCGGTTCGGCGGTGAGGTGGAATGGTATCCTACGGAGAAGGGTGTTATCAGGATATTGCAGCACCCTGTCGATAACTTGGAAATGTATAAAAACCTGTATGTGGGTGGCGTTGACCCCTACACTAAGGAGGCTACGGTGGAAACCGATAGTATGGGTGCGTGTTACATCTACAAGCGGCTACTGGGTAGTGGTGTAGATAGCGGTATGTTTGTGGCGGAATACATTGATAGGCCGCAGGGGGTAATCAGGGAAGCGGGGAAAAGTTTTACAGGTAAGCAGATATTCTACAATAACCTGTATAAGCTGTGCGTCTATTACGGCTGCAAGATACTTGTCGAGGATACCGATAGCGAGTTATTCTCTTGGTTCAGGGAGAACACCGCTACCCGTGTTTTGGCTTACCGTCCGATGAACGTGATAAACGCTAAGACAAGTCAGCAGAATAAATACGGGGTAACTCCGAGCGAAGGCACGATTACCGTGCAGACGGGTTTATTGGATAAATGTATTCAGTCGGGAGTAGATAAAATTTTCTTCACCCGCTTGTTAATGGACTTGAAGGGTTGGGGTGCTAAGAACACGGATAACGCTATGGCTGCGGCTTATGCGCTTATGTATGACGAGGATTTGAACTTGAAGCGGCAGGCGGCACGGGAGGAAAGGCGTGACCAAATACAGGTGAGCAATGTCGGTGGTGCTGAATTTATCCGTGATGAATACGGCAGGCTTGTTGAATTGAAAAATATTTTCCACACCTTGCGTAAAAATTACGGCGGATAATTTGGAAATGTCGGATTGTCACCGTATCTTTGTAAAAAACTATAATATGAAAACTAAAAAACCAACAAAGAGTTTGAAAATAGAGGCTTTTGAACTCGCAATGGACTACGTAAAAAGCCATTCTGGCGTAAGTGTTGAAAAGCCAGACTTCAAAGAGTGGTATAATTATTTTCTAAATGAACTAATGGAAACTTCCAGCTTTGACAAGTCTTTATATTCCGTTATTGGGTATGATTACAGCGTTTTAACAGAAGGTAAAAAGGAAGAATCGTTTGTTGAGATAGAAGTGTGTTTTGAACAGTCTTTATCTACAAGTTACATATTAAGAAAATCTCTTTTCCTTGACTTTATTCAAAACCCACAAAGCTACGAGAAAAAAAGCGTTTAGGCGTTTGGCGGGTCTAAATTAGGCGGTATTTGATTATGATTGGAATACAAGAAATAGATTGTAATTGTAACAACTGTAAACACCTGTCACGAGATTTTGACAGGCGCAAGGTTTCCGTTGCCACGCATTTTAAGTGGCAGCTTGACGAGTTTTTTAGGTTGCGTATCAGGCTGTTAAACAGGTCTTTAGACGAACTTGAAAGAAATCCAAGCGATAAGAATAAACGAAAATATAAGCAGGTTTGTAAACAGGTTTCTGCAATGAAGTGGCAGTTTCAGGATGATTGTGCTATTCATTACGGGGTGTGTGGTAAGCTGAACAAGGATGTGTCCTTTATACCAAACACTTGCCAGTTGGAAACGCAAAAATGCTTTGATTTGAGGTGAAAGTATTATTTTTGTTAACGGGCGGTTAAGTAAGACGCGGATACTTAATAATTACCGCTCTTGGGCGTTGCGGCGGGGCTTGTTCGCCTGTCGAGCCGCAATCCCCTTTTTAGGAATTGATTGTTTTTTAATGTGATTTATACCCGATATAGTATAATTACACGATATTTTCAAATTATTGACACTAAAGGCGATATTGTGTCTTTTGTTGGCAAACACAATAACGTATGGATTTTCTTTACATTAACCCCGATTATACCCTATAGCGTATAGTTTATTATGCTTTAATGTGATTTATACCCAAACAGGTATAAGCCCCGTGTTTTCGGGTGTTTATTATCTTAGCGGCAAAATCATGTTGTGTCAGATAATTTAAGACCAATAGGGGCAAAGCCCCGTCAGAACATACCAGAGTCGCAGAAAAACGAGGATTGGTATAAGCGTAACGTCATGTATTACTTGGGATTGTTTTCAGGACAGTCCAATACAGCGCAGCGCAGGCTCATGGAGAGAAACTACGCAATCTATTCGGGAAACCTTGATACCGCAGAGTTTAACTACCTGCTTTACCCCGAAGGAACGGTTGACCCTACGCTTACCGTTCAGGCGATTTTCAAAAATTATCAATTAGCGCAGCCGCTTATTCAAAGCCGCATCAATCAATTCTTAGGCACAAAGCTATCGTTCTCCGTTGATATAGTCAACCGTGAGGCGGTTTTAGCCAAAGAGGAGCGCAAAGCCGCTATCATGGCGGAAAAGGTGGCAAAGCGTATTGTCGCACAAATGGCGAGAGAAACGGGTATCGAAATTCCCGTAGAGGAGCAATCACTTGCCCTGCCTGACGACATCAAGCGTTTACAGCAAATGCCTATCCGTGAAGTAGCGGAGGATAGTATATTGAACGGCTTGCACTATTGCAGCAGCCGATATAACTACAAAGAGATTTACCGCAAAGGCTTAGAGAGTCTACTTCTATACAACGCCGTAATTTTTCGCAACAGGCGGATAAATAATGACCCTGTTCCCGAAGTGGAAAACCCTTTGGACACCGCAGTTTTCATGCAGACAGACGACGATAACGTGGCATGGGGTGACGGCGGCATTACCGTTAAGTGGATGAGCATATCCGATATTATGGATAGCTACGAACTTGACGATAAACAGATTGACCGCTTAGAGCAATTAGTCAATACTTCGCCGAGTGAGATACAGCAGATATTGTGGAACAACGGCAGGGGTTGGTATAACGGCTACGGGATAAATGATTTTTACCGAAACATAGGTCAGGATAACGCTAAAGTGCTTGTAGCGGAAGCCGAGTGGCGGAGCATATCTTCATTCTACGTTAAGAAAAGCAAGAACCTGTATAGCGATGATAGCTACTTCTACAAGAAGATTAGCGAGGAGCAGTATGCGGATTTAAGCAAAAAAGAAAAGGCTACATACCGCCGTATCAAATTCACGGATTTGCGTCAGGCTACGTTAATCGGGCATGACATGGTTATATCTCACGGCAGGGTTCGTTTTCAGACCCGCAGGGAGGATATAGGCTACGGTAGAACACCGCTGCAACTTTGTGGTGTGAAGAAAAACCCGCTGATGGCGGTAATGACCATCTTAGCGCCGCTGCAATTAGAATACAGTATCGCATGGTTTCACGTGGAACGTCTGCTTGGTCAGGCAGGGGGTAAGATGATTGAGTTGTGGCTACACAACAAACCGAGCGGCTGGACAAATGAGAAATGGATTTTCTACGCTAAGAACAAGGGTATTAATATCCGTGAGTATAAGGAAGGTGATGAGTTAAAGCCTAATCCGAGCATGTCGCAAGGTGTGGATTTGGGCATGAGTTCGAGTATGCAATACTTGGTACAGTATATCCTGCTTATCGAACAAACCGCACAGAAGTTAATCGGCACAAACGCAGCGGCTCAAGGCTCACTTACGGGCAACGAGGCTGTCGGCGTAACACAGGCTAACTTAGTGCAGGCGCAGAACATGGCTGTCGGTATCTACTACGATTTAAGTCGTGCTATCGAGCAGCAGTTAAATGATGCGGCGGCTAAGATTAAAATGTGGTGGAAAGACGGGGAGACAAAAGTTTGGCAGACCGAAGGCGAATTGATTAGCATGACGGTGTTGGGTGAGGTGTCGAATTACGATTACGGTGTTTTCGTGCAGAACAACGCTATTGACGAGCAGAAGATGATGAAGTACGAGGCTCTCGCTAATCAGGCGCTTGCAAGTGGAGGCGCTGAATACATAGACTTTATCATGGAAATGGTGGATGCTGAAAACAGTATCGAAGCTAAGAGTATCGTGAAGAAGGGCATGGAAGCAATTAGGCAACGTGCATACGAAATGCAGCAGCAACAGCAGCAGATACAAGCCGCAGCCGTTCAAGCGCAAGAGCAAGCTAATGCGTTGAAAGGTGAGGAGTTAAAGGTGAAGGCCGCTACCCCTGTTCAAGTCGCACAACTTAACAACGAAACTAAGTTGAAAGTCAAGGAAATGGAGATACGCCACGATGAGAATAAGAGCGAGATAGAAAACACCTATGACAATGAAAAACTTGCTTTCGATGCTTTAAGAGAAAAAAATAACACAGGCAAAGGGTAAAACGCGAGGTTTTTTACACAAGCGATTACCTTTGCTTAACAAATTATTCTGAATATGGCTTTAGATGATAAACAGGCGCAAGCCTTAATTGATGCCGCTATGGGTGGCAACGGTGAACAAACGGAAGAAGGTGCTGCTGCGGGTAATCCTGCGGGCGGTGCTGATGATAAAGACGAAAGTTCTTTGTACGATTGGTCGGACACTTTTGGAGATGACGATGAGGGTGGTGGCGAGGCTGCCGCTGCGGAGGAAAAACAGGAGAGGCAAGAGCCTGAAAAGAAACCTGATGCCGCCGATAAAAAAGAGTGGTGGCAAGAGGCTGCCGCAGAGTTAGGCTTGGAGGCAAGTAGCAAAGAGGACTTCATCGAAAAGACAAAACCTCGTGAGGTGTATGTCAACGATAAAGACCCTGTGGTGCGCCGCTTGAAATCCTATACGTCAATGGATGACGAGGCTCTGGTTCGTGAGGACAAGAAGGCAAGCGGTTGGGAGGCTTCAAAGATTGACCGATACATAGAAAAGAATAAAGACAATTTGGAGTTTATGGCCGAAGATATTCGGTCTACTCTAAATCAAAAGATAAACGAACATTCACAGCAGCAGGAGATGGCTGCCCGTGATGCGCAGGCTAAACAGGCTGCTGTTCGCGACAAACTAAACCAAGAGGTTAAAAACCATTTGTCAAAGACACAGGAGGTTTTGGGCTTCAAGGTTGGGAAAGATGATGCTGCCACAACAAAGTGGCGTACAGGCATGGAAAAGTATCTAACGGGTGGTGGCGTATTCAAGGAAATTGATGCCATAGTCAAGGACGCATCCGAAGGTAAGCCTGAACGCCTCGTGGAATTAGCACAGTTCCTCAAGGGTCGTGACGGTATCTTGAAGGGCTTAATGCAGAAGGGGCGTAGTCAAGAGGCTGAAAAGTTCTTGCGTGACCTTGAGAATAGCGGTGGTGACACAGGCAAAAAGGGTGAGCGTGTAGAAACTGGCAAGGAGAAAAATCTTGATGCGTGGGTTGTTTAATTCCATAACAATAAACAAAACAAAAACAAACAATGGCAACATTTGATTTGCAATATCGTTCAGGCACGTTTGACCCGTCCAAGTGTTTGACCGAGAACAACTTAATTCAGAACGCTAACTTGCGTCCTGATATTTACCCTACCCTGATTAAAAAGGACAGAGGTTACACCCTTGAGTTTCTTTCTGAAATTTTGGGTGAGAGCGGTAAAGGCATCCGTGAGGTAAACCAAAGAACTTACGAATGGGCTGTGCAGGGTCGTCCTGTTAAACCTATCACGTTCAAAGGTTACGTTTCAGGAACAGGTGCTTCCGATGGTTTGGTAATCGCTACTTCACAGCAGAACTACGCCAACCTGTACGACATGATTAAAACCGAAGGTGGTTATAAACTGATTGTAGTGGCTAAACCTACTAAGACAGCAAGTGGCTACACTTACAAATTCAAATCTGCGGGCAGCGTAAGCGTTCCTTCAAGCGAATTTGCTAACGGCAAACGTGCGGGTATTATCGGTCAAGTTTTCCCTGATGGCTCAAAAGAAGGCTACGGAAACGTAACAGGGCTTGACTGGTATCAAAACTACACCACTATTACCCGTAAAGGTATTAGTGTGGATAACAGCCTTTTAACTGCCGTGACTTGGGTTACTAACCCTGTTGATGGTTCACAGTATTGGTACTTCGATTACGAGGCACAATTACTCGAACAGATGCAATGGCAGAAAGAGCAGCAAAAATGGTTTGGCGTAAAAACTACTGCCGACTTTGGTGATACTTGGAATACCGATGAGGAAGATAATTCCTTGATTGCAGGTGCGGGCTTCATCGAGCAGGTGCAAGGTGCTAACGCCGATACCTATATCCCGGGCGTGGATAACTACGTAGACAAAATTAAGGCACGTATCAACGACCTGATTTTGTATGGTGGTGCAAGCGTTTACGATAACATTACCTGTCACACGGGTTCAGTAGGTGGTGCGGATGTGTTTGACGCGGGTATGCGTTCAGACTTCAAGGAAGGTTATAAAACTATCTTCCAAACGCATAATAAATCTATTGACGTAGGTGAGGTTTTCCCAACTTATATGTATAAGGGTAAGAAAATCACGCTGATGCCAAACAACTTGTTCATCGACCCTGAAATCCACGTAGGTACTTCTATTCAAGGTTTACCTGCCGAAGCGTATAACATGTATTTCATTCCTGTTTACAAGCAAGGTGAGCAGAATATCGACATGTTCTACCGTAAGAGCATGACAGGCAACCGCCGCTTTATCTCTAAGAAGATTGCGGGTATGGAAAGCCCTTATCCGGGTTCTCCTGAATGGGTAGCGTCAGGCTTCGATGGTTTCAAGCATGAGATGTTATCTGAATGGACATTAGCGGTTAAACGCCCATTTGAAACAGCGCAGTTGATTGCAACAGCGTCTTAATAAGCAATAATAAAGGGATGGCGGGGTTCGCCCTGCCTCCCACTTTTATCTAATAAAAAATATGTGAATTTATGGCAAATAGTAAAAAGGCTGCTACGCCTCAAAAAGTAGATGAAGTTCTTGTAGAGATTAGGAAGTCTCGTAACGTTAGACATAACGCCCCGATAGTTTTTGACGGGTATTTGCGTGAGGATGGCGTTCCCCGTAAGATGCGCTTTGAAGAAGGGAGTTCGGAGGCTAAGGTTTATGGCTTAAACACCCGCCCACTTCGAGTGGATGACAACGGTGTGACGCTTAACTTAGCAAGGCCTTGGGATAAGCTGCAATACGATATTGCGGTGGAGATGCGTGACAAGGGTGTGTTTCCGTTTCAGCCTTCGAGTGTCTTGGTTGACATTATCGAGCCTGAAATCGAGGATGCACATGCAGAGGAGAAATTCAACCGCAAGTATCAGGCGATGAAGATTATCAACGAGGAGTTACAAGACCCTAAGGATATGCGTGAGTTCGCGTATTATTTCGGGTTGGCAGAAGGTAAGGATAGCACGGTTAAGCGCAATTTGATTGACTTAGCCGATGATAGCCCCGAAACGATTTTAGACGCTTGGGGTGATGCGTTCCGACACTTGATGGTGCTGACACGAAAGGCAATAGATAAAGGGCTTATTACCTTGCGAGGTGACACGAATATCTACGTATATGGTGAAGTGCCGCTGGGCATGAATCATGCGGAGATAGTAACGGCTCTTGCAAAAGACACAACATTAACAACGCTGTTAAATAGCAAAGTGTAATGACAAACGCAGAAATGGGTGAAGCCCTTGACAGGGAGATAGACGAAAGCATTGGTTATTGGTTCAATAACGATGAGAAGTCTTATTTCCTTAACAAGGCTGTAACCCGTTTTCGTGATAAGGCTTACGAGCGTTTCGAGGTGGATGAAGAAGCCCGAAACAAGTTGAGATTGCTTGTAGTCGATAGTGCGCCCCAAGTGGGTGCGGTTTTCAGCCTGTCGGCTATCACGGATTTGACATACCCCTTGAGGTTGTATGGCAATTTCACGGTAGCTTGTGCAGGAGGTGATAATCAGACGGTGAAGCGCAGGATAACACCCGTGCAGCTTGACGATGTTTTTGAGCAAGACGCCTTTGGAACGGGGACTAATACAGACCCTAAGTACGAGGAAGTAGATAACGAATTGCGAATTAAAAGCACGACAGCGCCGAGTTCCGTAACTTTGACGTATCTGAAAGCACCGAGCGTAATTGACATTGACGCCACACCAACGGCAGAGGTGGAAATCCCCTCGCAGTTCCACAACGATATTGTGGATTTAGCACGGGACATCTGTTTGGAGAACATGAACTCCCCTCGCTACGGCACAAGCGTAAATGATACGGTTACACAAACATAACATTAACTAACAAACAAAAAAACAAAAAAGAAATAAGATGGCACATGCTGAATCTAATTTTACCGATTACCCTTGTTACTGCCTGCCAGAGCCATATGCCTGCGTGGTAGTTAACGATAACTCTACTCCTGCCTCAATTAGTCAGGGTGTATTGAGTGTGGGTGGTTTTGAATTTCGCTACTTCGATATTGTCGATGTGGCTATTACTTGTAATGCTGACCCTGTTGCACAGGTAGTTCACGCACAGCCTTCAGGCTTTACTGTGGGTACTTGCTGCGGAGAGTCTGCGACTTACGAGTTACAGCTTTTATCCAACACTTGTGACGGCGACCCTAATCGCAGCACATACAATATCACTTACAACACCGATGTAACTGCGGCTGAAATTGTGGCTGACTTTGTTGCGGCTATCAATGCTGACGCTGCGGCTTTCGTTACAGCTTCTACAAGCGGTAATAATATCGTGTTGACTGCTGATACTGCTGGTTGTGCGTTTAGCGTGGTGTTTGCGACTGATAACTTCATCGTGACTACCATTACCGCCAATGTTTCGCCTTTCGGTGAGGCTTCACAGGTAACGGCTTCGGGCTGCACACCGCTTACAAGTTCTACCGATTACCATGCGATTGACTTCTTAGTTCGTGACTTCGAGGACACTACAAATGGTTGCGATAACTGTAAGCAGGTTTGCGAGCACCTGTACCGTGTGTGGGTTATTGACTCTGGCGCGGGTGATAGCTTTATCACAAGTGTCAGCACAGTTACCACAGGGGCTGCAACAACCGCTAATTACTTAGCGACCAGTTCCGCCCTCTCTTGCCCATAAGGTGATTGATTAATTAGTAGGTTTTTATACGCCCCCGATTGACGCTTAGCGACTTTCGGGGGTTTTTTATTTCAACCAAGCCACATATTTTCTGGCAACCTGTTAACTATTTAGTTTATAAAGTGCTGATTTTCAATACTATGAGTATAGATTTTGCATGAATTTTGTATAGGAATTATGCTAAAGTGAACATAAATTTGGAAATATGAGAATATGTGTGTATCTTTGTGTT
>ERZ795060.4588-NODE-4588-length-11526-cov-4.425333_pt1 | contig 11526 bp, 16 predicted proteins | sample MGYA00375144_ERZ795060 | MGnify/ENA primary metagenome ERZ795060 (study PRJEB30189, sample SAMN05720157) | activated sludge metagenome | isolation source: anaerobic digester from wastewater treatment plant | place: Japan | collected 2015-05-15 ... | reverse complement strand
TGTAGGTACTGCTGAAGACAGTACGCAGGCCCTTGTCAGAATTGAAGAGATTCGTCCGACACTTGTGCTGATGGATATTAATCTGCCAGGTGAGATGGATGGCATAGATACGGCTATAGAGATCATCAAAAGATTCAGCATTCCTATTGTCTATATCAGCTCCATCCTTGATTCAGAAATCATGGAGCGGGCAAAAAAGACAAAACCTCTGGGCTATATTGTCAAGCCCTTTACTGATAATCAGCTTCGTGCCACCATTGAAATGGCACTGCAGGAATGATGATCATACCATCCCGATAAAATTTTTCAGAATTGAAAGACCACACATCCCACTCTTCTCCGGATGGAACTGCACACCAATCGCGGTACCCTTTCGAATTGAGGAGGCAAATGTGTTAATATAATCGGTTGATGTTACACAGTATTCAACCGGGGTATCAGCCCAGTATGAGTGTACAAAATACATATATGACTGATCCGGTATTCTCTCAAAGAGTGGTTCATCCTGCTTTTGAAGGTGTATCTGGTTCCAACCCATGTGCGGGATCTTATATCCGGGTGTATCTGAAAAACGCCGGACTGTTCCGGGTATAAGGCCAAGACCTTTATGAAATCCGTGTTCCTCAGAGAATTCCATCATCATCTGCATACCAAGACAGATGCCAAGAATGGGAACCTGCCCCTCTGATTCGATAAGTGCCTGGGCCAGATCCGCAAGCTGGGTCATCCCTTCGTGAAACGCCCCCACTCCAGGGAGGATGATTCCTTCTGCCGAACGGATATCGTCAAGGTTGTGCGATATCAGGACGTTTGCCCCTGCTTTTTCTACAGCCTTACTCACACTCCGCATATTTCCAAGCCCGTAATCGATGATGACAATGGTGCTCATGCTGCTTCGTCTCCCCTGGTTCTCCACTTCCCGCTCTCAAACCAGGAGTTGGAAATCCCATGCCTGTTCATCCATAGCAAGACAGCCTGTTCCCATTCCTGCCAGAGATCTGGATGAAGGGCCTTTATCTTTTCAAGAATACCAAGATCACTTGCCGGACACATATAACAGCCCATCCGGTCAACCCCATGCCGGTACAATCTGTTGTATGGTGCCTTCTCCCGAAAGATATAGAGCCATACATGCAAAGCGGTCCAGGTATGAATCGGTGCAAGACAGATCTGGTTCTTCACATAAGAATTCCGCCATACCCGTGGATTTTTCATTCTGGAAAAAGACTCGTACTTGCGTTGCCCGATAAATGAGACAATCTCTCCATCTTCTCCATAGCTGCTGATAATATGCTGACGAAGGGGCTCAAGTTTGGAGGTTTTACAACACCACCGGTTATCCCGTGCAGGCGGGCCTGATATCTCAAAATCACGCCAGAACTCATCAGCCGATGCAATCCTGATACATTCAAGATCGTATGTTTCACGGACGGCGCGGACATTCTCTTCGGTTGAGGGAAATTCAAGGCCGGTATCGATATACAGGATCGGAATCTTCCGATAGGTGTTCATGACAACAAGCAGGGTTGCAAGACTGTCTTTTCCACCCGAGTACGAAACTGACATGGGAAGATGTTCATACGGGCCGATATGATCCGCGATAAATTTTCCAGATGCTGCTTCAGCCCGTGCCAGCACCTCAGCATTTGCCGCGACTGCATCGTCCCATGATGCTGTGCCCGGAATGTATGCAGACGGGATGTTCTTTCTGGTCTTGACAACCTGTCCTCGTTCCATCCGGTTTGCTTCCTCTGCATCCATCCGTGCCCTGCCAACTCCTGCACAAATCCCGGATGGTGTCATCATAAAGACCTCATCACCCTCCCTGACAGACGGATCACATGAGACAAGACCTGGTGCCAGGAGACTTCTCCCTTCCCTGATCGATGAAAGTGCTCCTTCATCTATAATCATAAACCGCTTTTTCGGCGTACTGATGAGTGCCGCATCGGGTCTGGGAAGAGCTTCCCACCGTCTCTCCTCAGGGAGATACCGGATTGCTCCAACAATTGCACCCCCGACAATAATCTCTTCCATCCGGTCATGATCCGGAACCTTGTTGAGGAGAGCTATCTGGCCATCCGGAATGATCGACATTCCAAACTGTTCTTGATATATCGTATTGACAAAGGCAATATCATCAGGAAATGCAGGGCGTGCATCACCTGGAGGGGTGACCGGGACAGGACGGGTGTCCGCCCCGCATGCACAACGTTCTGCAAGAACCGGTGTATGACACGAATCACACCAGTGAAGGAGAATTCTGCCGTGGTATAATCCACCCATATCTCCCCATTGGTATGATCTCTCCCTACATACTGCTTTGTACTGACCAGCACTCCTAACGTGTGAAAAAGCCGTTTTTCTCTGAAATAAGAAAGGTGATCGAATAAAAAATATTATATGATGCGGATAACCACCTCAGTTGATCACGATCTATCATGACATATCGAGAGGGTTTGGCATTGTTCTGCCATTATGATGACCGGGAACTGGTGATACAATGATCCCGTTTATCGTCACTGCATCTGCGGCTTTTCTGTTTTATCTGGTGCTCGTTGTTGGATCAGGCTCTGTTCTATTCTGGTCATGGGAGGAAATATGTGCAGGAGTCATCATTGGTCTTGTGACCGGTGTCATCTGCAAAAAGATCTTCTGCAGACATGAAAATTACCGGATGCTCAGTCCGCTTCGGCTGCTCCGCATTCCACTCTACATCTGCGGACCATTTTTGGTTGAACTGACCAAAGCAAATCTGGATGTTGCATACCGGGTCATAACCGGCAGGGTACGGCCAGGGATCATCAGGTTGCACTCTGGGATGAAATCAGATCTCGGGGTGACCATGCTTGCCCATTCCATCACGCTCACACCAGGTACACTGAGTGTGGATGTTGACGAGAAGAGTCATGACCTTTTTATTCATGTCATTCACATTGACGAAGGCGATGAGAAAAAAGAGGTATTCGAAGCACGGGAGATCTTTTCATTCATGAATATTCCCGCATGGATCCGGAGGATTGCCGAGTGATCCCGGTTTTTATGATTGCTGCCCTGTGCGCCGTGGTTATTGCCTTTGGAGCACTCGTGCGTCTGATACTTGGACCTACCAACCCGGACCGGGTTGTTGCGGTGGATACCATCAATACGCTGACTGTTGCAATCATGATCCTACTTGGAGTGGTGTATCAGCAGTATATCTTTATTGATGTTGCCATCGTGTATGCCCTGCTCTCCTTTGTATCCACCCTGTATATTGCAAAACATATCGGCGGTGACCTCTGATGATAGCAGATACGATAATATACATCTTTCTGGCCATTGGCCTGCTGTTTAATGCTCTTGGTGTCATCGGACTCTTACGATTCCCCGATGTGTACACACGGCTTCATGCATCCACAAAAGCAACCACTTTTGGGAGTATCTTCCTCTGTCTTGCAGTAGTGGTCTTTGCAATTTCACAATATCTGGGATCTAGTGAGGTACAGTACCTCATGGTTATCACCCATACCATCATTGCGGTCTGTGCTCTGGCCATTACAAACGCTGCAGGCTCTCATGCGATTGCCCGGGCTGCCCACCGAAGCGGGCAAAAGCCAAAACCAGCGGTTGTGGACAGACTCTCGGAGGCAGGCCTGTGATAGATCCAGTTCATATCCTGGTGCTTATTGGAATCCTTATCACCGCAGCACTGATCATCTGGCAGAAGAATCTCGTTGCCGCCGCTGTGACCTTTGCAGCTTTCAGTTTTCTCCTCTCAATAGAATTTTACATCCTCCAGGCACCAGATGTCGCAATCGCTGAAGCTGCTGTCGGAGCAGGGATTTCAACCGCAATTTACATGATCGCAATCAGAGCAACCCACGACCAGGAGGTGACATGATGCGATCCAAAGCAGTATGGTTCACGCTCGTGGTACTCGCAGGAGGTCTCTTTTTTGCAGCGGTTTCACTGCCCTTTGGAAACCCGGCAATGTCTGATATGGATGATTATTTCATTGTACACGGCCAGGAACAGACCGGAGCCAATAATATTGTAACATCCATTGTCTTTGACTTCAGAGGCTTTGATACGCTTGGTGAGGCCTGTGTCCTGTTCACTGCCGTATCCGGAGTGGCGGTCCTTTTCAGACATCGAAAGAAAGGGGAGGATTACGAGTATGAGTGATAGTATGAGTAAACTCATCCGGACAACTGCGGATGTCATGTTCCTGTTCATCACCGTGTTCGGATTATATGTCGTCCTTCATGGACATCTGACACCGGGCGGCGGATTTCAGGGAGGGGCAGTTATCGCGACCGGATTTATCCTTCTCATTGTCGCGTACAGACTGGACGATTTTCTTGCATGGTTTAAAAAGAGTACATTTCAGTCATGCGAGACGACCGGCCTTGTTGTTTTTATCGGAACCGCCCTTGCTGCCATACCACTTGGCTACCTCTTTTTCATGAACTTTTTAAATGGAGCAGAAGGACTGTTTGGTCAGGCAGTCTCCTATGGCATTAATCCAGGGGTTTTAAACACCGCCGGAACGATCCCCATCATGAATATTGCTGTTGGAATTGAGGTCCTTGGAGGACTGAGTATTATTATTTTATATATGACAAGCGGAATTCGATCTCGCGAGGAGGGAGAATGATAGACAATCTCCCGTTTTTGGTTGTTGCAGGAACCATCATGATTGGTCTGTATGCCATCCTCATGAAAAAGGATCTGATAAAGATGATCATGGGGATATCACTTGTAGAATCTGGTGTAAACCTCTTCCTTATTGCACTCGGATACCGTTGGGACAGCATTGCACCCATCTTTACCGGGGCACCATCACTTGCGATGGTCATGCCAACAGTCCAGGCCCTGACTCTGACCAGTATTGTTATCGGTGTTGCAACCCTCGCTTTGCTGCTCTCTCTGGTGATGGTCATATACCGGTATTATCATACGACCGATGTCCGAAAAGTCACAAAACTGCAGGGGTAAACCATGGATATACTATTGAGCAATCTCCCCGGACTTCTTATTGCAATCCCCCTGCTGGGAGCATTTATAACCCCAATCCTCTCTCGTGCAGGAGATTCTATACGCACGACCTGGATACTTATTATTACTACCCTTACATCCCTCTGCGGACTCCTGGTCGCATCACGGGTGCTTGAAAGCGGGCCTCTTGTCTATGCATTCGGAGTTGATGCACTCTCACATGTGATCCCGCCAGATTCCGGGGGCATTCCCATCAGGATCATCTTCACAATCGATCCTGCAAGCGCTTTCATGCTTATCATCGCTTCAATTGTCGGATTCTGCATCACCCTCTACTCAATCTCCAGCATGGAGAAGTTATCAGGAAAGGACGGATTCTATACCCTTCTGCTTCTCCTGATTGCCGGTGTGTACGGGATGATCGCAACCGGTGATCTCTTTAACTTCTTTGTCTTCCTTGAGATCAGTTCACTTGCCGGAGCTGCTCTTGTGGCATACCGCATAGACAAAGGGGTTGCAGCAGAGGCGGGACTGAAATATGCCGCACTCTCAACCCTTGGAGGCATGCTCTTCCTGGTTGGAATCGGCCTTCTCTATGCCCAGTACAACTCTCTGAATATGGCAGTCATAGCAGACCGGATGCAACTGACCAGCCTTGATATCATCGCATTTGTCCTGTTCTTTACTGCTCTTGCCATGAAGTGCGGAGCCGTCCCGATGCATTTTTGGACACCGGACAGTTATGCCATGGCACCATCAGCAATTACGGCCTTTCTGGTTGTTTCTTCACAGGCAAGTCTGTATGCACTCTTCCGGGTGTGCTTTACCCTTTACGGGGGTCAGATCAACCCGCTTACCGTAGGATGGATTATCATCATCCTTGGAGTGCTTTCGATGTTTGTCGGTGTCACGATGGCAATTCCACAGAAGGATGTGAAGCGGCTGATGGCCTATCATGCCGTCTCCCAGACCGGATACATGCTGCTTGGTGTTGGTGTGGGACTTGCAGCCCTTTCAAGTACCTGTCTCTCCCAGAGTGTCGGGATGATGGCACTAAAGGGGGGTCTGTTTCACATTATGAATCATGCCCTGTATAAAGGCCTCCTGTTCCTGACTGCCGGTGTTATTATGTACCGGTGTGGAACCAGAAACCTCAACCAGCTCGGTGGCCTGGGGCATTCCATGAAATGGACGATGGTCTTCTTTATGATTGGATCGCTGGCAATCGCAGGAATTCCACCATTTAACGGATTTGCATCCAAGCTGCTCATCTATGAGTCAACATTCCTGTTCAATCCCATTCTCGCCGTCATTGCCATGGTCGTCAGTATCCTCACCCTTGCATCTTTCGTAAAAGTCTTTCATTCCATGTTCATGGGCCCAGTACTCCCCGAATACCAGGATGTAAAAGAAGCACCTATGCCCATGCTTATTGCCATGGGGATCCTTGCATGTCTGGTGGTTCTCTTTGGACTATTTCCCCAGCAGGTGGTCGACATGCTGGTTGCTCCCGCAGCATCGGCACTGGTGGATTATCATGGATATATATCAGCGGTCCTCGGAGGTGCATAAATGATCGAATCATTCACCCTTTCAACCGGTTTTGGAGCATGGAATGCCATATTCTGGGTGATTGCCTTTGCCATCGCTATTATTATCGGATGGCTCATCTGGTCACGCGGCGAGAAGACCTATGACACCAGTGCCGGATCAACCGCCCCGTTTCTTTCAGGAAATGCCGAACCGGAAAAGGCAGCAGTTCATATCAGGGCGGGAAATCTGTACTGGGGATACACAGAGGCGCTGTCAGGATACTATAGATTCATAAAACCATTCCATACCGGAAATCTGTCTGATTACTTCCTGGCATATCTCTTGGTTACGGCTCTTGTCCTCATCGTGGTGGTGATCCTGAAATGAAACTTAGTCCGTCGTTGAACCGGTCACTCTGGGTATTCCATGTGAATTCAGGGTCATGTAACGGATGTGATATCGAGATTGTCGCTGCCCTCTGTCCCCGTTATGACCCAGAACGGTTTGGAATAAAACTGGTCGGCTCACCCAGACATGCGGATGTTCTCCTTGTTACCGGTCCGGTCACCCACCAGATGAGAGACCGGGTCAAACGGGTATATGAGCAGATGGCAGCACCAAAGGTTGTCATGTGTGTCGGCACCTGTGGTCAGTCAGGAGGGGTATTTTATGAGTCCTATAATCTAGACGGCCCGCTCGACCAGGTCATCCCGGTGGATGTGTACGTGCCCGGATGTGCCCCCCGGCCGGAGGCTATCATATATGGGGTGGTACAGGCGATTGCAAAACTTGAACGGCTTGAAAAGGAGGGGAAATCATGAGAGCAACCATGACACCGCAGGAACTTGCGGACCGGTTTGTCACCAGATTCGGGTCCCGGGTACAGAATGTGCTGGTGAAGGAATGGTGCGAAGGAACAAAAAAACTTCCCCAGAAGACAGTGTGGATGACAGTGCCCCGTGAGATTCTCACTGATGCTGTCGCTGAACTCATCTCCATCGATTATCCCCACCTTGGGGTCATTGCAGCATCAGATACTGGTGACATGATCGATCTTCTCTATCACCTTCAGGTATTCTTTGGTGGAAAACACGAAGAGATCAATGTTGTATTTACCGTTCAGGTTCCTAAATCTGACCCCCATGTGCCAACAATATCAGGACTGATACCTGGTGCTGTTTATTCGGAACGGGAGAAACAGGACATGATCGGTGTCATTGTGGATGGAATACCTGACAGCCGGAGAATATTTTTGCCTGATGATTTTCCAAGCGGGGTATATCCCTGGAGAAAGGATGACAAAGGCATTCCCCAGTCCATGGTAAAGGAACTCTGGAAAGTGGATCGCCCCACCGACCGGCCTGCTCCGCCAGTTGCAGAACCTGAACCGGCCCAGGATATAGAGCCGGAATCTCCCCGTGCAGCATCAGGAGGTGCAACAGAATGAGTCAGAAAAAAGCACCATATGAACTTCCCATCGGTCCGATTCACCCGGCTCTTAAAGAGCCTATCAACTTTACGTTTACGATGAATGGTGAGGTCATCGAAGAGGTTGATTTTGCTCCTGGCCGGGCTCACCGGGGGATTGAATGGATGGGGATGCGGAGAAACCCGGTTCAGATCCTCCACCTCTGTGATCGGATATGTGGCATCTGCGGCGTTCATCATGCCCTTGTTTTTGCACAGGCTGTAGAGCAGATAGCAGAGATTGAAGTGCCGGACCGGGCATATTATGTCCGGACCATTATCGCCGAGTTTGAACGGATCCAGTCACATATTCTCTGGGCCGGAGTAGCCGCTCATGAACTCGGATTTGATACCCTGTTTTATCTTGCCTGGCAGCTGCGGGAGGAGTCGGTGGATGTTATCGAGTATATCACCGGGAACCGGGTCAATTACGGTATCATTATGCTTGGTGGAACTCGCCGTGATATCACCCCTGATATGTTCCCCCGGCTTGAGCAGGCGCTCCAGTACTATGAAGGCCTTCTTGAGAAGATGATCAATCTCTTCCTTCATGACAAAACAATCGCCATGCGGTGTAAGAACACCGGAATTTTAACAAAACGCCGGGCTCTTGAACTTGCAACCGTCGGGCCAACCTCACGGGCATCAGGGCTTGCGATGGATGTCAGGATAGACTCCCCTTATGCAGCATATGGAGATCTTGACTTTGATATTGTGCTTCCTGATATCTACAGCAGTGAAACAACCGGTGATGTCTATGATCGGATTGTCGTCCGTATCTTTGAGATAAAACAGTCAATTGACATAATCAGGCAGTGTATGAAACAGATGCCAGACGGCCCGGTCCTTGCCGAAGAGAAGTACGCAAAACTGCTCATGAACCTGAAGAAGGCATCTGGTGAGGCATTTGCTCGTGTCGAGGCGCCCCGTGGTGAGGATATGCATTATGTGCGGATGAATGGAAAACAGGAAGCTCCGGAGATGTGGAAGGTAAAAGCATCCACGTACTCAAATCAGATGGCATGGGTTGAGATTCTGAAAGGAGAGCAGATTGCTGACATTCCAATCATCGTCGCATCCATCGATCCCTGTATGTCATGCACTGACCGGGTGGCGGTAGTCAGTCATGAGGGACATACCGGTATTCTTACCAAAGAGCATCTGCACCGTTTGTCGGTTGAGAAGACACGGAGGCTTCAGGCATGAGTATGGAACTTCCCGTTATTGCGGCAGGTGTTGTGTTTGTCACGCTGTTTGGGATTATCGCCGGCCTCTTTCTGATGGGGATTGACCGGATATGTGCTGCACGGATGCAGATGCGTCAGGGCCCTCCTCTCACCCAGCCATTTACTGATATGAGAAAACTCCTCTGCAAAGACTCCGTCGTGCCGGCAAATGCAATCCCCACACTTTTTCATGCAGCACCCATTGTTGCATTTGCATCAGCAGTGTCGGTGCTCGTTTACCTCCCGCTTGGCAGTATCCTTCCGGTTGGCACACCTCTGCCAATGGTCGGAGAGTATGGGGATCTTATCCTGATTATGTACCTGTTGACGGTTCCGGCTCTTGCCATGGTTGCGGGAGGATTTGCATCAGGGTCTCCGTATGCCAGCATCGGGGCTCAGCGTGAGATGGTGACCATGATCGCCTATGAGTTCCCGCTTGCTATCGCCATAATTGCAATCGCCTGGAGACTGGCTGTTGCCGGACTCGTGATGCCGTTCTCTGTCAACACACTGGTTGCGCACCCGATCTGGACGGTAGTCGGACCGCTCGGAATCATCGGATGTATCCTTCTCCTCATTGTTCTTGCCTGGGTCACCCCTGCCGAGTTATCAAGAATCCCCTGTGACACTCCTGAAGCAGAGACTGAACTGTGCGGAGGGCTTCTTGTTGAGTACTCAGGCAGGAACCTGGCCCTCTTCTCCCTCTCCATGGCTGCAAAGCTGGTTGCAATGTCAGGTCTTTCCGTTCTCCTCTTCTTCCCCTGGAACCTCTCTCCGGTCATCGGGGTATCAGGAGTCCTGGGAGCGGGTATAGATCTTCTCTTCTTCCTCGTGAAAGTGATCATCGTGATGTTCTTCTCAGTATCACTCGTCCGGGTGGTCATGGCACGGTTCAGGATCAATACCGTAGTATCCCTCTACTGGGGATGGCTGACAACCATCGGACTTATCGGTATGGTACTCATCATTCTTGACGGGAGCGTTCTGTGGGGGTGTCTGTCATGATAAAACTCCCTTCAGTGCCGATGGTGCTTCGCCAGCTCTTCAAAAAACCGGCAACCAACTTCTTCCCGGCTAAAAATCTGCCGCCAACGATCACCGGATTTCTGGAGGCAGTTGCTGCGGGAAAGGCTTCCATTCATCCGCCAGTGCCAACCCCGGTAAAATATCGGGGTAAGATCCTCTATGACCGGAACACCTGTATCGGGTGCAGGATGTGCATCAGGGTCTGCCCGGCAAATGCGATCGAGTTTATTCCGGAGACAAAACGGATCAGGATCTGGATAACCCAGTGTGTCTTTTGCAGTCAGTGTAATGACATCTGTCCCAAAGACTGTCTGCATATGTCATCAGACTTTCTGCTTGCAACCGAGAACCGGTATGCGGAAAGTCAGATTGTAGAATAATGAGTGTGTGGGTTACCAGGTCTTTCCTGAATACCCTTCAATGGTTTTTTTCCGGGCATCTGCAAGTGCCGGACCGAGCGATACCGGATACCGCTCAGGGTTTTGTATCCTGACTACCTCGGCAGGTATTGTCTGAAGTGAGGTAATAACCTGTTTCCTGATCTCATCGAGGGGCTGAATCGGCCGGACGATGTACCCGTCTTTTAAGGCGGGGGAGAGTAATGGAACAAATCCCTCAAGATCAGCACCTGCTGATTCAAGTTCAATACAATCACCAGCCATCATCCCATCTGCATCATAGGAACGATACACCTGCTTAATGCCGGGAAGGGATGTCTTATCGGTATGATCGGTGACTTTCATCCGCATCTGACTGTCACCTGGTGACTGCTCTATCGATGACAACTTATATACCCCGGCAATGGCAGGCGATTCATGACCGGTTACCAGCCGGGTTCCAACACCAAAGAGATCAATGGGAGCTCCCTGCCGTTTGAGCTCTGCGATCCTATACTCATCAAGATCTCCTGATGCCACAATCCTCGTCTCAAAAAGGCCTGCGTCATCAAGCATCTGTCGTGCCTGCTTTGAGAGCGTGAGGAGATCACCACTGTCAAGTCTTACACCGGCAAGTATTCTTCCCTGTTGTTTCATCTCACGGCCGACTTCAATGGCATGGACCATACCACTCCTGATGGTGTCGTACGTATCCACAAGCAGGATCGTTGTATTGGGAAAGACCTCTGCATACCGCCTGAATGAATCCAGCTCTCTACGATATGACATTACATAGGAGTGCGCATGGGTTCCTTTCACCGGAATGTGAAATTTTTTTCCCGCTTCCAGGTTGGATGTCCCCATACAGCCCCCAAGATATGCTGCCCTGGACGCGGTCAGAGCACCGTCAGGCCCCT